>Ga0209755_10002443_pt1 | contig 25572 bp, 23 predicted proteins | sample TergutCo191P1_FD_187301 | JGI IMG/M metagenome (GOLD analysis project Ga0209755, IMG submission 187301) | Cornitermes sp. P1 segment gut microbial communities from Petit-Saut dam, French Guiana - Co191P1 (SPAdes) (version 2) | ecosystem: Host-associated > Arthropoda: Insects > Digestive system...
AAATGTTTCGGCAAGCCCCCTTCGCTCTGCGAGGGGGGATGTCCCGCAGGGACAGGGGGGAGTGCGATGGCACAGCCGTACCTTTTCGGGTACTTCCCCAGTAGGGGTGTTGGCTGTGTTCGCAATCTCGTTCATCACACTATGTACCAAGGAATCACATGGAACTTACCTACAATCTTGGGGTGTTCGAGGGTCCTCTTGACCTGCTCCTTAACTTAATTTCCAAAAACAAACTGAATATCGCGGACATTCCCATTGCGTTCTTATTGGAGCAATATCTTGCCCACATTGAGGTAATGCAAGCATTTGACACAGAAATTGCCGAAGAATTTATCGTTATGGCGGCTGAATTGATGCTTATCAAAAGCCGAATGCTTCTCCCCAAACGGGAAAACGAAGATGCAGTCGACCCACGAGAAGCCCTTGCCGCCGCACTTATCGAGTATGGGCGTATCAAGGCAGTCGCCGGGGTACTTGCACAGCAGTACGCCCTTTTCGGCACACGATTTGCCAAAGCCACAGACGAAGTGGAAGGAGAAGCGGTGGACTTTTCGGGGCAAAGTGTGATGGACTTGCGGGAGTCCGCTCTTGCCATGGAACGGCGAGCAAGGCTTGTACAGACTGAAATCATAGAAGCCGCCGCAGGGGAAAAACTGAACACCATTGCCACACGCAAGCCGGTGTCGGTGGCACAACGGATAATCTCCCTCCTCCGCCAGCTTGTCAGCCGTGGAGAGATGCAGTTTGAAGAAGTGCTGATGTCTTGTGCCAATCGAGAAGAGGCTGTGGCATCTTTCGCAGCAATACTTCAACTTTGCTCCACCCAGCGATTGACTATCACAGATGATGAGGAGAGCCACGGCAATCCGCGATTGATATTGAACAAGACTGTGCGGACTATGATATGAATTTAATACCCCTAACCCACGCCCACATTGACCGGTTGCTTCATATTGAACAAGCCAGTTTTCCCACCCCCTGGAATTCTGACACCATGACATGGGCGCTGTCCGAGATGGACATTCATGGCATTGGACTCTCGGCGGGCAACGACCTAATCGGGTACGCATTTTTGCGACACAGCATAATTGACGGCATCCCATTCGAGCAAGCCGACCTGCTAAATATCGCCGTTGACCCTGCCTATCGTGGGCGTGGATATGGCAAAATACTGCTTTCCCACATCATGAACCTTGCTTGGACAGCAGGAACGGAAAGTATATTTCTTGAAGTGCGAACCTCTAATACAAACGCACAAAAACTGTACTCCGCTATGGGATTTACCCCTATTGGTGTGCGAAAAGATTACTACTGCAACCTCCACCCCGACACAAGCAGGGAAGATGCAGTCGTGATGATGGCGAGTGCGATAGTGTAAATAAAACCCCTTGGGGCGTTGCCCCACGACCTTGACCTTTTTCTTCACTTTGAACTGAGATAGAAGGCACACTCATAACCCAAAAGGACAACTTAATGGCTAAACTTAACATAATCAAATTTACCGACCAGGACAACGAAATTCTTCGCAGTCCTGCCCGCCCGGTGGACAGCGTTACTCCACGAATCATCACCCTGCTTGATGACATGACAGAAACCATGAATACCGCCAACGGAGTGGGACTTGCTGCACCTCAGGTAGGGGTGCGCCGTCGTGTTATGGTCGCTCTTGATACAGACGACGAGAACAAACTTTACGAATTTATCAACCCATGTATAATCAAATCAAGTGGCAAAGAAACCGACAGCGAAGGCTGTTTGTCTATCCCCGGTATGAGAGGGGATGTGGAACGCCCAAAGAAAGTGATTGTCCGTGCCCTGAACCGCAAGGGCGAGGAGTTTGAGCTGACTGCACGTGATTTTTTCGCCCGTGTTATATGCCACGAAATCGACCATCTAAACGGCATTTTGACTGACAATCACACCGAATTATACAGAAACGAAGAGTGAAGTTTGAAAACAAAGGAAAGGACGCGTGAGGTAAAGCACAAATTTAATAAAATAACTATCCAATAGCTCATGAAACAACCAAAGCATTGTCATCAAGGTTGTATCGAAACAAAAACAACAGTCTAATTTCAAGTCTTAACCCAAACAAACAGCATCGTCATTGCAAAGCGGTGATTTTCCGCGTGCAATCCAGTCATTGTACGAGAAATTTCATTGTTTTACGGGTTGATTTATGGCGATTTATTGCCCTTTCACTGGATTGCACGGCACAAACAGCTTTTGCAATGACGTTCGGTGGAGTTGTTCATAAGACGATATTTAATTTCGTGGCGGGCGGATTTCGCTGAACAAAACGCTCACCTAATGGATTGCTTCGGCGAAAACCACGCCTCGCAATGACGTTCCGAGAGCTTGAATTAAGACGAAAAGTTTGTTTCGATACAAGTCCTTAATGACAAAACACAGCTGAAAATTTGTAATATGGTCTATCTTGATAGTCACATTAAATATTTTTCCTACTCCCCCTCGTGCGTGGTGCGAATTATGAAACTAAACCTACACAATATTGACCTTGTAATGACTGCCGGGTTGGTAAGCCAATTTCCCGACGACGGACTGCCCCAAATTGCATTTTCCGGGCGGTCAAATGTGGGAAAAAGCTCCCTCTTGAACAGTTTGACAGGACGAAAATCCCTTGCCCGCACAAGTTCTGCCCCCGGCAAAACCATCACAGTGAACTTTTACCAAATAGACAAACAGCTTTACCTTGTTGACCTGCCCGGCTATGGCTACGCCCAACGCTCCGCCACCGACCAAGCCCGCTGGAGTGCAGTTGTGGAGCAGTATATCACAGGGGAAAACGGTCCGCTGATGGTGTTGCAATTAGTGGAGCTAAAACTTGGTCCAACCAAAAATGACGAAATGATGATAGAGTGGATGAACAATTGCGGAATGAACTATGCCATTGTTGCCACCAAGGCGGACAAGCTGAACAAAACCGAGTACAATGCCGCTATTGCACGACTTGAAGCCCACCCAACATTTCGCCCCGGCACACCGATTTTTCCCTATTCGGTGAAAAGTCCTGACACGCGGGATTATGTGTGGGATGAGATTAAAAGGCAATTAGCGAACAGCAAGTAACGGGGGAATCATGCGAATTATATTTATGGGTACGCCGACCATTGCAGCGCGGTGCTTATCCCACTTGTGCGACCACGGACATAACATCACAGCCGCTGTTTCGCAACCGGACAAGCCTCGCGGACGAAAAATGCTTCTTGCGCCGACCGAGGTCAAAGCAGAGGCAGAATCTCGTGGCATTCCCGTGCTTCAGCCGGAAAAGATAGACGCCGACTTTGTCCAAGCCCTTGCCGACCTTGCCCCGGACTTGATTGTGGTGGTGGCGTATGGGCGAATTTTGCCACAATCTGTACTGGATTTGCCAACCCATGGGTGCATCAATTTGCACACTTCCCTGTTGCCAAAATATCGTGGTGCCGCCCCAATGCAACGTGCCATTATGGCGGGAGAAACCGAAACAGGGGTGACGGTACAGCGAATTGTCATGGAAATCGACGCAGGAGATATTATTGCCACACAGTCCATTCCAATCATGCCGACAGACGACCTTGGTAGTATTCACGATGCTATGTGCCAAGCAGGAGGAGCTATTCTTGACAGGGTTATCGAGCAAATCGCTGACGGCACAGCTACTTTCACTCCACAGGCTCATGAAAATGCTACCCATGCGGCGAAAATTACAAAAGCGGGCTGCGCCATTGATTTTTCCCGCCCTGCTGTGGAAATTCTCAATCAAATTCGGGGGCTGTCCCCTATGCCACTTGCCTTTACCCTGCACCGCGGCAAGATATTAAAGTTCGCCGCCGCACGCCTTTCGCAGGTCGAAGACTGCGGCAATCCGGGGCAGGTGCTGTCTTTGAGTGGCGATGTGCTTACTATCGCCTGTGGCGTGGGGGCGATTGATGTGACCACCCTTGTCCCGGAGGGGCGTGGACGGATGCCCGCCGCCGACTTTATCCGAGGCAGAGGGGCGGAAGTTGGAGAACTATTAGGAATAAAATGACTATCTGGTTAGCTTATGAAACAGACAGGGTGTGTCGAAAAAAATGTAGCTTAATTTCAAGTCTTAAACCCAAAGAAACGGTACAGTCATTAGACTTGTTTCGGAATTAAAATATTACTCCATCTTAAATCAAACAAACAGCATCGTCATTGCAAAGCGGTGATTTTCCGCGTGCAATCCATTTCGTGGCGGGCGGATTTCGCTGAACAAAACGCTCACCTAATGGATTGCCACGGCGAAAATCACGCCTCGTTAGACTTGTGTCGAAACAAAAAGGTTAATGCTATCCAAAAAGGCGGGACGCCGAGGGCGTCGTCCCCTACACAGGGCGCAGTTGAACAAATGTAGGGGAGGGTGCCCCCGACGTCCCGCCTTGCGGGTTGGTTCCTTAATGGAAATGAAAATCCGAAACTTTGCATTATCTTCTATCTTGATAGTCACGCAAAAAAACTATAAACCACCAAAGGAGTCTACAAATATGATTTACAACAATTTATCAATCAGCAACCAAGGCAGACTGGAAATCGGCGGAGTAGACACCGCCACTCTTGCCGCCGAGTATGGCACGCCACTATACGTGCTGGATGAAAACATGGTGCGTGCCGCGTGCCGTACATATGTGACTGCTGTGCGGGAGCATTTCAGTCCCCAATCAAAGGTGCTTTTCGCAGGAAAAGCCCTGTGCTTTCGTGGGATTTATCCCATTGTGCAAAGTGAGGGCATGAGTGCAGATGTGGTGTCCCCCGGGGAAATTCATACCGCCCTTGCCGCCGGATTTCCTGCCGACGAAATGTTTTTCCACGGCAACGCCAAAAGCGAGAGGGACATTGAATACGCCCTTTCTAACGGGGTTGGTTGCCTTGTGGTGGACAACATTCGTGAAATGGAGCTTATCGAGACTGTCACCGCCCGCCTTGGAGTGACTTGCACCATTCTTATTCGCCTAACCCCCGGAGTTGACCCTGCCACCCATGCGAAAATCCTGACAGGCAGCATTGACTCTAAGTTTGGAGTAACTATCGGCACACCGCTGGCTGACGGGCTTGTGGAAATGGCGATAAAATCCACTCGAATCAACCTTCTTGGCTTTCATTGTCACATTGGCTCGCAAATTTTCGACATTGAACCTTTCCTTGAAACAGTGGACATTATCACCGACTATTGCGCCCATGTGAAAAAGCAGTTCGGTTTTGACCCGGAATATCTTAATCTTGGTGGCGGTTTTGCCATCAGATACCTTGAAACCCAAGCCGAAGTTGACTACGAGGATAACATTCGTCGCCTTGCCATTCGTTTACGGGAAAAATGCGAAGAGTTGAAGATTCCCGTGCCGCATATTATGCTTGAGCCGGGGCGGAGCATTGTTGCCACCGCAGGGACAACCCTGTATACAGTAGAAAACCTGCGTGAAATTCCCCACGTTCGCAATTATGTTGCCATTGACGGCAGCATGAACGACAATATGCGTTTCGCCTTGTACGGCTCGAAGTATACCATGCTAAACGCCAGCCGCACAGGCGCTCCCGCTGACTACCAGGCGACTATCGCAGGGCGGTGCTGCGAGTCGGGCGACCTTATCGGAGAGGGTGTGATGATTGCCAAGCCGACTCCCGGGGATATTCTTGCCGTTCTTGGCACAGGGGCGTACAATTACGCCATGGCAAGCAATTACAACCGCCTGCCCCGCCCTGCGCTGGTCATTGTGAAAGATGGCGAACACCGACTTGCTGTCCGCCGCGAAACTTATGATGATTTGTTGCGGAATGACATTTAAGTAAACCTGACAAACAGGAGAAGCTCATGAAAAAGTTGATGTATTTATTGCTGTCTGTAACGATTTTTCTTGCTATTGGCTATGCTTCGTCGGCGTATTCGGTTGATAATGACGCTTATACCACCCCCACTTATCAAGACAACAACGACCCACCCACCCCTCCACCTGACCCTAACTGGTTGATGTGGGGAGTTTATGGTGGCATGATTGTTGCTGCCTGTTTTGGCGGATTTGTGTTTGTTGCTTCCGGCTGGCAACGAAAAAGCAAGGACAATAACGAAGAGCTTGATGAAATCGAGTAATAAAACACCGAAGTATTTTAGCGATACTTCGGTGATTATACTTCAAACATCATTTCAAACAATTCCTCTAATCGCTGGGTCTGCTGTGTAAGGTGCAAATGCCCGAACAAGGCTTCAAGCCCTGTGGCACGGCGATATTCCGAGATAGTGGCATTCTTTGGGCGGGAAGTGGAGTTTGCGTTCCGCCCCCGCTTAAAAATCTCCACTTCTTCTGTGGTAAGCTGAGGCATAAGTCTGTCTGCCGCCGCCGCCTGAAAGGGGGCGCAAGCATATTTCTGTCCCTCGGCAGTCAACCGCCCGGTATCGCCTATTCCGCTTGCTACAAGGCGACGGCGAAGAAGTAACTCGTACACTCCGTCACCTATATAGGCAAGAGCAGACGCACTAATCATATTATTCATACACGCCACACGCAAGGGGAAACCGCGCACAAAAAATCATAAAATTTGTACTTTGTCCCACGCATCCTTTCACTTGTTATTTTCAAACTTGCACACACTTCTTGTCGATTCTATAAGGAACAAACTTCAAAAAATCTGCCGCCACATTGTGCATGGCAATCCCCTCAAACTCGGTTACTTGCGGAACATTATATTTGCCGTGAATATGCCCGTAACAACACCGCGTTACCCCATATTTGTGCATCATATCAATAAGTCCGCGGAAAACAAAACTGCCGTATACAGGAGGAAAGTGGAGGAAAACCAGTATTTCACGTGCCTTGTCTAACTTTCGCCCCTGTTGCAGGCTTAATTCTAACCGACCAACCTCGCGGGTTTGCAGTTTGGCAAAGTCGGTGTCGCTTGGTGCGGTGGTTTCCGAGTACCAGCCTCGTGTACCGCACAGCACATAATCTTCGACTACGAAAGCATTATTGTGCAGCAGTTCAATGCCCACAATGCCGTGTTCACGAAAGAAATCGGTGATTTTGCCATTAGTTTGCCACCAATAATCGTGATTACCCTTGGAAATAATCTTTCGCCCGGGTAAGTCAGCAAGAAAGCGAAAGTCGGGCAGAGCCTCGTCAAGGTTCATCGCCCACGAAATATCCCCAGGCAGGACAACCGTATCCGCAGAGGTAACGGTTGCACGCCAAGATTCGGCGATTTGTTCGGTATGTTTGGTCCAGCGAGAGCCGAAAATATCCATGGGCTTGTCCTTAAAGTGGGACAAGTGAGTGTCGGCAATGGCATAGATAGGCATATCTCCCATATCCTTTTTAAGTATATTTTTTCAACAGCGTGGAACAATATATGCAAAACCACCTTGAAAGGGAGATTTAACATGAACACTACAAATTTAAGCACCGAGCACGAAACCACTACCAGTAAAAAGAAAACCAAAGGCATTGTGTGCGACGTACGAAACTGCATTCACCATGACGGGCAAAATCATTGCACCGCCGAGCAAATTTCCATAGGTCCAAGCTATGCCACTTCATGCACTGACACGGTTTGTGCGACGTTTAGGCAAAAAATGCTGTAAGTGTTAAAAGGTCAAGACCGTGGGGGTTCACCCCACACCCGACCAGTTTTTTGTAAAAAACTGGACTAAAAACTTTTCTCACAAAAGCAAAAACTTGTGCGGTGTGGGCGCATAGCCCACGACCTTGACCTTTTTCTTCAGACTGGGGGCAGATGCAATGCTGCCCTCTTCTGCATTATTGACTACCCTCTTCGGGCGATACACCCTCTTTTGGCTCTTTAGGCAGTCGAACTAAAATTCTTGTTCCCACGCCTAACTGGCTGTCAAGCTCGATTTTGCCGTCATATATGCCCGCAATATGCTTCACAATTGACAGCCCAAGCCCTGTGCCTCCGCTTCGCTTATCTCGTCCATAATCCACCCGATAAAACCGCTCGAAAACACGACGTTCATATTCGGGGGCAATGCCAATACCCGTATCAGCTACTGTAAACTCCACCATATCCTCGCAGACGGCAAGAGTGATGGCGACCTTGCCGTTAGGTTTGTTGTACTTCACCGCATTTTCCACAAGATTAACGCACAAATCATACATATGAGCAGGGTCGGCGGTGTACTTCACTTGCTCCAAGTTTGTTTCAACAGTTATGGCTGTGCCGTTGTTGATGGGGGAAACCGCCGCCACCGCCTCCTCCACGATTTCGGTCAGGTTGATGGTTGGGCGTTCGCTTATTGCGGCACGGGATTCTAACCGTGAAATGGTAAGAATATCAGCGATAAGGGCGGACATTCGCCGTGCCTCTTTTTCGATGCGTTGCATTGTTGCCGCTTTTTCCTCTTCGGATACAAGATTATTGTTAATCATTTCGGAAAAGCCGAGAATAGAAGTGATAGGGGTTTTTAGCTCGTGGGATGCGTTAGAGAAAAAGTCCCGCTTTTGCTGTTCAAGGTCGGAGGGTTCGTCGGCGACAGTCGGATTTTTTTCTTTAGCTACAACTTCAATTGGCATAAATATAAGTGCTATAAAAAAAATTACCGTAGTAATCTGCCCTGCCCAGAAAAAAGGGAAAGTGCTTTCAGAAAAAATGAAACTGGAAAGATATAAAACTATGGTTGCAGCTGCTCCTGCGATTACTATGACGCTGGTAATTTTATGTTTTGTCGAACGTTTCACTTGCACTTCCGGCTCGGGTTCGTCACCGCTTGTTTCGACCGCCAGCACCAGCCACGCAGTCATAAACACCAGCATAATCACCACAAATATAGCCGTCATGGCAAGAAAAACATATGCCAAAACATACTGTCCGTCTTCGCGAAAAGTTAGCGAAAGTGTGGTTGTTATAACCGTGACAATTATAGCAATGATAAAAGTCCACCTGTATTTGATTATTTTTTTTGCTTTGTCAGCTTGGTTAATGAGTTTTTTCATAATTCCTTTGGCGACCTCTACCCCTATCCTTTACTTTTTCACCATTATGCCCTGAATTTCCCGCATAAGGGTTTCAACATCCTTAAATTCACGATAAACCGAAGCGAAACGAACATACGAAATCTCGTCTACTTTACGAAGTTTTTCCATTACCAACTGCCCGATTTCTTCTGACAGCACTTCTGAATTCATTGAATTAAGCAAGTCGGTTTCCACTTCGCTAATAAGTTTTTCAATCACCTGAGTGTCCACAGGGCGTTTGTAACAACTTTTTATCAGTCCGGTTCTAATTTTTGCCGGGTCAAATTCTTGAACGCTTCCGTCCTTTTTCTTAACCATTACCGGCATTACTTCGATAATTTCGTAAGTGGTAAATCTGCGGTTACAGGTAACGCATTCTCGCCTGCGACGAATGCTGGAGTTTTCTGTGTGGCGGGAATCTATTACTTTGCTGTCCGGTTGACTGCATGCGGGACATTTCATATGTGGTTCTCCTGTGCTTTTATTGTAAATGCAGTATATCACAATTATGTTCAAAAGTCAACATTCAAATCAGGCGGGAACTCTGCCGCAAACACACATATTTTTTCATGCGGATTTCCGGCTCTTTTTTGTCTGTATTTTCTTGACAACAAGATTTTTATGTGATATGATGATATAGACCTCTTGCGAAACCATACGGACATACAAAACAAATGGCTTATCTCTTTCAGTCATATTGGTTGCAACTATCTTCTTTTCCACAGTATTTGCTATAAAGCATTTATAGCTCCACCGAAGTGATTGGTTAGTATGGTTGGTTGTGGTAGAGGAGTAAAAACAAAAGGCTCTGCATTTTCAAGTGCGGAGCTTTTTTCTTGTGAACGGCCGCTATTTCTCACAGTTTCAAGCTCTTCGGAGCGCAAAAGGAGCGCAATTGTCAAAAATCATCACGAGTACACTTAAAAGCAAAAAGAAATCCCCCGAAACGCCTGGTTTCAAGGGATTTTTGGTTGCGGAGGCTGGACTTGAACCAACGACCTCCGGGTTATGAGCCCGACGGGCTACCAACTGCCCTACTCCGCGATATTTGTGTGAACCCTGTTACTCAACGATTCCGTCCGCTTTCGCCCGGTGGTGCCGGCGACCGGGGTCGAACCGGTACGAGGGTTACCCCTCACGGGATTTTAAGTCCCGGGCGTCTGCCTGTTCCGCCACGCCGGCTTGCTTTCGTCACGCGCTGTTACTTAGTATATCACATTATTTAAGTCTTGTCAATAGGCAAAAAAATTTTTTTGCAAGTTTTTTCAAAACGCCCGAAAAGTTGAATGTGTAATGTTTGTTCGGCGGTGGAATAGCTGGTAAATCAGCCATGCCACCGCCTCGCTTCAAGCGTTTTTAGTAAGCGCCGAAGGTTGCGGTACGGGCGGTTCACCCGCACGGCAGGCAACCGAAGTGCGTGAGCGACCTGCGTGAAAATCACCGCTTATCCGCCGAGATAGAAGGCACACCCCTCTAATTAACCGTCAACGCCACATCAAAGGGCTGGTTGAGTCTGATAATATATCCCGGGCAGTGAGCAGAGAATCTATAATCCACAGTATAGTATACAATCAGTCTATATGTACTTGTATTTTGTGCATTTGCCTGGCTAAAAGTTATGCGTCCGCCGATAGGAGAAATGTTTCCGCTCCGCACCTGAGTTTCCGAGCCGTTTGCATTTACACGAACAATTCGGTAGCTATTAAAACCAAGTGACCTGATATGTGACGGCAAACTGCCTGCGCGCAAATCAATATTGAATATGTTCGCTGTTGCGCCTCTGTTTACTGTCATTGCAGAGGTGTGAGAAACAGGAGCAAAATACGGGGATTGGTTGTTATAATATCCTGCCAAGTAAGCGGCACGAATAGTCAACCAACCGCTTAGCCACTCCACTTGCCCACGATGCCCTATGCTATTATGGATATTCCACGAAATAACAGGAGGATTGCAAGCCCAGTTTTGGCTTGGGGTAATGTTCCAGTGGCTAAAGTTGCGGTTAAAGCAAGCGCTGAATTGGTTTCTCAACCCCAACAAATGCGCTGTTGTTTGCGGCAAAAACTGGTCGCGAACTTGGATAAAGCGAGCGGAAACCATTGCACGGAACTCGGGAATTAGCATCAAACTTCTGAACCAAGGACAGTAATATGTACCCGGTCTTGGATTTAGCGACGTACCCTGGGTATCTACAGGAGTACCATTTGTCACAAACACATGATAGGGGTGAGAGGGCAAGAGTAACACTGACCCTCCTGCCGCATGGTCAAAGTCCCACACAGGTCCCATTACTAAACGGCGATTTGCACCTGTACCAATTATTTGCATAAAAATACTTGCCCGCGCGGTGTCAGCATCACGGAACAGCTCTTGCATTACATAAAAATCCACGAAAGAATCAATGCACACAATATTACGCAGGGTTGCCATGTTTCTACCCATAATTGCATTATCAACACGCCATATAAAGCTTTCCACATATTGATTATGTGCCGGTGTTGTTCCGCCATACCTAATACGATATGACCGATTGCCGTGCAAGGTAAACCAATCTTCGCCTTCTATAAGATCTTCGTTAAGTCGTTCTCCCATGTGTGTTCTGGGCAAAAGGCGATACCGCAGTTGGTATTCAATAATAAACTCGGACAAGGCAGGGTTCGGATTGCGTGTAGTCTGCACACGCCCTGTGCCGTGGTGTACAGGTTCGGGCACATGAATACTTATCATGTACACCCCTTGATATACCCCGTTAAAGTATACATGGGCGAACTGGGCATAGGGCGAAACATTTAAGCCATCGAGCATACTTGCAAGGTGATAGGCTGAATAATTTCGCATAAGTGATTTGTCACGATGGTTGGCAATAAATGTCCAGTCGCGGGCAGAGTGGTCGGCAAACGGCATGGTAACATTGCCGTTATCAAACCTCAAGCGGAAAGAGCGTTTTGATGCCATCCACGAGGAATTGCCCCGTCCACGGAATCGTGCTTGCACATTGTTTAGAATTGAATTTGCAGGAGCGTTGGACACAGTAACACTAACGTTAATCCAGTCTGTACGATTGAAAGAAGTGTTGTGATTATGTCGGTCTAATGGCGACTGTCGTATGGGTGCTCCAATAGTGTTATTCACTCGTACAACAGGCAAGGTGGCGAAATTCTCTTGTGGTGGTGAAGCGTTTACAGTAACAGTCACTCGGGCTGTAATGCCATTGTGCGTTGATGCTGTAATAGTTGCACTACCCGGTGCAACAGCAGTAATTCGTCCGTTTATTACTGATGCAACGGCGTTGTTGCTTGAAGTCCATGTAACCGCTCTGTTGGCGGCATTTTGTGGAGTTATATTCGCTGTAACAGTATGGGATGTGGCGGTGGTTAAAGTTAAGTTGTTTTGGCTAACTGTTATGCCTGTGGGCAGAATCACAGCAGTTACATTAGTCGGCACAGTTACAGTAACTGTTATGTTTACAGAAATACCATTATGTGTACGAGCGCTGATAATTGCCGTTCCGGCAGATACTGCTGTAATTGCTCCGTTGTTTACAGTGGCTACCCTGGGGTTATTAGATGTCCAGGTAACTGTTCTGTTTGCGGCGTTTGCAGGGATAACGTTGGCAATAACCGAAACACTTGCACCCACCCCGGTCAAAGACACAGAGGTTGTCGACGGAGATATTCCTGTAGGTACGACTATCACAGGAGCATCCGCGGGCACTTCCACAGTAACAGCTACTGTGGTGCTGTGTCCATTGTGAGTGGTGATTGTAATAGTGGCAGTTCCTGCAGACACCGCTGTTATCGCACCGTAGTTTACAGTGGCAACGCCAGTATCGCTGGATGCCCAAGATACAACAGGGTTTGCGCCGGCAGGCTCTACTTCGGCGGTGATGTTTACACTTGCGTTCACTCCCACCAAAGACACTGTTGCTTCAGATGGCGTTACACCAGTAGCTGGAGTGTATTGCGACGGGTCATTGTCCCCATTAGGGTCGTTGTCCCCGTTAGGGTCGTTGCTCCCGTTAGGGTCGTTGTCGCCGTCGGGGTCATTGTACCCGTCGGGGTCATTGTCGCCGTTAGGGTCGGTGTCACCGTTAGGGTCATTGTCTCCGTCGGGGTCATTGTCGCCGTTAGGGTCGGTGTCACCGGAGCCATTGGTCCCCGGTGGGTCGTTTACCGATATAACATCGCCGTTGCCATTATCCGACACAATATGAACAACCGCACCAACAGTTCCAGCAAGAAGCACGGCTATCCCTAAAAACAAAATCACAAGGATATACCAGTCTTTTTTCAGGTCAAACCTTGACGAGAAAAATTCTTTCAATTTTGTCATGATTCGCGCCACGCGCGGCGGAATATCGCGCGTCCTTTCTATTGATTATATTCTAGCTAACTTCTAAAGTAATGTCACCAAATGGTTGGGTTAGGTTAAGTGTGTGTTGCCCCCATGTAAGGGTGTATCGCAATACAACACGATATGTGCCAGAGTCGCGCGGTTGAGGGTTTGGCAGATTCCATATAATACTTCCACGTGCAGAGCTTGAAAACCTGCCACTACTGACCGACCGCCCAAGCTCGCCGTTGTGTTCAACACGAAAGATTTCATATCCCACAAGGCTAAAGTTGGTCAAATGCCTGGGTAGCCTACCCACTCCTAATTCAATATGAACAAACCTTGCGTTAGAACCCGCCTGAACAGTTAAATCATCGAAACGAAGAAGGGTGGTTTCAAAATATGGAGATGAATTATTAAAGTACCCGTCAAGCCATGCGGCACGTTGGGTCAGCCACTCAGTCAACCAAGTCAACTGACCGAAGTGGCTGGTAATTGCACGCTTCTCTGCAGAAGTACCCAGCACACTTGAGCCAAACACCTCCCACCGCTGAAAATTGCGGGCAAATTCATCCTCGTAGTCAAAATACATTTGCCACAAAAACGCCAACGTCCGAGGTAAGTAATATTCGTTTACTTCCGCCATTCGCACTGCAACTGCGGCACGAAATTCGGGAATTTTCATTAAATTTTGATACCAGTGGTGGGGGTATCTTCCTGTGTAGGGGTTGCCATTTGGCAGCCATACATAGTAGGGATGCCCCTGAAGCTGGAAAGTTGTTGCTCCCGCTGTGTGTTCAAAGTCCCATACAGGACCGATAACAAGGCGGCGTGTCCAGTTATGCCCCCGAATTTGCATAAATTGGCTGGCACGCCCGGAGTCATGGTCACGGAAAAGCTCGTGTATTATGTACCAGTCAACAAAAGATTCTTTGCATATCATATTAAACACTGATGCACAGCGGTCCATAATAGTATCGTTTATCCATGTCATTAAATTGCGAACATATGCAACATGAGCAGGAGAAGTGCCTCCGTCACGAATGTGAAAATGGAAGTCACCAACAGTGAACCAGTCACGCCCGTGCTGCAAATGTGCGTCTTGCGTCAAACGATACAAAAGCTGCTTTTCTAATATGTATTCACTGTGAGCAGGGTTGGGATGGCGGACTGTTTGCACTCTGCCTGTGCCATGGTGGACAGGCTCGGGAATATGCACGCTGATTTTGTACACCCCTTGATACACCCCATCAAAATACACATGGGCAAACTGGGAATAGGGTGCTTGCACTCCTCCCATAAGGTTGGCAAGATAGTACGCACCATAGTTACGGAAAAGAGAAAAGTCTGCGTGGTTGGTGATAAAAGTCCAGTCACGGGCAACATGGTCGGCATTTGGCATAGCAACCCTTTCATTGTCAAAGCGCAAGCGAAATGGTCGCTTAGGTGCATTCCAAGAGGAGTTGCCCCGCCCTCGTAGTTGGGCATTAACTTCAAAAAGCTGAAATTCTTCGGGGGTGTTGGATATTGTTACTCGCACATCTCTCCAATTAGTGCGATTAAAAGAATTACTCTCACTTAGGCGAGGGGCGTATGTGCTGTCAACATTTACCACAGGAAAGCCGACGAAAGGGGATGGTTGCGGAGTAGGCTGATTAGTTGACTCGTCGTCACGGCAAACATTACCGCAACTTTCGTTACAGTAATAGCACAAAACATCATAGTTGCCGTTGTTTGTTTCGCAAGCGGAAAGTGTAAGGAACAACACAACAATCAAAGAAAATAGCGAAAAAACTTTCATATACATACCCTCCGTTAAATTTTATATCACTTATGTCAAATATTATATCACATAAATTTAATATTGTCAATTGTTATTATATGAGTTTGCAAAATTTTACAATTTTATAAACTAAAATACATACGCCTAAATTTTCTTCCGCAATTTCGCAAAAAATTCCCGTAATAGCTCCGCACTCTCTTCACCAAGCACCCCTGCGGTGACTTGGGGTTTGTGGTTTAGTGGCAAGGCGTTCAAGTCCACTACCGAACCCATTGCTCCTGATTTCGGGTCGTGTGCACCGAAGATGACTTTCTCTAATCGTGCGTTGACAATTGCCCCTGCACACATTGGGCAAGGTTCGAGAGTGACGTACAGGTCGCATTCCTCCAGTCGCCACCGCCCAAGAGCGGCACAAGCAGAGCGAATGGCGATGATTTCCGCATGGGCGGTGGCATCTGCGCCTTGCTCCCGGCGATTATAGCCGGTAGCAACCACTTCCCCATCGTGGACAATCACCGCTCCCACCGGAACTTCGCCCTCTGCTGCCGCCCTGCGTGCCAAGCCCAGGGCAATATTCATGTAATGTTCGTGATTTTTGTTTTCCATGTTTCCTTTATGGGTGCGCCTTTTATCTGTGAGTGGGTTGACTGTGTTCGCAATTTTGCTCGCTTTCCAAAGACGGAACAACAGTGATGCGGTGCGAAACATGTGCAATATGTTCTATCTCTATAGTCACATATAACAATTATAACACAGTTTAAGATAAAAAGCAATTCACAAAGACGAAGAAAATCAATAAAATGATACCAGGGAGCAATAAGCGGACGATTGACATTGTGCTATTCGTAATACGAGAATATTTATCCCTTAAACTGGTAATACTGAAAACAAGAAAGATGTATAAACGAAGGAGTGGTTCAATGAACATAAAAAGAGGTGACATATATTACGCTGACCTAAGCCCTGTGGTCGGGTCAGAGCAAGGGGGGCTGCGCCCTGTGCTTATCGTGCAAAATGATGTGGGCAACAAATACAGCCCAACGGTGATTGCGGCGGCAATTACCAGCCGTGTGAGCAAGACAAAATTGCCCACCCATATTGATATTTCTCGTAACAGCGGCGACGATATTAGCCCCGGATTAGCGAAAGATTCGATTATTCTGTTAGAGCAAATTCGTACATTGGATAAAAAGCGGCTGAAAGAGAAAATGGGGCATCTTGATGACGGCACTATGCGGCAGGTGAACGACGCCATCACCGTCAGCTTTGGTCTGGGTGCGGACACAGCCGCAGAAACGGTACCAGAGCAGACAGAACTTGCCCCTGAAGAGGGCGTTGCACCAGCGTGAATGTGAAAAAGAAGCGGAGATTTTCCGCTTCTTTTTTTATTCGGGGTGGCTTCGAGGTTGCCCGTTTGCGGTGCGTGTTCGGCGGGCAGACACAAGACCTGCCCCTATGGCAAAATGCGGGGCGAGGTTGTATCATTCTATTGTGCTCTCCAGGTATCCCTACTCCTCAAACTTCACTATTAGTTCTGCCGGGGTCAAGGCGGATTTTTCATCGCCACTTACGTCCATGACAATTTCCCCGCCTTTTAGCATAATCAGTCTGTCACCATAGTTTATGGCGTCGCTCATGTTGTGGGAAATCATTATGGTGGTTATCTTTTGCTCCTCCACCAATCGTCGAGTAATCTCCATGATTTGCTTGGCGATTTTCGGGTCAAGGGCGGCGGTGTGTTCGTCGAGCAGTAGCAACTGCGGGCGTTGCAAGGTTGCCATCAGCAGGGTAATCACCTGGCGTTGCCCCCCGGACAGCAGGGATGCCTTTTTGCGGAGCATGGTTTCTAATCCAAGGTCAAACTCTGCCAGCTTTTCTTTGAAAAACGACAAGTCCCCCTTTTTCATAGCTCGTCCAAGCCCTCGTGCTTTTCCGCGAGAGTTAGCCAGCGCCATGTTTTCCGCAATGGTCAGCTCCGGACAAACGCCGAAGTTCGGGTCTTGGTACACCCGAGCAATCAGCCCCGCCCGCGCAGAATGACTACGACGGGCAATGTTTTTCCCATCAAAGAGAATCGAGCCTGCGGTAGGGCTAAGGTTGCCGTTGATTATGTTAAACAGAGTGGTTTTCCCGGCACCGTTTCCCCCGATAATGGACAAAAACTGCCCCTCGGGAATGTCAAGATTAAGGTTGTTCAGGATTTGCACCCGCTCAACCCCGTTATCGAAAACTTGGGATATGCCCTGCAGGCGAATGGTTTTGTCAGTCATCGCACTCCTCCTCGCTTTCCGAAAATCATTTCACGGAATCGTGGCACGCACATGACGACAAGTACTACAAGTGCGGCAATTCCGCGCTCCCATGCGGTTGGTATGCCAAGCGAGATAACTCCCACTCGCAACCCAAAGAAAATAACTGCACCAAGTGCGGTAAGCATTAACTTGACAAACAGCCCCGCTCTTTTAGGAGTGAGTATTTCTCCCATCACGATGGCGGCAATCCCAATAACAAACGCTCCGACACCACTTTCAAGGTTTGCTCCCATAAACATTTGTGTCGTAAGAGCGCCCGACATACCAATTAACCCATTTGATACAACAAGGGCAAAGATTTTTCGGCTGTCTGTGTCGATTCCTTGTGAACACGCCATGCGTTCGTTATCTCCCGTGGCTCGGACTGAAAGTCCAAAGCTGGTTTTGAAAAGAAAATGCAAAAACAGCAATGTAATAGCAACAACAATCGCACCAACAACAATAGATGCCCAAAAATTCGCTGTAAATGCTCGCACCCCTTGTCCAACAAACCACTCACGAATAGGCCAGAAAATATATCGCTCTCTTGGGGCGGAAATGGTGTTGCTACCGCTTAAAATAAACATATTTATCGAAAACATTGCAAGGCTGACAAGCAACCCCGAAATGATAACATCAATTTTCATTTTGGTGTGTATAATTGATGTGACAAGCCCCGCAATTGCACCACACACCAGGGCGGCAAGAATAGCAATTGAAAAATGCACGTCGTTATACAAGAGTTGCATTGACACAATTGCTCCAAGTGAAAAAGAACCCTCTACAGTTAAGTCGGGCTTTTTCATTATTCGCAGGGATAAGAAAACTCCAATAGCCATTGGAGCGTGTATCAGCCCAAGTGCCAAGGCATTATATAAGTTAGATAGATTCATGAAAAATCCTTTTTGGGTGTCGAAATAGGGGTTGTTTTCACAACCCCTGTTTCATATTAGTCAAACACTCTGTCTGCCCTGTTGATGATTGCTTGTGGAATTGTAAAGCCTATGTATGCTGCTTCTCCCGGGTTGACGTAAAGTGTTAGGGTGTCGGCTGAGGGTGAGTAGAAAGAGGCGTGCCATCTGTCATTCACCAAAATATCAAAGGCAAGCTCGGCGGCGGTTGCACCGTTTACTTCAAAGCAAACCGTTAAGGCAGCAACTGCGCCTTGGTGAACAATTGGCAGGTCAGCAACCACGATTGGTAAGCTGTTTTCCATGTCACGGTTAAGGTTTTGAATTTGCGTCATTGCACCAACAAGTTGGTTATCTTGTGGTACATATATTGCAACAATGGTGTCGTCACCCGCTATTTGAGTAAACAAAGCGGCAAGTTGCGCCACACCATTTCGTGGTATGCCAAGAGGAACGATAGTGCCGGCAGGAGCGGCAGCTTCCATACGATTGCGAGTCGCAACAGAATTTGGCTCTTCGTGGGTGTACAAGAATGCAATGCGGTTGTTTTGATCAAGAGTTGTGCCAAGAAGTTCTTCTAACAGGTCAACTTGCGTGTCCATTGGCAGTGCACTGGACGAGCCGGTGGAAGAACCCTGGTGAACCAAGTTTGAGCCAACAGGGTCGGTGATAATCCCGAACACAAATGGGATTTCTGCATCTTGTGCTACCGGCAAAGCGGCCTGAGATGCACTGGTACCCATGGAGAAAATCAAGTCAACGCCTTGTGCGGCAAAGGTTGTTGCGATAGAATTAGCGGTAGGTATTTCGCCGTTTGCATTTCGGTGGTCAAAGGTGACTGTGTACCCCGCCTCCTCCATAAGTTCGGTTAATCGAGCCTCAAAACCGATTCGTCCTTCGGCAAAGGCGTCAATTTCACTGCCGGACAAAATGCCCACAGTAAAGTCATAGTCGCCGGAAGAACACCCTGCAAACAGGATGACGGACATTGTTAGCAGTAGGGTTACTGCAAGTAGAATGGATAGTTTTTTCATGATAGAACTCCTTTGTTAATTAAAAATTTAGAATGAATAATGAAGAATTGCGGTAGATTTGCTACGCAAATCTGGTTTATGGTAGAATAAGTGGAATGTAGGCTGCGGGGTTTACCCTCCCATTTGATGATATACTGCTCGCACAACATCCCTTATTCCCTTGCCTTAATTGTCAATTGCCCTGCCCTACTTCGCTATTTCGCTGGCACGGCTTTCGCGGATAATGTTTACCTTGATTTGACCAGGATAATTCAGCTCATCCTCGATTTTCTTGACGATTTGGCGAGCAACGCTTACCATGCCGGCGTCGTTCACCTCTTCAGGTTTAACCATAACACGAACCTCCCGCCCTGCTTGAATGGCGAAGGCTTTTTCAACCCCTTTGAATTCGGTGGCGATTTCCTCAAGACGGCGTAGGCGTTTGATAAAGTTCTCCACATTTTCACGGCGAGCACCAGGGCGGGCAGCAGAAATAGCGTCAGCCGCTTGGACAATCATGGCGACAAGAGTACGTGCCTCCACGTCGCCGTGGTGAGCCTCGATAGCATGGATAACGTCCGGCTTTTCCTTGAATTTCTTGGCAAGGTCAACCCCAATTTGCACGTGAGAGCCTTCAACTTCAGCGGTCATTGCCTTTCCAATGTCGTGAAGCAGTCCTGCGCGCTTGGCAATGGCACTGTTCGCACCAATTTCGTCTGCAATCATAGCAGAGATAAAGGCAACTTCAATAGAGTGCGCCAGCACGTTCTGCCCATAGCTTGTGCGATAACGCAAGCGTCCAAGAATTTTCACAAGCTCGGCATTTACCCCGTGAATTCCCGTTTCAAATATGGCGCGGTCGCCAGCCTGTTTAATAGAAAGGTCAATTTCACGCTTGGATTTCGCCACCATTTCCTCGATACGAGTGGGGTGAATACGCCCGTCAGAGATGAGCTTTTCCAGCGTAAGCCGTGCGATTTCTCGGCGGACAGGGTCAAAGCAAGAAAGAGTGATGACCTCGGGAGTGTCGTCAATGTTCAGGTCACACCCTGTAAGCACCTCGATAGTGCGGATGTTTCGCCCCTCTCGCCCGATAATGCGACCTTTCATCTCGTCGCTTGGCAACGGAACAACTGATACGGTAGTTTCGGCTACATATTCAGAAGCCAGCCGCTGAATTGACATTGTGATAATGTTTTTGGCTTTTTCATCAGCGATTTCTTTGGTTTGTGCCTCAATTTCCATCAGTTTTTGTGCCGCCTCGAATCTGGCTTCATCTTCAACTGCTTGGATTAACTCCCCTTTGGCTTGTTCAGAAGTCAAGCCGGAGATTTCTTCAAGTTTTTCCACTTGTTTTTGGTGGACAGCGGCGATTTCTGCGGTTTTCTTTTCGTTTCCTTTGATTATCGCCTGTAGTTGTTCGTCGCGCCGCTCGGCAGCGTCAATTTTTTTGTCAAGGGTTGATTCCCGTTGAATTACTCGCTCTTCAAGGCGAGACACTTCTTTGCGGCGTTCCTTGATTTCCCGCTCAACTTCGTTTTTCAGCTTTAGGTTTTCTTCTTTGGCTTCAACAAGTGCTTCTTTTTTCTTTGATTCGGCGATTTTTATGCCGTCTTCAACAATGCGCTTTGCTTCTTCCTCGGCAGAGCCTATGGTTTTTTCGCTGGTTCTTTTGCGAATTTGCACTCCTGTAATAACACCTACAGGTGCGCAGATTATTACGGTAATAAGCACCGCTAATATGATTTCCATCTTTATACCTCTGTATCTATATATTAAAGGGTTCACTACTCCCCTTGTTAAGTGACTATATGAATGTGTTTTCTATCTCGGCGGATAAGCGGCGAAAAGCCACAGTTCGCTCACGCATTACGGCGACCTCCTGGACGGATGAACCGCAGACAACGGTATCAAGCTGTCTAAGATTTTTCGTGGTAATCATGCTTTGTCCGAGGACAACAATACCGTTTCAGGCTAAGATGCTTTGTGGTCAATCATTGCCCGTCCAAAGCCAACAGTACCCTTTCAGGCTAAGATTTTTCGTGGTCAATCATGCTTCGGGGCTGTTATTTTCTCGCCTTACGGGGAAATGAATTCCCCTTCATGGCGAGAAAATAACACCCCTCAGCACATTATTCTGTTGCATAATTATCAAAATATCCACGGACAAGCACCACTGGCGTGCCTTTATCGCCGCTACCTGACACAAGGTCGCAAAGGCTGCCGATAAGGTCGGTGATTTTGCGTGGGGTTGTGCCTGTGGCGTCGTCTTTGCCCATAAGGTTCTTGTTTTTTTGGCGAATTCGCTCTATCATCGCCATGCGGGCTTCTTCGCCGCTGGCATGGGCAAGTTCGCTGTCGGCGATATTTTTCAGTTTAAGCTCGTTTGGCAGACCTTTCAATCCGCTTGTATAAGCAGGAGAAACAACAGGGTCGGCAAGCTCCCAAATCTTGCCCGCCGGGTCCTTAAACGCTCCGTCCCCGTACACCAAAACCTCGACATTTGCTCCGGTTTTGCTATGTATCATCCTTTGCAACTGCTCCACAAAATCGTCACTATTACGAGGAAACAGCTTTAGCCTGTCGTCTGCGGCTTTGTTAGAGCCAAGCAAGCCGTAGTCCGGGTTATATCCGCTACCATCAACAGATTCCGCAAGAATATCGTCTAACCCCAGCAAAGTGTGCGCTCCGCCCTCGGAAAGGCGAAACTTTGTCATGTGGCGGGTGTGAATGTCAGCCGCAATTACATTGGGCGTGTGCTTCAGGATTTCGCAGGGGTCGTTGGAGAGAATTATCTTCAGTCCGCCTTTTGCCTCTTTGCCGATGTTGCGGTACAGCTCAAGATAGTCAACCGCTGTGAACAAGTGACGGGTGTCCCCGAAAACATTTCGGAATTCTTCTTCGGTAAAAGTTTGCTCGTATGGGTTTACCCCTGCCTCGAAAACCCGCTCGGCAGTCACAAGATGGTTTCCCACCTCGTCAGAGGGGTATGACAGCTGAACCACCACCGAATCTGCTCCGCGAGCAATACCACGAAGCTGAACCGCAAAGCGATTACGGGACAGGATAGGGAAAACTACCCCAACCGGTCCGCTGGGGATAGCGGAGCGAACAGCCGCCGCCACATGGTCAACTGTGGCATAGTTCCCCTGTGCGCGGGCAACCACCGCCTCGGTCACGCCGACAACATCACCCTCTACAAGAGCGGTGTTTTGTTCGGCACAAAATTTTAGCAAGGATTCGCACACTATCTGGGCTAAATCGTCGTTTTCACGAATGATAGGGGTGCGTATTCCTATGGCTTGTGTTCCGGTGATTCTCATGATGTTCTCCTAAAAATAAATAGTGTGCTGAGGGGGTTATTTTCTCGCCATGAAGGGGAATTCATTTCCCCGTAAGGCGAGAAAATAACATCCCCGAAGCATGATTGATACGAAAAATCTTAGACAGCTTGACACCGTTGTCTTTGGTCAGGGCAATGATTGGCACGAAAAATCTTAGCCCGAAAGGGTACAGACAAAACACCCGTCTTGCGACAAGTGCAGTCGCAATCCACCCTCTCCCCAAAAGAGGGCTTGGGTGCTGTGCGCCCTTGACCTTTTTCTTTAAGTTGAATTTGCGTAGCAAATTTTCCGTAATTCTTCATTCTTCATTCTTAATTCTTAATTGCCCTTCACTACCCTCTCAACATCTCATTCTTCACATCCCACAGCTTTTGCGACAGGTCAACATAGTACCCGTGGGGGTTCTTGAATCGCTTCATCTCGTCCCACAAGGTGTCCACCTGCTCAAGGCAATATTTGCGTATCTCCGCCGTTGCCAGCTTGGGGTACACCCGCTTGCCCCCTTGGAATATGGGCACAAGGAGTTCCCGCGCGGTGAAATTGGTCAGGGTTTTCCGTTTCCACGTGTACTGTGGGTCGAAAATCTCAAGTGGCCTGGTGTCGTCAATGGTTTCGTCGTGAACGCACAGCAGGTCGGCCTCTGCCATACCGCTGTCACGATTGTACAGGCGATACACCCGCTTAAAGTGGGGGGTGGTAATCTTCCCCGGGGCTTCGCTTATCTTGATTTTGGGAATGATATTTCCTGTGTCATCTTCAATGGCAGCAAGTTTGTACACTCCGCCGAACACAGGGTCAGACTTGCAGGTAATCAGCCTCTCCCCAACGCCAAAAGCATCAATTTTCGCCCCTTGGTTCAGCACCTCACGGATAATATATTCGTCCAACGAGTTGCTGGCGATTATGCGAATTTCCTCTAACCCCGCCCCGTCCAGCATTGTGCGGACTTTCTTTGAAAGGTAGGTAATATCCCCCGAATCTAACCGCACCGCACCCCTTTGAATGCCGTGTTTCTTAAATGCGGCAATGGCGTTCGGCACGCCACTTTTCAGCACATTGTAGGTGTCCACAAGCAGGGTAGGATTGCTCGGATAAATGGAGCAATAGGTGTCGAATGCCTGCGGTTCGCTGTCAAACATTTGCACCCAGCTGTGTGCCATTGTGCCAACAGCGGGAACGCCGTAAAGCTGCTCCGCAACTGCACAGGCGCTGGAGGCACAGCCCCCGATATACGAGGCTCGCGCCCCAAGAATCGCTCCGCTTGCTCCTTGCGCCCGCCGTGAGCCAAACTCGGACACCGCCCTGCCGTCGGCGGCACGGACAATGCGGTTCGCCTTTGTGGCAACAAGGGATTGATGGTTAAGTTGAAGCAGGATATAGGTTTCGATAAACTGTGCTTCGATAGTGGGGGCGCGAACAGTAAGCAAAGGTTGTCCGGGAAAAACAGGAGTGCCCTCCGGCACCGCCCAAATGTCCCCTGTAAAGCGGAAACTTCGCAGATAGGCAAGAAAATCTTCGGAAAACATGCCCTTGCCGCGAAGAAAATCGATGTCCTCTTCGCCGAAACGCAGGTTTTCGATATATTCTGCTACCTGCTCCAGCCCGGCGGCAATAGCAAACCCGCCACCGTCCGGCACATTACGGAAGAACATATCAAAATAAGCTATGCGACCCTCCATGCCGGAAGCAAAATAGCCGTTGCCCATGGTGAGTTCGTAAAAATCCACCAGCATTGTGTAGTTGTCCGTAGGACTTTTGTTTGACATTAAACTAACCTCTAAAAGAGTATTACAAAATAGTATACCATATATAATAATACTTTGTCAAGGTTTTCGGAGAAGAAATATGCCGATATTCTTTGAAAATTGTGTGAACATAGTTTTAATTACAAAATCCCTCGCAAATCTTGGGCTGATTTTATAGTCACTCGAGTATTAATAAGCAAAAAAATCCTAAATTTTATGTATAAAGACTCCTTTTTTGGCAAGAATATTTTCATAACTCTTGGTAAAAGGAAGGAGAAACCATGACTTACCAAACGAGAAGAAAGCTGTTAAACGCATCACTTTACATTTTGTTTGCATTAGTAGTAGCGGCTGTATTAACTGTTACTGTGCTAACATTTGTAAACGCCAACCGACCCGTCCCGCCCCCGCGTCCTCCGATAGAGAACAACCAACCTCCGCCGGGTGACACAAACCAACCTGACCCACCACCGCAACAACAACAAGACCCGCCTGAAGAACCTCCGCCGACTGACGGAAATGACGCTCCCACAGACGCTGACCCAATGAGCTATTTCCATTTGCCTGCTGAGGGTCATGTAATGCGCGGATTCAGCATGACTGTGCCAGTGTTTTCGGTAACGACCAACGATTTCCGTCTGCACCCGGGCATTGACATCAGCGTTCCTAACGGCTCGCCGGTGTTTGCTATCGCTTCCGGGTTAGTGTTAGACATTGCAGATGACCCGCTGATGGGTCGCGTAGTAAGCATTGACCACGGCTATGGAATAGTGTCCTATTCAAAGGGACTGTCAACAATTGTGCCGGACGGCATCGAGATTGGTATGCCGGTTAGCGCAGGGCAAATCATTGGCGCTACAGGGGATACCGCTCTGCTGAAAATTGCTGAAAGCGAAAGTTTGCACTTCGAGCTTCGTGTTGACGGCGAACATGTGAACCCCCTTGATTTCCTTGATTTTAGCCAGGTAGGCGCAACTGCGGATTAACCTACTGAAAAAACCTCGAATGCTGCGTGGGCATTCGAGGTTTTTACATTGGGAAAAGTCAAGACCGTGGGGTTTCACCCCACACCCGACCACCTTTTTGAAAAAAGGTGGAACAAAAACTTTTTTCTCAAAAGCATAAAATGCTTTTGCAACAAGGTTTTTGGGGTTCTTAGCACCTTTTTGCAA
>Ga0209755_10002444_pt1 | contig 25555 bp, 25 predicted proteins | sample TergutCo191P1_FD_187301 | JGI IMG/M metagenome (GOLD analysis project Ga0209755, IMG submission 187301) | Cornitermes sp. P1 segment gut microbial communities from Petit-Saut dam, French Guiana - Co191P1 (SPAdes) (version 2) | ecosystem: Host-associated > Arthropoda: Insects > Digestive system...
ATGGTATTCCAGCCGGCTTCAAGGAAGACCCGACGAAGCACGGAATCCGTAAAGGCAAAACTTTCGACATTCACTATACCGGCAACCGCACCGTTGACGTAAATCCGGTTTGCCTTGTATCCACGACTCGCGCTGGCTGTAATGAAGTTAAGATCGTAGAAGCCATCCGCAGGGACGGCTATCCTGAATTCAACGGCATCCCCTTCGCTGTCAAAGCCGGCCACATAGCCAAAGCCGGAAAAGCCGCCATGGTGCATAGAAAGCCGTGTGCCAATAAGCCGCGCATTTTCGGCCTCGTACACCAGGGGGAAATCCCAGCCCCCGGGCCTGTTTCGCCAGTCCGGTTCCCTGCCCGTGCCGCAGCCGACAAGAGTTATCCCCGTCACGCAAAGCAGCAAAAAAAGATGTTTCCTCATAATCGATACCTCCAGAGTATCATGCGCTCCTAAGCAGGACGATCTTGCCGTCCTGTATGTCGATTGATGCCATTGTCACGGGTATATTTTAGCATGGGGAGAAAGGCTTGGTGAATGGACCATGCTCAATGTAAAAAACAGCTTTCCATAATTTATTTCATACGTAACGAAAATTGTTTTGTATCAGCCCAGTTTTTTCAGTTCGGCTAACCTTGTGCCGACGGCGATACTAACGGCATTCTCCAAATCGGCCTGCACACCTTTTTTGAACCGTTCAATTGCCTCATCCTCATAGGAGGGTTCCATAGAAAACAATTGCGGACTGTCAAACCCAAGGGCTGCCGCTATACGCTCAAGCATTTCAGGTGAAGGAAATTTGTTTGTTTGCTCAATCTGTGCGATGTAATGGGCGGAAGTTTCCACTTTTTCTGCTAGTTTTGACTGAGAGATCCCCAAAATTCGCCGTCTTTTCTTAATATTACATGATAATAAGACCCTTAGGCTTGTCATTTCACAAACTCAGTTTCATATAGCAAATTATTGTTGACAAGTGCCAAACAGGTATGGTACAATGTCACCATAAGGAACATGATGTAAGAACAGTCAGTTTTACGAAATACTAACGTAACCAGTCAGGTAGAGCTAGGGAAAAAATGGAGGTCAATATGAAAAGCACAAGTAAATTTGGCATTATCGTCTTTGTCGCGACAATCGGGCTTTTATCGGTAGGGTGCGCTTCGCAACCAGAAGCAGAACCAGACGGTATAACGTTGGATCAGGCAATTGCGGATGCCGCCGCCCGTATTGACGAACGGATTCCGGCGGGATCAAAAATCGCCCTGCTTAATTTCAGTTCGCCTTCGGATCGGTTTTCTCTATATGTGCTGGATGAACTGTCAGCGAACCTGTTGGACAGCGGAAATCTCACCGTGGTTGATCGAAGGGAAGTGGATCTTATCCGAGGCGAATTTGATTTTCAGTTTTCTGGCGAGGTGGGTGACGACTCGATGCAAGCGGTGGGGCAGATGCTGGGGGCGCAGTCGATTGTGTCCGGGTCCCTTACCGAAATTGGCGGCGACTATCGGATTGCGATCCGTGTGTTGAACGTGCAGAGTGCGGCTATTGAGGTGCATTTTAGGTCGGACATCGCCAACGACAGACGAGTTCAGGCTTTGCTTGAAGGCGGCAGAACCAGCGTGGCAGTAAGCGTACCGCAACGTCCACAGGCGACACCAGCCCCAGCAACGCAGACTATACAGGTTCCAGCTGTTCAGGTGGCGGTTTCGCCCTCCGTTGCCGATCCTGCTCCCATTCCTGCCGTCCCCGCGGCCACTGCCATAGAGGTAACCGCCAGATCCGCCGGCACTCTATTTTTCCAGGACAGGGAAATAGCGACCCTGTGGGACAGCGAAACTTACGCCATATCCATTGACGGGCCTGGAACCTTTGCGGTTAGGTTGGTCATGGCGGATCGCACGGAAACCCGTTCTATTGTGATTAACACAAGGGGAGTAACGAGGGTGAATCTCGGCGGTACTTTTGCGGTAGGCGATGTTGGCCCTGCGGGTGGCATAATTTTCTATGACAGAGGCCGACACATAGACGGCTGGCGGTGGTTGGAGGCCGCTTCCCGAGACCTTGCTGCGCCGGCCGAATGGGGAACGTCTGGACAAAACATAAGTGGGACAAGTACAGCACTTGGGACTGGGAGACAAAACACGCAAATCATAGTGAATTATCTGAGACAACGTAACGAGAACGGCAGGGCGGCGGAGCTTGCACAGAATTTTATTCAGAACGGGTTTACAGACTGGTTTTTGCCGAGCAGAGAGGAGCTGAATCTAATGCACATAAATCTGAGGCAGAGGGGACTGGGAAACTTTTCAGGAAATACTTACTGGTCTTCCTCGCACCATTTTTCTCCTGGGCGGGTGGGAGCGAGTCACCTCGCATGGTTCCAAAACTTCGGTAATGGCAATCAATTGTATAGCAGGAGAGCCGATGCACGCCACATACGTCCTGTAAGGGCTTTTTAGTGGTAAGTTTTTTTGGAGAGGTTTTTATGATGAAAAAGAAATCAATAGATTACAGCATATCTGCCGTAATCCTTGCACTTGCCTTTACCGCTTGCGCGGCAACCCCTGCACCTGTGGCAGACGCATCATCATTGGATGAACTGAGTAGGGCGATCCGCGATGTGTCTAACCATTTGAACGGCAATATCCCAGCGGGAAGAATGATTGCTTTTGTAAATGTTGAGTCTGGTTCTGCGGATTTCTCGAATTTCATTATTGACGATCTGATTGCAAATGCGGTGACCGACAGAGTTTTTACCGTTGTAGACCGCCAGCGACTGGACGACATCCGCGCGGAGCAAAACATACAACTATCGGGAGAAGTTGACGACGAAACAGCCCGCAGCATAGGCAGTTTTTTGGGTGCGCATACAATCGTGTCGGGAAGGGTGAGTTCGTTTGGCGGACACTTCCGCCTGACAATACGCGCTCTTGATGTGGAAACGGCCGAGGTGCAGGGGCAGTACAATCGAATTATCGGTACGGAAAGGGCTATTGCCGCACTAATAGGAGACGGCTGGGGACATATGGCACAATCCCCAGCGGTGCCATCTGTGCAGGCTCCAGTTGCACAAGCCCCAGCAACACAGGCCGTGCAAGTTCCAGTTGGCCAGACGACACCCGTTGCTCCCACGGTAACTGCCATAGAGGTAACCGCCAGATCCGCTGGCACGCTCTTTTTCCAGGACGTGGAAATTGCGACCCTGTGGGACAACGAAGCTTACACCATACCTATTGACGGGCCTGGAACCTTCGCGGTTAGGCTGGTCATGGCAGATCGCACGGAAACCCGTTCCATCGTGATTAACACAAGGGGAGTAACGAGGGTGAATCTCGGCGGTACTTTTGCGGTAGGCGATGTCGGCCCTGCGGGTGGCATAATCTTCTACGACAGGGGCCGACACATAGACGGCTGGCGGTGGTTGGAATCGGCATCTCGCGACCTTGCCGCACCAGCGGAATGGGGAGCGAATGGTCAAAACATAATAGGGACTAGTACGGCATTGGGAACAGGGAGGCAGAACACGCAAGTCATCGTGAACCATTTGAGGCAGCGTAATGAAGGCGGCAGGGCGGCGGAGCTTGCACAGAATTTCACTCAGAATGGATTTACGGACTGGTTTTTGCCGAGCAGAGAGGAGCTAAATCTGATGCACATAAATCTGAGGCAGAGGGGGCTGGGTAATTTTTCGAGTGGTAGATACTGGTCTTCCTCTCAAGGCGGCAATGCTACTCATCAAGCGTGGTTTCAGAATTTCAATACTGGTGCCCAGGATGTATCTGCTGTAGTAGGAACCACAATTCTCTCTAAAAGTAGTGCATTACTCGTGCGTCCCATACGGGCTTTTTAGCGCAGATAAACTGCCTTGAGGCAGTTTGAAAAATACCGCAGGCTTTGCGGAAAAGGAGCGAGACATGGAAATTGATTTCAAAGACAAATGCGGCAGCAAGGTGGGATACTTAAACAGCTCGAATGACATCATGGATAAGTACGGTAGCAAAGTCGGATCCCTAAACGGCAGTGACATCATGAACAAGTATGGCAGCAGGGTTGGCCGCATAAACGGCAAGGACATCATGGACAACTACGGCAGCAAAATCGGCAGTTTTGATAGTTTTCCATGGAATATTTTTCAGTAATGCTACTATTTGGTAGTTGAAGCAAAAGTCATGTACACTAAGTACAAAGGAGAGAGTAATGTCAGAACAAGTGAATTGTATTTATCACAAAGATCGCCCCGCGGTAGGGCGTTGTGTCTTCTGCAAACGTCCTGTCTGTGACGAGTGTCATGAGGGAGCTTATTGTATTTTATGTATCAAAGAACCACCAAAACTACAAAGCATAACATTGCTTTGTGCGGTGTTTTTTGGGTTATTTGGTGTGCATCGGTATTATATGGGTTTCAAGGTTACTGGGGTGATATACACACTGACACTCGGGCTGTTTGGAGTTGGCGTGTTGATAGATGTTATTCGCATTTTATTATGGTCAACTATCAAAGATCCAACAGATGATTCGGTTCCAAGTTTTATTGTAGATGTTACCGTAGGTTCATTTGCAGGTGCAATTGGTGATACGATTCAAGAAGAGATGTCAAAAAACACAAGAGACTTTCTTGGCTTTTTGTTTGGCCCTTTATGGAGAAGACGATTCTGGCGCGACAAGCACAATCGGCCATTATTGCCGCTTGGAAAAAGATCACTGACGTAACATGAATTTTTGGCCTTGATTTGGCCTTGAGATGATGATTGTTGTTGATTCACCAATTGCCGTAGGCGGTTGAAAAAAGGCCGTTCGCACATTATGAATGTGCGCAGAAGGAGTTTTTCTATGAATGCAGATGAGCATGCTGAGCGTGGCGGAAGGTATTTCGACGAAAGGGATTTTGACGGAGCAATTACGGAGTACACTGAGGCAATCAAGCTAGATCCTGACTATCGTTCTGCTTATTACACACGTGGTTTGTTGTACAAGAAAAAAAAAGAATTCGATTTGGCAATAGCGGACTTCACTGAAGCGATTCGTATCGATCCTAACGAAGGCGAGTTTTACTGTAGTCGCGGTGAAGCTCGTGTTTTTAAAGGTGACAACGTTTTGGCAATTTCGGATTTGGAAATGGCTGTGAAACTTGACCCTCAGAGTGAACGCTATCGAAACGTTCTTGCGACTGTAAAACTTGATCCTAGTGATGCCCAGGCTGCCATGTACCTTAATGCTGGCATGGAGTATTTTGACATGGGAAATTATGATCAGGCGATTGCAGATTCCACTGCGGTGATCCAGATCAGGCCGAATGATGCTTCAACTTTAGCTGGTGCCTATGGTACTCGTGGCGTGGCGTATCTGGGCAAGAAAAATTATAGTTTTGCAATCACAGATTTGGAGATGGCTGTAAAACTTGCACCCAACAATACCATTTATAGCGAGGTTCTTAAAGAGATAGAGGCGAGACCTGAAATTAAAGCGATGAAGCTTAAACTGGTTACTGAGAACTATAGTGCCGAACTGAGACAAAAACAAGAATCGAGAAGAAAACAGACCAGAGTCATCCGTTGCATTATCGGCGGAATCATTGGGGTGTTTCTTGGTTTGGTTAGCATGGGATTTTCATCTGGGCCTTACGATAGAGAATCGATCATCTTCGAAATTATTGGTGGTTTCCTAGCCCTTGTATGTATAGTTTCTGGTGTCATAATAGGAAAAACTGCTGATAGTGCTGGCAAGGGTGCTCGTATGGGCGCGATTGTCTTTGCCATTATTTTCTTGATTGCTATATTATTCGGAAACCCTCGTGCCTTCATATCGGTTACAGGTGCTGGTGCGGCCATGGGTGCAATTGGTGGTGCCATAATGGGTGCATTGGGTGGTAGAATTATTGGTAGTGGTAAGTGAAAAACTGGGATAGCATAATATAGAGGAAGGAGCGATGCTATGAACTATTGGAGCGAGGTCAAGCGAATCCAGGTCTCGATGAGGAGTGCCTCGATCTATACCGAAGAGGCAACCAAAATCATCGATGAGATTACCGGAAAGCACGGATATTTTTTCACGGTCGGTGCCATTTACAAAGCTGTCCCCATTGAGGAAATCAATAGGATAATCTCGGATGCCAAAAGCAGGGGTGGGGATGATGCGGCAATGGCGGCGGAAATGGAAGAAGCCTATAAAGACGAAGGCCCCTTTGTCGTTGGAGAGGAACTTACCGAAGCCGAAATCACCGAGAACAAGACCGCACTTGATAATGTTATTCGACAGCTTGAGGCCGAGGTTTCCGAATACCTAAAAAAACGCGGGGCTTGATATGTCCATTACCACGGCAGATGAAGCCCTGGCAGCGGTGAAAGAAAACGGCGACAACCTTGCGAATGTACCCAAGGAACTTATAACGGCAGAAGTGTGCCTAGAGACCGTAAAGAACAAAGGCTATGCGCTTAAGTATGTACCGGTAGAATTCAGAACAATAGAACTGTGCATCGAGGCGGTAATGCAGGAAGGTTATGCGCTTCGGTTTGTACCTGAAAAGCTTAGGACGGCGGAAATATGTCTTGAGGCTGTAAAGCAGGATGGTTGCGCGCTTCGAGATGTGCCAAATGAAGTCGTAACAGCGGAAATATGTCTTGAAGCGGTTAAGTGTAAAAGCATGGGCAATAAGATTGAGTATGAACTGGACGTGGCGATTGAAGAGGCAGCGAAAGCTAGTAACGGTATGTCCATTCGCGAGGTAATAGAAGGTGTTAATAACGGTTCGTTACCGCAAGAAGTAAACGATATATTTCTTGACGAATTTTGTGTTGATGCTCTTCGATTTGTACCCGAAGAGCTAAAGACGGAGGAGCTATGTCTTGAAGCGGTAAAGACCAATGGCATAGGGCTTAAATATGTACCTGAGGAACTCAAAACGAAAGAGCTATGTCTTGTAGCGATGAACTCCAATGGTGCTGCCCTTAAATATGTACCTGAAGAACTCAAGACGGCAGAGCTATGTTTTGAGGCGGTAAAGTCCCACGGCCTTGGGCTTGAACATGTGCCGATAGAACTCAAAACGGCGGAACTTTGCCTTGAAGCCGTTAAGAAGAGCGGTTGGGCACTTCAATTTGTGCCAGAAGAATTTAAGACGATGGAACTGTGTTTTAAAGCGGTTATATCCGATGCCAGTGGACTTGAATTTGTACCAGCAGAATTCAAAACGGGCGAGCTTTGCCTTGAAGCAATTAAGCAAAAGCACTGCGGTTCGATGATTAAGTTCGTACCAGAAAAACTCAAAACGGAGGAGATCTGCCTTGAAGCATTAAATAACGATCCTTTTAATGAAGCTCATAAACATATACCCGAAAAATATCTGCCCAGGACAGCGACATCCCTACAGACCCCCGCCGATACCTATTCGTCATCCTACGTTTCTTCCAGGGAATAGAGCTCCACGACCGTAATGGTTGATAAGGCAACCGTCCAGCAGTATCTGCCGCTCGTCGTCGGTAAGCTCGCCCAGCGAGGCCGTGACCTCAATGTTTTGGCCAAGCACGTAGCCTTTGACGATTCCGGCCTTTTCCCGAATAGCCTTTGCAATGCCTGGGAAGAAAACAAAATCGTCAAGGGCAAAGGCCTTTTCGTCGGCGATTACGAAGGGCAGAATCCCCCAGTTGATAAGGTTCGAGCGATAACGTTTGGTCGCATATTCCAGGGCGAAGTTTGCCGAAGCGCCAAGCACACGTTGACAGGAAGCGGCCTGCTCCCGTGCGGAACCATCGCCGGGCTTGCGGGCAAAGATTGCGCTGCCAATGCCGATTTCGTCAAAGCCAATGTTGGCGCAGCCGGGCATCCCGTGTATCTGATCCAGAATGGCATCCAGCGCAACGGAGAAAGCGGCGGAGGTTTCCTCCCCAGCCGCCGTCCCATCAAAACGCACAGAGCAAAGACGTGCCTCCTCGAAGGCCTGTACGTCCTTTGCACGCCGCACATAGTCGGGATCCTTGCGGCTTAGGGTGAATTCGGCAAGACGCAGGGGATTCGAGCGGTACGAGGACGTTTCGCCGGATGGAATAAGCTCGTCGGTCGTGGTTACCGGGTCGGTGATGAAGCCGACGATTTTTATCAGAAGGTTTTCCGGCAATGCCGGCATGGAGGGCCAGTCCCTTATGTTCGGGCCGAACACCAGCTCGGTTTCGGGTTTCGGCTTGCCGGTGCCGTCGTACACACGCTTGTCGTATACGCCTTTGTCGAACAGGAATTTGTACTTGCCGAAGGGAACGTCAAGTTCCGTGGCGGCGGTGATCCTGCCTCCGTTTATCGCAGTTGCGGCAATGGAACGGGCATCCATCAAGGCCACAGACGCAATCTGCCCCTCTCCAGGCTTCGAGCCTTCACGGTTTGGGAAGTTGCGTGTAACGTGGCGAACCGAAAGCTCGCCGTTCGCCGGGGTGTCCCCGGCGCCGAAGCATGGGCCGCAGAAGGCTTCACGCATAAGAACCCCGGCGTTCATAAATGTCTCGCAGGCACCGTTCCGCAGAAGCTCCAGGTAGACGGGCTGGCTTTCCGGGTACACGCTCATGGTAAAGTTGCCGCTGCCCAAGGCCCCACCTTTCATTATGTCCGCCGCCGCCATCACGCTCTCGAAAATGCCGCCGGCACAACCTGCGACGATCCCCTGCTCCGCCCAGACACCGCCGTCACGGTACTTGTCCTTAAGGCCGAGTTTCAGGCCAGGAACGCCGAGGGCCTTAAGCCCGTCGTCCTCGGTCTTCGCCAGGATGTCACGGGCGTTCTCCCGCAGTTCCTTAATAGTGTAGACATTGCTCGGGTGGAAAGGCAGGGCGATGCAAGGCTCGACTCGGGAAAGGTCAACGTAAACAAGGCCGTCATAGTAGGCAACCTTGGCAGGCCTAAGCTCGTGGTAGTCCCCTCTCCTGCCCCGTATCTCAAGGTAGTCCCTTACGAAGGAATCCGTCTCCCAGATCGACGACCAGCACGTCGTCTCTGTGGTCATAACGTCTATGCCGTTGCGGAAGTCCACGGAAAGCTTTGAGATGCCGTCCCCGACGAATTCCATCACCTTGTTCTTGACGTAGCCGCTCTCGAAAACCGCCTTGATAATCGCAAGAGCAACGTCGTGAGGGCCGACGCCGGCGGCAGGTTCCCCTGTCAGGTAAACCGCCACCACGGGAGGACGGGCGATGTCGTAGGTTCTGCCGACAAGCTGCTTCGCCAGTTCGCCGCCGCCCTCGCCCACAGCCATCGTGCCCAGGGCACCGTAACGGGTGTGACTGTCGGAGCCTAGAATCATCCTTCCGCAGCCGGCCATCATTTCCCGGTTGTAGGAATGGATTACGGCAAGATGGGGCGGCACGTAAATGCCTCCGTATTTTTTCGCAGCACTAAGGGCGAAGACGTGATCGTCCTGGTTGATCGTTCCGCCGACGGCGCAAAGGCTGTTGTGGCAGTTGGTAAGGACGTAAGGCACGGGAAACTTTTCCATGCCGCTGGCCCTAGCCGTCTGGATAATGCCGACGTAGGTTATGTCGTGCGAGGTAAGGGAATCGAATTTAAGCCTTAGGTTGTCGCCGTCGCCGGAATCGTGCGCCGCCAGAATCCCGTGGGCAATCGTGCCTTTCCGTGCATCTTCCCTCGAAACCGAAACGCCGACCGCGGCAAGCTTCGCCTTAGCCTCATCATCGTCCCTGATTATCCGCCGACCGGCATCCGCCCCATCAAGCAGGTATGCCCCTGTGCTGTAAACCTCGACCATACAATTCAATCCCCCCAAAATATAATGTCGCATGAGACAAACAAACGAAGACCCAGTTGCCGTTCCCTAAAAGTCCGTCCTGTACACAAAAATGGCCGCTATCCTGCCGGCGTTGAAGTTGACTCGCATCGCAATGGGCCATCCCATGCCCGGAAGCGGCTGGAGCGGATAGAGAAGGAAGTCGCCGTGATTCTGCGCCCCCTCCCCTAGAACGAGATCCGCGACCGCCCTGGGATCGCCGACCCTCATGCCGTACACGGAATTGAACCCCACCTGCCATACCCTGTCACGATGTATGAAAAAATTGCCACTGGGATACACGAACACGACATCGTCCTGCCATTCCTCCACTCCCCTTACCGCATGGACGGCCGTCGGAGCGCCAAGGCGGAGAATCAGTTCATCGAGTCTAAGGCCTATAAGGGCAAGGAGTTCGTCATACCGCCCACCACCCGGCCGCGTTTGCGCCTGTGCGAACGGCACAACCACAATCAGCAAACAGACTAGGGCCAAAATTTTCCTATGCATGAGACCACTTTAACCAAATATGAGGGATTGGGCAAGCAGGCATGGCCAAATCTTTCATTCAATTGCAAATAACGCATGAATGAATACGATGCTAGCCACCAGCCTCTTTCCCAATCACGAGCATCTCGGCAAGGGCGGCAGGCGACACCGCCGTTTTTTCAAGAGGTATATGTCCACGAAGTTCCCTCGAAAGCAGGGAAATGCGGGGAAGCAGGATCCCAGCCTCGGCCAGTTCCCCAGCCCGTTCGAAAACATCCGCCACGCTTCCGTCCAGGTGTACGCGCCCTGATTTCATAACGACAAGCCTTTGGGCATATTCGGCGGCAATGCGGATGTTGTGCGTAACCAAGACCACGGTATAGCCCTTCCGGTGCAGACTCGCAAGTATCTCCATAATCATTCGGGAGCCGCTACCGTCCTGTCCGGCCAAAGGCTCGTCCAAGATGAGAATTTTTGCTCCCATTGCCAGAACCGCGGCAAAAACGACCTTTACCCTGTCGGCCTTGCACAACGACGGGGGAAAGGCATCGCGCAAGGCCAGCAGGCCGAGGGTTTCAAGCGACTCCTCCGCCCTCCGCCGGATTTCCTCCCGGCTACGCTTCTGCCCCGGAATTTTCAGGGCAAACGCAACCTCGTCATACACGGTCTGTTCGAAAAGCTGGTTGTCGCTGTCCTGCATCACATAGCCAACTTCCCCGGCAATTTCCGCAACACTCATCCCACCGGCATCCATCCCACGGATTACAATCATCCCCTGCAAGGGCCGCAGAAGCCCCGAGATGTTCTTAAGCAGGGTTGTCTTGCCCGATCCGTTCTGCCCCAGAACCGCCGTGAATTCATTTTCCCCAATGGCGAGGTTGATGTCGTCCAGAATGGTTTTCTCGGGATTCGCGTCATACCTGTAACGCAGCCGCTCGATCCGAATCACATCACACACGTCTTTTGCTTCCACTGTGATTGTACCAGCCAACAACCGACTCGACGGCCTCGTCCACGGAAAGGGGGAACACGGGCAGTTCCTCGCCGAGCGCGGCCATGCGAAAGGCAAATTCCGAAACCTCGGGCGGATCAATGCCCACGTCCGCCAGAAGCCGCCGATCCGAAAAAACCTGCCTCGGCGTACCGAAGGCAAGAAGCCTTCCCTCTTTTAGAACACATACCCTGTCCGCAAAGTCCGCCGCTTCCTCCGCCGAACCTGTCGTCATTACCACGGCAAGCTTTTTGTCCGCACGCAGTTCCCTGATAAACGAAAGGACTTCCCGTGTGCCAACCGGATCCAGTCTGGAACACGGTTCGTCCAGCACCAGAACCCGGTTTGCCATCGCCAACGCGGCGGCAATGGCAAGGCGCTGCTTCTGTCCGCCGGAAAGCGTCGAGGGGGGGTAATCGGCATACTCCGAAAGGCCGGCGGCATCCAACGCCCAACGGGTTTTCCCGATGATTTCCCGTGGGGGCAGCACCATGTTTTCAAGGGCGAAGGCCACCTCGTCGAATACCCTTGCAGTAAAAAACTGCGTTTCCGGATCGTCGAAGGCCATTCCCACCTTTTCCGAAAGCCTTGCCACCGTGGAAGAGTCGGTGGGGATTCCATCGATAGTCACCGTTCCGAAAAGCGTACCTGCCATGGAATGGGGAACAAGCCCGTTCAGAAGCCGGCAGAACGTGGTCTTTCCGGCGCCGTTCTCCCCCATGACGGCGATGAATTCACCTTCCCCTATTTCGACGCTTACGCCGGCAAGCGCGGGATTTTCCTTACGGGCATATTGCCATGAAACGTTGTCCAGTTTTATAACAGGTTCCGGCATTTATCCTCCAAGAATGTGGTTTGCCGCAAGAACGGCGAAGGAATAGACCGCCCCCACCGCAAACGCCGAATAATCCGCGGCGGACATTTTCGCCGAAAGAAGCCACGTCCTGGTTTTGTGTACGCCGAACGCCCTGGAATCCATCACCAGCCCTATCGCTACGGAACGCCGCATCACCTTTATCATAAGGGGAAGGGCTATGGCCTTGTATTCCGCAAGCCGGGCGACAAAACCCACGGGTGCCGCGCCACGCAGCCTGCGGGCATCCATAATCAGCCTTACCTCGTCCTCGAACGAACGGACAAGGTTCAGCGTCGAGGTGATGACATGGGCAATCCTGTAGTTCGCCCCCAGCCTTGTAATGCCAAAGGCAAGGAGCCTGGCCTCGGTCGTCATTATGAGCAGGGGCATCAGAACGGCAAGTGCGACGACACGGCAGGCTATCATCAGCCCGAAGAAAAAACCCTCAAGTCCAAGCGTCCCCATCCCACCCACAAGGGGAACCCAGTCGGGAATAACCGGGTCAAGGAGGTAACGACCGTCCGCAACGGGCCTAAAAAGCATCTGCAGGATGACAACCATGGCGATTAGAATAACGAGAAACCTGCCGTTGGGAAACATCTTTCTAACCGGCACCTTTGCCATAAGCGCAAGGCCGACAAACAAAAGCATCTGCGCCGAGGCCACGGCAAGGGAATCGACGAGAAAAACCAGCACCGTAAAGGCCATGGTAAGAATCAGTTTTGTTCGTGGATCCAGCCTTCGAAAAAAGGACGACCCCTCCACGGATTGCGAGGATGGCGACATGGAAAACAGGAGTGGCTCTACCGGCTTTTCAGTTTTCCCTGCGTATCCAGATCGCCTCGAACCCGGCATCTCCGAGTCGCTGGGCAACGGCCGGCATTTCCGCCGCCCTTACGCCGGAAATGACCACCCGGTACATATCGCCGAACCGTTCAAACGCCGCACTGAAGCCCGCGGATCTGAGCCGGTCGAAACAGTTCCGGGCAAGGCCGGTTCTGGCAAAAGTGCCTACCTGTACCCTGTAAACGCCATGGGGGGCAGGGATGTAGTTCCTTGGGTAGACAACCACGGTTGTTCTGCCGGACGGCAAAACAACCGCCGGAACAGGGGGCGCAGGGGTTAGGACAACAGGACTCGGTACCGGGGCAACGGGAGCCGGGGTGGAGGCGGCCGGAGCCAGAGCCTGAACCATCGCATCAACGGTAACGGAGGGCAGTTCAATGACATGTTCCTCCCCTCCGACGGCAACGACAAGTCTGATGGACACGTCCCGATCACCAAATTCCACTTGGGGCGCAATAGAGACTGCAACCTGAGGCGGTTCCTCCACTACGGGCGAAGGCATTGGCTCCGTGGGAGTGACGGTTATCCAAGTAACCCCGTTATCGGGAAGATCGGGATCGGGATGAGACGGAACCACCGTCCTAGCCGGCGGCTGCGGAGTGCGCTCAGGTTCACCCACTGTGGGTTGCGGCTCAAATTCAGCTTCTGCCGCATAAGGATCGGGATCTGCCGGCAGTGCGTTTCCCGAAACCGAAGGGATCAGGACAAAAACGGCACATGCCAGGATGGATATTGCAAAACGTTTCATTGACTTTCCTTAATTATGCATTTCGCACATACAAAAAGTATAGTCAATCCCGCGCCGCAGATCCAATTATTAGCTAAAGTTTTTTGACTTTGGTCGCATCAAACCGGACGCTTTACGTGCCTCGCCTTGATCAGCATCACATCACCTATTCCGAAACGCTTCGCCGCCCTGTCGGCAAGGCGTTTAAGCGGCGGCGGTGCGGTTCCCACGGCAAGCCCTCCCCAGGTGTACACCCCCTCGACTGCAAAGCCTTCGGTTTTCAGCATTGCCCTGAGGGTGCGCACGGAGAAAAGGTACAGGTGATCGAAGATTGCCGCCCGCCATCGGTTGCCGAAAATACGTGCCTGGAAGCCGTCAATGTTCGGCGTGGTAAGAATGAAATGACCGCCTGGGCAGAGTATCCGTCCAATCTCACGGAGAAAGGCCCTGGGGTTGTTTAGGTGCTCGATAAGGTGGGAGGCAAGCACCACGTCGAAAAAGCCGTCGGGGAAACGGCAGTCCTCGACACTCATGCTTCGGATGTCAAGCCCACGTTTGTCCCGGGCATATTCCGCCGACGGGGAGATTTCCGCCCCCGTTACCTGCCAGCCCCTTTCCCTAAGGAAGGCCAGCAACGCACCGGTTGCACAGCCCACGTCCAAAACCCTGGGGCGATCCTGCGCACGGTCCTTACGCTCCATAAGTTCCCGTTCCAGCCCGTAAAAACCCGCGTCGGCAAGACCCAGCTTTTGCAGGGTCAGGAAATTATCCTCGTTTTCAAGCTCGTAGGCAAGGTAGTTGTCCCCGTAGCGGCTTTTAACGCTTTCGGCGACGGGCTGAGGGTTTATCTGTACCAGACCACATTTCGCACACCGAACGTAGGAAAAGCCGTCGCAGGAAAGCGAGGGGACAAAACGTTCGCCATCACACAGAGCGCAAGGAACAGGCCGCCGCTCCTCGTCTATGACCGGAGTGGACCAAGTCGTGCATGGACGCAGTATCTTCATTCGACAAGGATATGGGCGACGACGGTGCTGGAATTGCCAGCAATATCCTGAACGATTATCTCAAGTATCGCCTGCCCACGGTTGAACCATGCCTCGGCGGCCTTGAAGGCCGGAAAAGGCGCGTAAACCTGCCTGGAGGAAACCTGATCCCCACGGTTTACAAGCATAACCCCATCCCTGGCGCTTATAGTCTCCAGGGTGAGCCTGCCCACTTCCGTGCCGTTCACCGAACTGATGATTCGATGGGGGGCCAGAAAGTTTCCCCTGTTGGCCGACAGCGCATCGGTGGCATTGACGACAATGCCGTACCTACCCTGGGGTACGCTTTGCCCTGGGAAAACGCCAACCAAATTGCCGTTCTCGCCAAGAAGCTGTATACCGTGAATCTGGGGATTGATGGTATCGGGGAAAGGGGCAAGAATCATCGAGGGGTTCACCCAGCGGCGTTCCCTGCGGTCGTACAGCATGAAGTAGCAGCCTTCCTGCTGGGACCAGCCCGAAATTCCAGCCGTGGCAATCGGGGTACCCTGCTCCATCCGCAGCGACACGGGACCGCCGTTGTCCTCGTAACGGGCGTATATACTCATAAGGCCATTGCCGTGATCCACCGCCATCCATGCCCCAAGTGGAGACGGAAAACGGGATGCCCTGTCGGATCCTGGGCTAAAGGAGAAAATAACCTCCCCGTCGCCAACGGCAAGCACCTCCCCATCGCCTGCAAACACGACACCCACGGTCGGGGTTCCCCGATAATTGAAACCGAAGTTGCGAACCACCACGGCATCGGGCAAAGGCCACTCCATGGCGGACAGCGTACCGCATAGTACGAGCGTCAAAGACGCAAAAAAAAGTTTCCTTCGTCCAGCGTTCATCGTCACCTTCTTTCCAAATCAAAAGCAATCATGGCCTGTCCCCCGCCAATAATCAGCCGGGAATCCATCCTGCCCAGAAAGACTTCCTCGCTTCTGAACGGAGCCCTGGTTACCACCCTGGCCGTCCTGCCGGAAATCTGTATGCCGACCAGTTCCTTCGCGCCTTCGGGCGCATCGTTTTCCGCATGGGAGAAAATGGCGAAGACCAAGCCCTGCCCCCCCGATTCATCAAGGAAACGGAGTTCCCCGTCAACTTCCACGTTCCTCGTAAGCCTGGAAGCGGTATCGTAAATCCCCAAGCCTCCCCTGCGCTCGAAAACAACATGGCGATCGTTGTCCACGAAGGCGACGTGTACGGGGCGGCGGAAGCCCTCCCCCAGAAATTCATGGTAGACAACCCTGTAATCCCCAAGGCCGGCCCCGAAACGTTCAAGCACGAGGAACCTTTGGCTGTCTATGCCGGAAACAATCGCAAGCCGGGAACCGTCGCCGGAAATGGCGGCCCCCAAAATTACCGAGAACCGTGAACCGCCCGGATCAAAGGAAAACACCTGCCTTCCCGAACCGTCAACGACCACCGCAATGCCATCCACCGACCCGGCCAGAAGCAATCCTGCCGCCGCATCTATAGTGGTAAGCGGACTTGCGAATTCAAATGTCCACAGCACGGCACCGGAAGCGTGGATTTCGGAGACGGAGTCCTGTCCGCTGCCCACGATAAAAGTCCTTCCGTCAAGAAAGAATGGGTAGCCGCCTGGGTTGTCTATAACGGTAAGGGGCTCGCCGTCGGCACGATATACGGTAACGCTTTCCGGCATCGCGCCGAATTCGGCCCAACGTTCCCTCGAAATAGAAACCTGATCGGTTTTTACCCTGTTAAGGGAAAAGCTGCCGTCCCTTTCGACATAGCCAAATCGGTTGTTCAGGACAAACGGCAACGGGTGGTGAGCCACGGCATGGGCCTGCACGGGCCCTTCCCCTAAAAGCACGGGCTGGCCAGTTTCCAGGGAAGTCAGCCAACGGGGAACAAGGATTGTCTCAAGGGGGACAGGGCGAGCGGCAACGACGCTGTACACAACGAAAACCACCACCATCCCAACCAGGTATCTTCTTCTTTTTTCAAACATGGCAACGGGGCAATTATATCAAAAGCGGTCATGCGTGGCTAGGGTCCGAAACACTAATGCAAAACGCACATTTGCGCCATGTATAAGGGTATGAAAGCATATGAAAACAACAAGCCTTCGCGAAGGTTCAACCCCCTTAATGACTTCCTGTTCTACAAGACCATGGGAGAGAAGGGGGACGAACCCCAACGTGTCGGATTCCTGAACGCGGTACTCGCACCGTCGGGAAGAAAACCCATCGAAACCCTCGAAATCATCGAGAAAAGCCCTTCGTCAAGGAAATGCTCGAGGGCAAGTCCTGTACCCTGGATGTCAGGGCCGTACTCTCGGATGGAACCAAGGTGAACATCGAGGTGCAACTCCGCAACAAATACAACATGGACCGCCGAAGCCTGTTCTACTGGAGCAAGCTGTACTCCGAGGACATGAAAGGGGGAAAGGACTATAAGGAACTTCCCGACACGATAGCGATCAACATCGTGAACTACGACTTTCCGTCCGCAGGCGGCGTACACACCCGTTTCCGTCTACGGGAAGTGTCGGATCCATCAGTGGAACTGACATCCGCTATGGAAATTCACTTTATCAATATGGTAAGATGGCGGAAGCAGAGGGGCAAGGATCTTGCGGTCAACCCCCTGCACCGATGGCTGGCCTGGCTCGATCCGAAAAGCCCGCCTGAACTTGTCGAGGAGGTAAAGCGCATGGACAGTGCAATAACATCTGCTAATGAAAGGCAAACGTTTGTGATGCGAGACGATGAGGTGAGGGAGCTTTACGAAATGCGCCAGAAGGCGGAGTGGGACCGCATCAGCGAGATTAAATTCGCCGTAGAAGAAGGCAAGGAAAGGAGAACGGTGAAAATCGCCCGAAACGCCCTAGTCGAAGGCTTTTCTGTCGAACAAGTCCACAAAATAACGGGCCTCGATATGAAAACCGTCGCCAGTCTTAGGGATGGCGTGTAGGCAGGATTAGCCTGCTCCAAGCCTCGGCTGGCCTTGGAACAGGCTTCCATTCCCCTAAAACCCGTATTCCAATGCATTATTTTCCAAAGGTTCGGGTATCGTTACCTTGGCCGTGCCGGATACGGTGGGGTGGCCCTCCGCCGTGGCCCTGACGATCACCGTATCGCCGGCGACCGCTCCGGTAAGCCTCAAGGTGCCAAGAACGCCAAAGGCGGATATGACGCCGGCGGACGGGGGTTCGACGCTCCACTCAACCGCCTGAAATGACCCTGCCGGCGATACCGCCGCCAAAAACGACTGCGTCCCACCCACCGACATTTCCGTATCGGATGGCGTCACGACAACACCATCGGGGGCGGGGCGAGACGGGGCGACCACGTTTACCGTCGCCGTGCCGGATACACCGGAACCGTCAGTCGCCGTGGCCCTAACGGTTACCACGGCGCGTGCAGCCGCATCGGTAAGTGTAAGCAGGCCATCGTCGGTTATGATGCCGGCGTACGAGGGTTCGACGGTCCAGGCAACCCCCTGCGGTACCCCGGTAGGCAATACCTCCGCCCTGAATCGCTCCGTCCCACCCACCTCCAGTTCCACGGCGGGCGGCGTAACCTCAACGTTTTCGGGTTCCGGCACGGTGTCGCCCAGCCCCGGACAGCCTGTCAGGGCGACCGCCACGGTCACCGCGACCATCGAAAGGTACAATCTCACTAACTTCATTCTATATATATACCACATACCGCGATTGTCGGCACGTAAAAAAGCCCGTCCTTTCGGACGGGCCCCCGCCCATCAGGGCAGGTCAGTAGCCACTAACCAACTACCACTCGAACTGGATACCCACGGGGATCCTCCAAATGACATCGGCGTTTTCCGTGCCCCTGGACGCAAGGCTAAAGCCGGCATAGATCCTGGTGGGGCTGGCGATCATCCTCATAATATAGGGAGTCGCATGCCAGGACACGACGGTTTCGCCCTGATCCGGTATGTTGGCCTGCATACCGGCGTTAAGGGCCAGCCTTACCAGGCCAACGTCATAGCTGGGGTGAATGCCAAGGCCTATCCTGGTCATGTTCGGGTCAAGCAACGCCGCCGCGAGACGGGCCGTGAACCGCAGCTGTCCGCTGGAGTACAGGAACCCAAGCCCAAGGTTCAGCAGGGGATCGCTGTCCTCGCCCGTAAGGTCGAAATGGGCGCCGATGTTGATCTGCATCCCCTGTATGGCCGTGACCAGGAACGAAAGGAAGAAATCGGACGCGTTGAAACCGGCGGCATCGCCTTGCCAGGTAAGGGCAAGCCTACCGACGCCGGGAATGCTGTACCTAAACCCAAAGTGGGAGCTGAGCAGGCCGTTGTCAACCCAGTTGGGCCCCAGGCTCACGAAGGGCAGGGCATAGATAATCTCCAGCCCGTCCACGGCCATGGGGGTAATCTGAACGGACATGTTGTTGAAGCCAACGCCGCCGTAGAAACCGGTGGCGCGACCCAACGCGCCTGTCTGAGCCGGCGCCTGGTAATGGTACGCGCCGGGCGAGCCCCAGCCAAGCAACCAGTCCTCGGCGTTGTTGGCAAGGTAACCCCAGCCCACAATCTCGGTAAGGCCGTAAACGGCCCAGGGATCCCGACCGGCGAACACGCGCAGACTTTCCAGCGGCTGCCACCAGACCCAGGCGTGCAGATCCGCCGGGGGGTTTAGCTCGTTGAACCACATCCTGCCGCCGGCGCCGGCGGTGCCCTCGCCGTTCCCAATGCTTAGATGAAGACGTCCCTCGTGGCCCCAGCCCCTTCCAAGGCCGTCCATCCCGTCTCCGGGAAGCGCAAATTCTGGGGTATTGCCTGTATTCCCAGAATTATTGATAATATCCCCGCGAACGCCAATCATTCCGCCAATACTCGCCTGAGCAAAGGCCGCCGTCGTAACCATGGCGGATACCGCCAAAACCGCAACAAACTTCTTCATAATAAAAGATCCTCCTGCATATCAGATAAGAGAAGATGCCTCACGGACACCTTTTTGCCTCTTTATCCACACGAATCAATCCCCCCTTTCAGAAACGTTTTGGCTAGTTCATCGCCCACGCTTTAGGTGAAAAATAAACGGACGTATTTTATCAACAGCTATTTCCACGGGGGCCGAGTGGGGGTAAACTCTGTACATATCTTTTTTGTTGGAGGAACTATGACGTACGGTTACATCAGAGTCAGTACGGACAGGCAAAGCGTTGACAACCAGCGTTTTGAAATCGAGAGGTTTTGTTCGAAGAACAACCTGACAGTCGAGCACTGGATCGAGGAGACGATTAGCGGCACCAAACTGCCGGAAAAGCGGCTTCTGGGTTCGCTTCTGGCGGGGGCCAAGAGGGACGACCTGATTATCTGCTCGGAGCTGTCGCGCCTTGGACGGAACCTTTTCATGATCATGTCGATCCTGAACCACCTAATGCAGAACGGGGTCAGGATATGGACGATCAAGGACAACTACCGGCTGGGCGACGATATCCAGTCGAAAGTGCTCGCCTTCGCCTTCGGATTGTCCGCGGAGATAGAGCGAGAGCTGATTTCCCAGAGGACCAAGGAGGCCCTGGCCAGAAAACGGGCGAACGGCAAGATCCTGGGCAGGCCCCAGGGCAAAAAATCGTCCCGGGTTAAGCTTTCGGGGCGCGAGGAGGAGATACGGATGCTTCTGGAACAGCGCGTCTCCAAGAGCGCGATAGGTAGGATGCTGGGAGTGAACAGGATGACCGTCCACTCGTTCATGAAGGAAAGGATGAAATAGCTCGGCGAAATGCTTTGTTTTGTTTTTTCGATTTTTTGGAATTAACCCCCCCGTGGGAAGCGTTAGATTTTAAGAATGGGATTTGTAAGAATGCGGAAAATTTTGCAAAAAAAACGCCTTCAAAGACTTGACAACCATTGTATAGATGCTATCATTAGGGCAGGCATAGACAAGGTAAGGTTGCTGGTTGTTGCCCGTACAGAGGTACCTGGAATGCTTAAAAAAGAGGTCCGTTTTTTTTGCCCATAGCGGCAGCGAACGAGCCAAGGGATTAGGAAGAGGAAAAGGGAGGGATAAAAAAGTGGAGATAAAGAGGCCCAAGGTGTTCGTGAGGCATCTTCTCTTATCTAATATGCAGGAGGACATTTAATGATGAAGAAGTTAATTGCGGTCTTGGCGGTTTCCGCCATCGTGACAACGGCGGTCTATGCACAGGCGGCGGTAGCCGGGACGGTGGAAACCAGGACCAGTGTGGTGCGGGGAAACCTTAGCGATGAGGATTCCGACCTGGTAATGGGCGGATCCATAGGTGCGGCATGGCTTCAGCTGTCCGGAACGAACGCCGACGGTACCTTGGGGAGCTTGTTTCGCCTGAGAAACAACGATATTGTTAGAGCCGCTCCTTGGTTCCACAGGGTGTTCGTGTGGTGGAGACCCGTCGAATCGTTCCGACTTTGGCTTGGTATAGACCAGGACGGAATGTTCGACACGGCGCATTTTGCCGGCTGGGGCTTCCATGCGGGGGACAACGACTATATGTTTAACCACCACTGGGATTTCTGGCGGCGCATATTCCCGGGGAACTGGGACAGCTTCGGCGCGGCGCTCTCTTTTATGGGCTTGCTGGATGGGCAGCTAAACATTAATCTGGCTCTTCCCACAGGCAACCGCAACTGGCCGCAAGCCGAGAACGCCCAGATAATCGCAACTCGCACGATTGAAGAAATGCTGGCCGGTTTCAGGCTCCACACCACCTTCGCTATTCCTGGAACCGGGCTACTGCAGTTTACGTACAACGCCCCAGGCGGTTATCACAACGATACCACTTTCCAAGTGGCCAGCACCACATGGGGAGATGCGACAAGCTTTGGTCAGATTGGCCTGTCGTTCCTGATGAACGGGCTTGCTTTTGGGAACATTCTGTTTGGCGGTGCCGTGGTAATTCCCGATTCGGACAACGACTTGGATCTTCATCTGGGTGCGGCGCTTGACCTTCCGGCTGCGACCTTGGGCGATGTTATGGGCCTTAGGTTCCGCCTTGGGGCGCACGTCCTTAACGGCGGTGGCTGGAACAACGGTGACGGCCTTATCACCGGTAACATAATGCCAATTGTCGGTTTAGGCCCTGGATCACTTATGTTTGACATTGGATTTACAATAGGATTGCCCGAGGGTGACTTTGATGCCGAGCAGCATTTGGGTTGGTCCGTAAAACCTGTTTACAGGCTTCCCTTGGCCCAAGGTGCGTTTTCGATAGGTCTGCACCTTTGGAGCGGCGTCGGTATGGGCGGCAACCAGGCAAATCTTAACAGGACCAACGATGTCCACATCAACATCCCCTTGCTTCTCAGGTTTTCCTTCTAGTTTAGGATGACGCTGAAAATTGGCCACCTGGAAATTTCGGGTGGCTGGTTTTCCAAATCGAGAGGCAATCGCTTTTTGTTAACATCCCCCTGCCCGTTGGGCGGGGTATGGCCCCGGAGGTAGCCACCGGTTGGCGTCGGGCGAATCGGCGTTTCCCTTCCGGGTAAAGTTTTTCTGTGACGGGCAGTGTCCCGTAAAATCGAGTGCTCTGATAGAGGAGGCAACAATGAAGATGAGAAGATGGTTTTTTGCGGCGGTCGCCGTAGTCGCGGCGGTCGCCTTGGCTGGATGTCCCAATGGGAATAATGGGAACGATAACGGTAATAACGGTAACGGTGCCGATACCCCCCTCAATATTGACCTTGTCGAAGGTTTACAGGATGCAGGCGGCCCTACCCTTCTAAGGCGAGGTAACTACATACTGATTACGGATAGGGCAAATTCATGGTACGCCATTGACACGCAATTTAATGAGCTTACCGGAGGTGACGCAATCGTTGCCACGGCAACTTACACGTTAACCATAACGGGCAGAATGTTGGGTGCCGGTACCGTAAGGATGGAATATCCTCTTGCCGCCGAACCGTGGAATATGCTTATAGACAGCGAAGCTGTTGCTGCAGGTGGAGATTTTACTCTGGTAGCGGAAGATGTTCCGGGCAGTCATATAAATGGGGCGAGCGGCATTGTTCCCGGTATTCATGCGTCGGTTGGGGCCAGTGCCAATATCCGTGTTACAGGGCCGGCAAACATTGATATCCTGATTACAGGTATCAGTCTTGAGAGGACCGGCAGGGATCCCTTGGTTATTGTTCCATTGGCAGACTAAAGCTGACGACTGACGTTTGATTTTGGGTTGCCATCGGGCGGTTTTGGCCTGACGGCGGCTTCATTTCGGCAACGCACCTGGCGCTTTCCGTCGGGTGCGTTTTTTTGTTCCGGCAGAACACGCCGGGTGGCCACTAAACGCCCTTGGAACAACGCCCTACGAGAATGACCCCCGGCATACACGGCCAAGGCCCCCCGTTTCGCCAACCCAGCCGACAATGTGGGCCTCAATGCGCCGCACACCCACTTTGGTTTGAGGCCCTGGGACAAAGACATTCGGGAGCGTGGATAGCGAACACGGGCCTTGTTTCCAAGGCCCTCGACCTTCGGCATTGGGAACCACGGCAACACACGTAAAGCCCCACCCCTCGGCATTGGGATTCCAGCCAGCACCCACCAAATGCGGTGCCAAAGGCACCGACCCTCCGTGTCGTCCCACAATCACCTCGGGGCATTTATTCCATGACCCGAGGGGAGTGTGGGACGGCGCGGAGGGTGGGGTACCGGCCTGAACAGGCAATTCATCGGCTTGCGAGTTCCCTTCGGAGGTCTTCCACAGTGTAGCCCTTGTCGAGAAAGGCCAGAAGTTCTTTGTCTCTTTCTTGTCTGCCTTCCTGTCTACCTTCCCCTACGGCAAAGGCAATCTCGCTTCTGCGATCCATCTCGGCCTTCTGCCGCATCTCGTACAGCTCCCGTGCCTCGTCGTCGCTCATCACAAACACCTGCCTTTCATCCGCAACAGCTATCGCACTGTCCATGCGCTTTACCTCCTCGACAAGTTCAGGCGGACTCTGGGAATCGAGCCAGGCCAGCCATCGGTGCAGGGGGTTGACCGCGAGATCCTTGCCCCCCTGCCTCCGCCATCTTACCATATTGATAAAGTGGATTTCCATGGCGCTGGTCAGTTCCAACGAAGGATCCGACACTTCTCGCAGGCGGAAACGGGTGTGTACGCCGCCTGCGGACGGAAAGTCGTAGTCAACGATGTTGATCGCTATCGTGTCGGGAAGTTCCCGATAGTCCTCTCCCCCTTTCATGTCCTCGGAATACAGCTTGCTCCAGTAGAACAGGCTTCGGCGGTCCATGTTGTGTTTGTTGCGGAGTTGCACCTCGATGTTCACCTTGGTTCCGTCCGAGAGCACCGCCCTGACATCCAGGGTACAGGACTTGCCCTCGAGCATTTCCTTGACGAAGGGCTTTTTCTCGATGATTTCGAGGGTTTCGATGGGTTTTCTTCCCGACGGCGCGAGTGCCGCGTTCAGGAATCCGACAAGTTGGGGTTCGTCCCCTTTTTCTCCCATGGTCTTGTAGAACAGGAAGTCGTTGAGGGGGTCGAACCTTCGCGAAGGCTTGTTGTTTTCATATGTTTTCATACCCTTATACATGGCGCAAAAGTGCGTTTTGCATTAGTGTTTCGGAAAAAAAGTTGGGTTTACGGGCATTTTTTTCGGGCTGCCCCAAGGATGACAGATCTTGGTTTGATGCCCTGGGACAAAGACATTCGGGACCGTGGGTAGCGAACACGGCTCTGTTTCCAAGGCTCTCGACTTTCGGCATTGGAAACCACGGCAACACACGTAAAGCCCTACCCTTCGGCATTGGGATTCCAGCCAGCACCCATCAAATGCGGTGCCAAAGGCACCGACCCTCCGTGTCGTCCCACAATCACCGCGGGGCATTTATTCCATGACCCGAGGGGAGTGTGGGACGGCGCGGAGGGTGGGGGTACCGGCCTGAACCGGCAATTCATCGGCTTGCGAGTTCCCTTCGGAGGTCTTCCACAGTGTAGCCTTTGTCGAGAAAGTCGAGCACTTCCTGGCGCTCTTCCTTCCTGCCTTTCCGTTCGCCTTCCCGTATACCTTCCTGTTTACTTTCCCCTACGGCAAAGGCAATCTCGCTTCTGCGATCCATCTCGGCCTTCTGCCGCATCTCGTATAGCTCCCGTGCCTCGTCGTCGCTCATCACAAACGCCTGCCTTTCATCCGCAACAGCTATCGCATTGTCCATGCGCTTTACCTCCTCGACAAGTTCAGGCGGACTCTGGGAATCGAGCCAGGCCAGCCATCGGTGCAGGGGGTTGACCGCGAGATCCTTGCCCCCCTGCCTCCGCCATCTTACCATATTGATAAAGTGGATTTCCATGGCGCTGGTCAGTTCCAACGAAGGATCCGACACTTCTCGCAGGCGGAAACGGGTGTGTACGCCGCCTGCGGACGGAAAGTCGTAGTCAACGATGTTGATCGCTATCGTGTCGGGAAGTTCCCGATAGTCCTCTCCCCCTTTCATGTCCTCGGAATACAGCTTGCTCCAGTAGAACAGGCTTCGGCGGTCCATGTTGTGTTTGTTGCGGAGTTGCACCTCGATGTTCACCTTGGTTCCGTCCGAGAGCACCGCCCTGACATCCAGGGTACAGGACTTGCCCTCGAGCATTTCCTTGACGAAGGGCTTTTTCTCGATGATTTCGAGGGTTTCGATGGGTTTTCTTCCCGACGGCGCGAGTGCCGCGTTCAGGAATCCGACAAGTTGGGGTTCGTCCCCTTTTTCTCCCATGGTCTTGTAGAACAGGAAGTCGTTGAGGGGGTCGAACCTTCGCGAAGGCTTGTTGTTTTCATATGTTTTCATACCCTTATACATGGCGCAAAAGTGCGTTTTGCATTAGTGTTTCGGAAAAAAAGTTGGGTTTACGGGCATTTTTTTCGGGCTGCCCCAAGGATGACAGATCTTGGTTTGATGCCCT
>Ga0209755_10002445_pt1 | contig 25553 bp, 12 predicted proteins | sample TergutCo191P1_FD_187301 | JGI IMG/M metagenome (GOLD analysis project Ga0209755, IMG submission 187301) | Cornitermes sp. P1 segment gut microbial communities from Petit-Saut dam, French Guiana - Co191P1 (SPAdes) (version 2) | ecosystem: Host-associated > Arthropoda: Insects > Digestive system...
TGCCACTCCACTAGCACACCTGATGAACAAACTGAAGCTTTTCAAGATGTACTCTTTGAAGACTGTCACTACTCCCTCTGAATTACTGCAGAAATTTTAAACATAGGCAAGGATAGTGTTCACATGATAGTGGAGCAAAATTTAGGACACAGAAAGATGTGCACAAGAGTTGTTCCACCAGCATTCATGTTGGAGCCAAAACAGGAGTGAGTTATGTCAGTAACTTCTTTCCATAACAGAAGATTAAAATTTGAAAAGATCATTACAGGTGACAACTCATGATGTTTTGAGTACAATCCTGCAAGAAAGTAACGGAGTGAATAGCGGATGGGAAAACATTCGCCAAACTTGCAAAAAATGTGGTTCCAAAAATCTTGCACGAAGAAAATGCATGTCATTTTTATGATGCAGGAAGTATTGTTCACCGAGAATTCGTTCCTGAGGGCAAAGTCATTAATGCAACAAATTACAGAGATATTATGAAGTTGTACTTAAAAAGAATGAATTGAGTGACACTGGTTCTGTACCAATCAAAAGATTGGTCCTTACTGCACAAAAGTGCACCATTGCATAAAACTGAGTCTATGAAGCAGTTTTAGACTAACAGGAAGGTTGATGTGCTTGCTTCATCATCAACGTTACTTGCCTGACACCATCCCCATCAACTATATTCTCTTTCTGAGACTCAAACTGGCTTAGAAATTTTGGTATTTCCAGTCCATAAGGGAAATTAAAGACGCATTTACAAGGGTACTAAAAAGCATTCCAAATGGGGCCTTCTTACAAAGGATATACAAATCGTATAAATGTGCAAATACATGTATAAATTTACAAGTGAATGTTGAAGGAAAATAATTTTTAACATCTGCATTTTTTTTAACAATTTCTGCCTCAAAACTTTTCAGGTACACCTTGTCAGTCACCTCTGCTTTAACATGACTCTCTAAAGCAGTGGTTCCTGTACCTAATGTCTACTTTACCACATAGGCATTCTGCATTTTTTTGGGATTGTATTTGTGGATTTCTTACAATTCTCAGGATAAACAGAAATTTCTTAGCATGATTCAGAGCATGGATTTCCAACCTCTTTATGCAAAAGACCATATCCATCACTGTGGGCTAGTTCACGGGCCGCATGTGGAAAAACACCACCAAGTTGTATTCAACTGCCTAAATCATTGTTAAGTTTTTATAGTATATACAGTCTACCATATGGCCACAGGCTGCATAATACAACCTGGTGGGCTGGAGGTTGGAGACCCATGATGTAGAGGCTACAAATACCTATATCCATTCAGCCTAATTGAGCAGTGGTTCTCAAAATCTCATACCTGAGGATGGAAACATTAGCCTGTAGTGTTAAATTTATGCACTTTTATACTCTGGAAGGTGGACAAAATCCACAACCTGCATGATGTTAAATGTGGTTTACCATGACAATAACACTACAAAATTGAACAATTATTCTCCAAAACAGCATCAGCCTAATGTTCAAAAGAGAGATAGCTTAGTGAACTTTGTAATGAAATGATTCACAAAAGGGAATTAATATTATGGTTCTGGCATGTGAAGCCATAAAACTTGCTAGATTAGTAACAATGTTTCAGAGGAACTGGCTGCCCTATCGTCACCTCCTTCTCCTCAACAAATTGAACATTTTAACAAACAGCTGTAGTAACAAAATGTATGTGGATATTTATTCCAGCTTTCTTCGGTACCAAATTTCACATTATATACAATTTTTTCCTCCCAAAATGCAGCTGTCATATCCTGCAGTACATCAGTCATCCCAGCCACAAGGTAGCAGTGGGGAAATGGTATTCTATATACTGGATGATCAGAGTTCATAACCAGGTAGCTACATTTTGATCATTCTTTTTTAGATCTTCACCACAATCATGGTACCAAATGATGGTCCCATGAAATGGGAACTGGTGGCACTTACCTTGTGGTTAAAGCAACCAGCAAGTTCTGAAATTCAGAGTGTGAGCATTGTATCTTCTCTCAGAATAAAAATGTCAAAAGGAACAGTGATGAAATGAGTCAGTACTGTAGCTCAGAAACAGGACCACGAAAACATAAAGGAGGCAATACACCTCACAGAAAATAGTCCTATGTATTTGTCATGTGTCATTAACAGGAAAAGGACATAGGATATACAATGGGTGCTTGCACAATAGTGACATAATTAACAATGTATGGAGTTTACTTCCCCACATTCTTAATGGCTTCATGACACAGAAAAGGCATTACTTCTTTCTTATCAAGAGAAGTACCATATGTAAATTTTCTCAGAAAGTCATGAAATAGAACACTTGGGATAATTCAGCAGATACAGATGATGATAATGTGTACAGATACAGAAATAAAGGTAAAAATAAACATGTCCCTGTGTTTAAAAAGTCAGCATCATACTCTGAAAATATATTGGAAAATGCAGTTATATGCATTCTTGACCTTACTACTGGATGGAGGTGACAGGTCACCTTCATGACATAGCCACTTAACCCCTGAGGAAGGAGTCCCTAGTATCCACTGAACAGGATGTTGGTTGGGCAATATATATATTGGACATAACGAAAAGGAGAAAATCTCTACCCCCACTCAGAATCAAACCACAGTCATCAGGCCCATAAACAAGTGATTATACTGCCTGAATTATCTGGGTTCAGTGTTTGAAAGGTACAATGGATTGAAGCTATGGAACAAAAATTATGTTGCAGATTTTGTTACCATGGCCTCAAAACTTTGTATTCCATAAAATTTGGAAATGTCTTGAATGGTTATATAAAATTATAAGTTCTTCATCCTTTAAAGGACATATGGGAAAACCCAGTTCTATTAAAGCCCCTTAAATTGCTGAGTGCCTTCTGCCATGAGGTTCTCTAGTCTCATTTCTGTAAACTCACCACTTGTGGCAGTCATCTTGTTCCACAACATCACCTTCATAGTAGATCACATCACCTATTTGCAAACAGAATGGCTTGCAGGCAGCAATAGGCACACATTCAAGAGATGTTAAATTACTGAAGACTTGGCCAGAAGGGCATGGAGTAATCTCACACCCTGTACCAAAACATAAACAGAGGTTTCAACAATGTTATCCTAGAGACTATCCTGAATATTATCCATCCCCACTACTGAGTAAGCAATTCATCAGCATCCAACTTACAATTGAAATTTTTGTATGGGCATCACATTTTTATTTTACACTCTACACAAAGTTACCTTGCAGCAGTTACCTATTTGTTTAAACTTATTGCTGCACAACAGCAATGTGTTACACCAAATGTAACTTCCAAGTGATTCAAAAGTTTGACTGGAGAGGAAAACACAGTATGATAATCTTATCCTAAAGGATGGAAATGACGCCAGAAATGCAGCTACGTAGATTTTACATGAAAAGAGATAAGCATAAAATCTATTAAAAATTTAATGTTATCATGAGAGAAGACAGAGATAGACAGTAAATTGAAACACACTTTCAACACACCTTCTACACAAGCATCTTCACTGCACAGATGATTGAATTTGCTGTGAACAATATAGTTGTCACATGTTTGCTTTGGGCAGGTTTGCACACATGGGCTGTAGTTTGAGCATTTCTCATCACATTGGATTGCTATAAAAAAAATAAATAAAAGAATAAACAACCTCACTGTTTAACACTGTAATTGTGCTTCCTGGACATTGGCCATTATGAAAATAGAAAAAAGTTTATTTATAGATGGTGTAAGCAGCTCAGATTATTAGTGTCACATTGTAAGATGAACTGACAGAGGTGTGGTAGGAAGCAGTCATGGCCTAATTTCAAGTACTTGCAGAACATTTTCCAGGAAAGACCATAAAAAACCATCAAGACCTAAATGAGGACAGCCAGTCTCAATGCAGTAATATGAAGCATAGGTCACCAGAATATGGAGTACAAGGACTACAAAATACAGCGAACTAACTAACTGGCTAACTAACCAAGTAACTCATTTCCCCACTCACTCCATGCAGCACAGTCCCCTATTTTACACATGAAAGCTCATTATGGTGTTCCCCAAGACCCTGTCATCTGTCCCTGTTCTTGGCCAGATGAATCCAGCCCATCCTACTTAAGATCAATTTTAATTACTATCAGGTGAAAGGTTATAAAAATTTACAATATTTTGGAGGCTGGCTCCTTCCCTATCTTCAAGCAAAGGAAGACTGCTCCACTTCACTGTGCCTGACAGACACCACTGAAATGGCATAGATATTTATGCATCTTTTTGTATTTTAATTTTTTCACTGTACAGTGTTCAAAATGTAGTGTTACAACATTATTCCTGTCAAGGGTCAAAAACCTACAGATCTTCAGTCCACACTCTGCTAGTGGATATCATAACCCACTGCTCACTAACATTATCTCTCAGACACTGTCAGCTACTTCATCCTGACAGCTACTGCATTTCTCCAACATGTTCTCAGGTCCATATTTTGCTTGTGCTGGTATTGTTTCTTGTCACAAATCATGGCCATCTTATGTGCTGCTCTGATCCTTCTTTGGCCAAGTAGCATATTTTATTTCAATATACATAAAAAAATATCTCAATAAATAGTCACTTGTCATTTAAACACAGGTGTCATAAACATCACTCCACTGAAACAGTGAAGTATGTAGCTGCGATTATTTTCACTTGCATGTTTTATCTGCAACAGCTGGTGACACTCTGGTTACAATGTTCTTCCTTCTATCAGCTGTTGCATCATTTATATGAGTCCATGTACCCAATTTGCATCTTCAAATAAAGTAGCACTTCCCTGACGTGTAGGTACATTCTACACAAGGAAACTTTTAGGACATCCATACAACTGTAAGGACAAGGTTAACAAAATTCCTTTTGCACTTAAGACTCTTTCAATTATTTAAAAATGCTGGGACAGAAAAGAAATTGCTTGTTCCCAGAATACCATTAGTGTGATCCTATCTATTATATCTTACAATATACTGTGTTCATTTATTCTTCACCACAACAAAAACAAACACATCCCTCAGGTAACAATTCCACTCATTCTGCTTCCTCTAGCAAAGATTATAATGTAGCTGTATTGTTATAAATTGATATAATAAAATCATCCTACAGAACTGGAATCCTGGAGACAGTTTTTGAATAACATGAAGCTCATTATACTTTTCGTCAGCAACTGTGGGTTACCAACCATTCTTCGGTGAATATTTCCCACAAAAATACATACTTCAGTGTACATAAGATTTTATATCATCATCACCATCCTTTACACAACACATCCTTTGACTGCAACCTGAGCTTGGCAGCTCTATTGCACAGACAGCCTGCATCTGCCAGTACATAATATTAAAATGCCATATTCAGGACCACAATGAAAAAAATAACCTGTAGTATAAGGCTTATTGAGCCCAGTAACACACACAACAAAACAGAATCCCAAACTTCTTTTCCACTTTGGCTGACATTACAACACCCTTTCTGAAACCCACTCAGAGATATTGTGAGTATTTAATAGGGCTAAATTATTCTAACAGAAAACAAGTCAAGCTCACAAAGATACAAGCATGAACCTAATATTTATTTCATCAAACACCAGGTAGTTTCCAAACCTTCCTCCCTCTGTCCCCCCACCTCAGAATGAAATTCTGAACCTATAATATAAAACAAAAGCAACTAATAAAGACAGTCTACAGCACATAGAGCCCCAGACAAAGTTTAATACAACTTTCATTGAGCTTAGAAAACCTTCAAAAATGTTCCTACATAGATGACAACAGGAATGGCAATTAGGATAAATTATACAGAAAACTGAACCCAAATAATAAAAATAAAAACTCATTTACACAAAAATTATAACATCCACACAGACTCGGAGGGCCTTCAGTCTCACTGATCCGCAACAGAGAAGAGTAAGGCAATAAAAAACAAAACAGTGCTTTTGCTCCTATCACTTACGGCAGAGCTGCTGTGATCTCCACTTGACACTTGCACCTCTTATGTTACACTCTTGAGCATAAGCTGCTATGGCTGTACACAGGCACTCACAATCACCACCCAAATCACAGCCACATGCATCAAAAATGCACCTAAAGAAGAAAACCAGGATAACATCCTAACATTATGAGTGGCAAATCCGAATGTTCAACATTACCAGTACTATGCCTAACCATTATGCATGATCTGAAGTCAATTCCATCCACCACCCACACAAACAATCTCTGTCCATAAATCTCATTTTCAGGTGTGTTTACAAAATTGCGAAAAGCAACTATTAGCTTCATAAATTTCGTATTTGAGTATTTTTCAAGATATGTCCAAAAGATTAAAGTTTCATTAAAATCTGATAAGAACCAAGGGTATTTTACACAAAGACCAATATACATATTTGATAATAACTTTCATATCTTCTTAGAAATGTTTCAGACAAAAGTTGAAGAGAAAATCAAAACACACATTTCATATTTAATAACTGGTTTTTGAAAATCATGCTGTTTATGAGATTATGTGGAAAATTATGTAGAGTCGGGCAGGCCACATAAGACAATATGGCACATGCACATTGCATGCTGGATATGTGAGGCTAAATAATACACACTTATAATATTTAATACTTATTGCTTTTCCATGACAACAATGGTTGCATGAACATGCCTCATTGTTATGTTATATGTACATTGCCTGTCTTGTAGTGTCGTACTCCCACTTCCTTACTGTATACAATTAGACGTTTTCACAGTTCCACAACTAGAATTTATTACATATTCCCCATGTCCCCCACCCTCCACATGCTCAGCCTATTGTAGCCTCCAAGGTTTCTGTACCTTAGGAACAATACATGACCTGTGTAAATCAAAAGTCCTTCCCCACATAACATCCTAACTTGTTCACTTACTTTAAGCTTCTGAGGGAAAAATACGTTGCTCAGTACTCTGATGTCTAACAACTGTAATGCACCTAACAACCCAAATTCTAAAGCAGAGGCTAAATCAACAACAGAAGAAAAGCCACAAGGTCAGACAAATATAACTTGGTACCAAGAAATTATAAAAATATATTAATGGCCAATAATATAAATGAGTCGTAACAGAGGCTTACATAAACTGAATGCTTTCCATCTGGAAGAAAAGGCAATGGTATACACAAAGTAAAATGATCAACCTTAACATTTATCAACCTATGCAAACATATGCTTGTCTCTAAAATGTACTGACAAATGGTCTAGCATGCCATATGCTTTTCTCCATGTGTTTACCTGTAGCAATTTAAAATTGAGGTAGAAAAACTCAGGCCATCACATCACATTTAAATCCATCTCCTAAACATAAAATCCACTCTCCACCAATTTTCTTTCCTCAGAGTAACGGTGCTGATAATCAATTCATAACCCACATTTGTAGCAGCACTTCAAATAATTCAAGACATTCTAAATTAGACAGTGAGGCTAGCAGTAACTTCATGCAAAAACAGAGGCAATTTTACTCTATTACCTTTCCACATACAGTTGCAGTGAATGTCTAACACTTGCTTCAGTAAAAATTGAGCAATTATTAACTTTCAAATATGGATCCTGTGGAAAATATGAGTGCCTAGCAGTTACTTTATGCACAAACACAGCTAAGTGCTGTATTACACTTCAAGATATGGTTTTAGTGTAACCTCACTATGTACTAGTTATTTGATGCAAAACACAGCTACTTATTGTATTACTTTCTGTGATATGGTCCCAGTGGAAAATCAGAGAGCCTAGCAATTCCATCATAAACCAACAGAAATTGAGGATATGGTTCTAGTGGACTGTCAGGGTATATTCATTGCTTCATCCAGAGACAAAAACAATTATAGTATTACCTTTTGAATTACAGTGCTAGTGGAACCCCAGTCTGTTTACCAGTTACTTCAAGTGCCAGCAGACCTAATTACTCCTTACCTTTAACGATACAGTTCAAGTGAAACCTCAATGTTAGTCACTTACTTTGCACACAAATGGAGCTAACTGCTAATTCACAGTGTAGCATGTTGCTGGTTTTTATAATTAAACTTTATAAACTGAAACAAACCAACAAATACACTGTGTTTAGGGAAAACCGCTAATACTCTACATTAGATATATATTACCATATTTACCTGAATGCAAGATGACTAATTTAAGACAACCCCCCCAAAAAAACATGTCTGCCAAGGAAAAATGTATTTATCCAAATCTATGATGAACCTCCAAAAATAAAATGTATGCTAAGAAAAAATATTTTGTTATTAATTTCATATGCTTGATACACAAAGCATGTCAAATTCTATCTACCTTTACCAAGTGGTGTCAGTCTCCATCTTCAGTCAGTACCTTCATCTTCCTCACACTCACTCCTAACATTCCCATCATCTTCTCTGTCCTTCCACAACAAACCATTATCAGTCCCAACCACTGCACTGGATATGCAGCACATCTTAAAGCCCTTCACAATCACTTCTGGTGAGATGTGTTCCCATGCCAATATGACCCACAGTGACAGAAAACATTTGATTTTTTGGTTCATGAACTTACATGAACCCATGATGTTTCACAATTTTCTCCACAGATGGTGTTAGTGGTGTTAAGAATTTGAAATATGTGTGTTTTAATTTTTAATTTGTTGATTGCTTCAGGTTTTATTTTTGAGTCTTGTAGTTAATTTTTCAATAGCCACTATCCTGTCACTGCCCTGGGACTAGATCTGTTCCCTTACGTTTAAGTTTACTGTTTCTATGGTGCCCAGGGCCTGAGAACAGCTCAATCAAAGTGCTCCACCAGGTTAGGTGCTTCTTTGCCTGAAGAAGGAAACAGAATCTCTTTCCAAAGTGTTGGACTTCTTTAAAGAATTAGACTATGGACAAAGTTAAAGAAAATGGGGGGGGGGGAGACTGTTTCAGTTAATCTTAGTCACGCTCTGTTCTCTTTTGACTACACATGACAATTTGGCGATGCAGACCTTGGTTTGGTTCCACAAGGTCCGGTTCAGAGTGATCCGGTTTGCCAGGATCCAGTTCAGATCTTCACATACAAATTTAAGATAACCTCACATATTTAAGCACCAAAGATATAAGGCAAAAACCTCGCATTGCATTCAAGTAAATACGGTATATCAAAGCTCCCTTTCAGGCTGAAATATTTCAAAGCTTTGACATAGACTATTAGGGGCTCTCCCGAAACATGATGTATTTGTTCATTTTATTAAATTTATAAAGTTAATTGTTCTTGTACTTTTAGCATAAGATTCCAGTGGAACTTAAAGAGTCTTACTTCATGCCCAACAGTTACCTTCCACAATACGGTTCTGGTAGAACCTCATAGTTTCTAGCAGTTCCTTCAAGCAGAAAGAGATTTAATTACTACTTTTATGTTATGTGTTGATCTAATTACTGTGTTATCCTTCAATGTATGGTTCCAACAGAAACCCAGAGTGATTGGTAGCTACTGCACACACTGACAGATCTAACATTTTTCCTTGTAAGATATGGTTCCAGCATAATGTCAGCGTGTCTAGCAGTTACTCTCCAAGCAAATAGAACTCATTCATGCACTACCTTTCAAGATACAGTTCCAATGGGACCTCAGAGTGCCTAGTAGTTATTTCATGCAGTAGCAGAGCTAACTACAGTAGTACCTTTCAAGGTATGGTTCCAGTGGAACCTCTGAGTGGCAAGGTTGAAACACAGAGGACTTCAATACTCCACACTTCTTCATGGCCCACAGCTTGCGGTTTGGGTGAATGAGGCAAGTATCCTGTAAATGTCAAAGATTATAGTAACTTCCATCATCATCAGCAGCAGCAGCAGTAGCAGCAGCAGCAGTAGCAGCAGCAACAATAGAGTATAGGCCATTTTCTGGCTTGTTTAGTCTTGCTGGGTACTGCCCTCTCCATCTTTTTCTTGGCAACTTATACTTCTGCCAGTTAGAATGTACTGATAACATTCATAAAACATTAATTATAAACTACAGAAGAAAAGGATTCCCTCAGAGTTTGTATGACATACATATGTATTGTGGTAGGCATCCTTGAAAATATGAAGACACATGCAGACATACACACACACACATACACCAAATGCATACATCATGTGTACAGATGCAACTCTAATAGTTACAAATGGCCTCTAGTGCACAGATGTTTGTAAGGTTTTATCATTACAAAAAATGATAATCACTGTTATTAACCTACCATTTTAATCTTATCATGATAAACACCCTATTACAGTAATTTCACAAGGCCAAAAAAATCTTCAAACTGATATTGTAATAGTGATGCTTATAGTAATAACGGTGGTGGTAAAAGTAGTAATGGAAATATTCATACACAAATACTACAAACACTCAGTTCTTATTTCTTTTCATAAGAAAATATGCATGTGGTATACTGTTGTAAATATCTGAATTTTTCTAGTGATTATGTGGAGACACAGATGGTTTGTCCATCATTCTGTGTATTTCATAATCTCCAAATGGCCATGGATTGATGCTATGAGAACAGATGCACATGAAACAAGAATTAAGTTATTTTACTTTCATTCATATTAATCTTCTTTGACAACACACTAAAGTTTGATAAATTAAGTCAAGGGAGGCACCCAAAAAACTGCATTTTATTTGGTGGTAACATAATTCTTCTTGACAACCTTACCATCCTGAAATGATCTTCCTTTTAGATGGTTTTCACTTACTGAATAGAAAAAAAGTCAATTCATATGAAGTTAGGAGAATAGGTGTGTGACTGGTCTCTAACACACTGCAATTACCCAGAAACATCATCATAATCATCAACATGAAACGAGCTCATTAATAAAACCGTACAGAACAAACTTCATGCATATCTAGCTGTTACACAAATCTTCCTGAAGAATTTTCTTCTGGTTAATGTGCAGTGCATCAAGTTTTGGATATGCTGCTAGTCTATGGCTGCCAGTTCATAAATGTCTGCAGAAGTTACCATATTTTATAGAGTTGATGGCTGCTTCTCATTCAATCATCTTCGAGGACATCACAGCCTTCTCTGCAACTTTTACACTGTTCAAAAACATGTGCATGACACAGCTGCATATAAATAGTAATAAACACCTTGTATGTTTCTGCAGTTCATTTCCAAGTTTGAAATAAAAAGCTGATGTTCACTTTAGTTGCTCCATGACAAATAAAAACACAAATTACATATGAGGCTGCTAAAGACAAACCGAATAAGTGTGACCTTGCTTTTCACAAATCCCCAACAGTCACACCATGAACCAAAAAGAACTGGCTATAGACTGGTGTATGTGGCAAACCACACCTACAAGACACCATCAAACCCAGAACTTTTATGTTTGACCATGTATGTTGAAGTAAGAAACACAAATGTAACAGCCTCAAATGACACTGAACTCCTTGTGGACATGACAGGCAGTGTTTCCAACTTAGGATATTTTTGGGGTTTGTGTTTTCATGTTTAATTTCCTTTGAAAGGTTTTAGGTTCTCACAGGGGTGCCAATGACGGCCTATATGTACAAACATTTCAATGGAACACACTGCCTCCATCTTCAGGCTAGTTCCAGAAGAGCTTTCTTTGACAAAGATTCAGATTACTGCAACCTTGAAGTCAGAGGAAGATTCTTCTGAAATTTTGATAACCATTTACCAACTGATATAATACCCAAAAAGACTATATTATTCATACACTATTTCTTGTTCATCACAACTTACTGGTAATTTTAAAGTTAAACTGTATGCTTACTACAATATCGACTGATTCTGGGCAGTAAGATTGGAGTCGCCATGAATCACCAAACAACCTTGCAGATACCTCACTGAGACCACCAGAAGGAGTTTGAAAATCATCTAACTGGTTATCATTGTAGTTACCACACAAGCCTTTCAGCTGAAACAGTGAAAGAAGATTCTGAGTCTGTATATTAATTTCAAAATAATGTACAACGCAGATTTTCCTATAATGTTCACATTTTCACATGCTGAAAACAAATTTCAGTCCTCATACCAGTGTTTAACCCATACATCTTTCAAAGCAACACTTCTGTTACCAAGTGGTAATACTGAATCAAGTAAGCTCTGACCATATGACAGATAGCTACAAAGACTTCAATAACATAGTGTTAGAAATCCATTACAAAAACACAAGAGATAAAAACTTGGTTCATAAGAACCTATAATAATAACATTGTGCAGTTATTGTAAACATTCAATCTATTCAATGTGTAATAAATATTAAAAATAAACTTCTGTGATGTTAATGTTCATAGACTGCATGTACAAATAATTTTTTTTGCTTCATTTGCCTCATTTATCCTGTGTTGAACTCCCGTGAGAGTAACTAGAGATAAATATCCATAATGCATGAAAACATACATATCTCTCACTGACATAGATAACTTGAATCAGCTGGAAACAATATAATTCCCTAGCTGTTTAAGAAAAAATTCACACTGATGACATCAGTAAATGGTAAAATTTTAGGCAGTGATAGTTCTTTGGTTTGGAATTAAAATTTATTTCTTTTCATCTTCATCATGTTATGATTTATTTTCACATCAGAAATTATCACACTGAAGATGTTAATGTGGTGTGACATGTCTACTGCTCAGTGTAAATAATTTTTCTACTGCAGCAGCTACTGCAATGAAATTAAAGAGAGAAAAGCAAAATGCTCTTAAATGGCCTACAAAATAAATAATGAAATGGGAAAATAATTTAAAGTAGAATCTATATGGGACAAAATATCAAAACATAAAAAGTAAATAGATGAAACATGTTGATAAAATCCCAGCAACGTACATCTGTAACTATTAAAACATCACAAACCAAATGGCTCCAAGAACCTAAGGAGACCTTTAATGAGACTACTGGATGAATAAGACCAGAATGGGTCAACAAGTGATTCATCTGCCTCACCCATATGACAAGACCACAGTGTACTTTATTAAATATTCAACACATGAAATATTGCAAATAAAAGTTTTATACTCTAATAAGCTCTGTATTTTATGTCACGTAAAAATGTTATAATTGTTAGGTCACTTTGGGGAAAATGACAGAAGTCTCACCTTAGTTTCACATACAGATGTAAGATTCAAATGAATCAAAACTGAACTTACCTAACAGATTTCGGCGACAACTTTTTAATACTGAATTTCACAAAATCTGTAAACTACAGTTTGGTCCAGAATAAGGTGATGGTTTTAAGTTAGTATGCTGAAGACAAATGAGGTATGATTATGTGTTGCATGGTCTTGGATTTAGTGCTTGGATTTAGTTTACAATGGAGCATTGGACAATTAGGCACCATGTGTTTGACTCTGAGTGCTTTTTGGAGAAAATTTGGAAACTGAAGCACAGGTCACATGCCAAAATTTACTTAAATTTTATGGGGGATGAACCAATGACAATAAGCAGGCTCTGCAAGACAAGAGGGCTGGGAGAAGAAGAAAAGCAGGAACACATGAAAAATTAGAGCATGTGAGAAATCCTGGCAGAGAGAGTTCCATCATTCCACAAGACAGTTCACCCTTATGCTGCTTATATCATTAGGAAGCTTGCCCAGAACTCTCCATACTGACTTAAAATTTCACCCCTAAAAAATGTAAGTGGTGCAGCAACTGAGTAACAGTGACGAAGTTACTTCCCAATTGCACCATTTTGCCACTTGGTGATGTGTAATGGCCACCAGTCACCTGACCCAGCAGCTCCAGACTACTTGTTGTGGGGGATATTTTAAAGAGAAAATGTTTGCACATCTTCACACCACTGAAGAGCTGACAGCCCAAATTCAATATCAGACTGTGGCTATTCTTGTAGCATTTCGATGAAGAGACACAGGTAACCTGACAGCGAGATTACAGTGGTGTATTGCAAGAGAGGGTGCACTTTTGGAGGACACAATTTTCAAGCAGTGATATCTGTATGTGTAATCCCTTTGTGTGCAATGTCTGTTCTGAAACTTGAATAAATCCTAGTGTAATGTGTTGTTCCAAACAAACAGCTTATTCTGTACCACCCTGTACTGTCAGGGATAAAACATGCAGACAAAAATAACAAACATAACAATATCACTATGCATTCATACCACATAGTTCATGTGAAATGTGTGAACAATATGACAGAAAAGTTTAAAACCCAAATAATCTTCACACAAATAAGCCACTCACCTTGTCCTTCCACCTGGGGTCAGCCCTGACATAAACTCTGGTTCCTCTGTCCCACTGCAGAACCAGGCCCAAGTCAAACACCTCAGCAAACACAAATAAGCCCGCTTCACGGATTGTTATTCTGTAACACCATTATTTTATGCTGTGAATAGAATAATGTAAAGGTAAAGCTGTCCCTGTGCATGACATGAAGGCATACAGGGGACTGGAAGTATAGCACCACATATTCTGAACTTCAGCGACAATGAAGGTGAGAGGTCAACTCACACCTCCAACACCAGTACTCATTGAATAAGAGGCCGGGGCCCCAGAGCTGATTTTGACACTTTGGAGGAGAGAAAAATCTCTTGCCCCTGCCACAAATTGAACTGTGGTAAAAGACAAGATTCTGTAATGTGTGGAATATCCTAAACATTGCAAAAAACAAAAATAAATACTTTTCATTCAAGATTACTGGGTTTCTGAACTTTCTTCATTGCCTTGTATTCTGACTGGAACATAATGTTTTAGAACCTTTTCCTTCCACAGGGAAAACGATGGACAGGAACATACTGAGTTGGGTCCATTAGAAACAGCCAGTTAAAGCTCTATCTAACACAACTAAGTAGGTGCCTCTTCACCTTGTAACCTTATTACGGAAAGAGACACCTTACCCAAATGTTCCATTGTGTGGGAATGAGGTTCCTACAGTAACATTGCTGAAGATTCAAGTTAGGTCTTCTGGGATGTGAAACTGAGCCAGTGGGTAAGGAGTTCTCACTGTTTTATAGGATCATATTGCCCTCATCGTCAGGGTCAAGCTGCCTAAAAAGTGTAAACCTGAACACAACAGAACTATAATCTTTAAAGACTCTGGCAATACTTGCTTAGTCGAATATGATCACATTCCAGAAGACTTGAATTTCCAGATTCAGTTCCGCTAAGTTCAGAAACTCAGAAATATTAAACATAATTCATCACTGTCAAAACCTTTTCATATAATTTTTGTTAAGAAAACAATGAGCACCGCATTATTAAAGCCACTTTTGATCCAGACATAGCCTATTTGTTACAGACATTTCAGAGAAGCTTGCTGCTTCCATCTTCAGGGTAGTTAAAAAAAGAAAACTACTCCGAAGGTGGAAGTAGCAAGCACCTCTGAAACGTCAGTAACAAATTGTCAATCACGACAGCATTATATCCCACATATTTAAGATGGTCTGTTGAGAGAATGCAATACCGCAAGCTAGTGGGTTCAGTATTGAATACTGTACTTCTACCATACTACAAATATGAGATCTAACCCTGCTGTCATTTTATTTTGGAGAATAACATCAATTTATTAAAATCTTGAAAAATCAATCAAGCACAACACAGTATAATCACTCAAAAATTACAACTTCACTCTTTCCTCTGCCAGGGAAGCTAATTTCAGCAACTTCAAAGCTCTCATTACATCAAAATATCATAACAACAGACACAATCTGACAGTTTCTAAATAACAAAAGTAACATCAATTCCATATAGTAAACTCAAATCTACCAAAATAGCAATCTGTGCCTCACTTTCTCCACTGCATTTCAAGAGGAGTAAGTAACAACAAACCAGAAATAAGCTTTCCTTCATACATTAGCCACGTGCCCATCAAATGGCAGTCTGCTATAATATTCACTAATCTATGTCCTCCCTTACTCTTAGAACAAACCACATGTTAGTATCATCCACCACAGTGCTGCCACTTTGTGGAGTGACTTACACCAAAGGTATTAGACAAGGCATCCCAGGACTTAGGTCAGCACTACAGGATCCAGTTCTGGAGGTAACTCCAAGCCAGAAATGTCTATACAGATGTGTACAATTCACAAATGCTAACCTGGCAGTATGTGACATATCACACAGTGCAGTCAGTTAATGTTGTGAATCACATGCAGTTAAAAGTAACAGTAAATATGCTGTTTTCCCATCATACATGGATATCCACATTGTGTACAGGTTGTACTATGGTAATGCCACTGCTGCTTTTGAAGAATACCAGCTACAGTATCCTTGATTATGAATCTCTGATTCATGTGTGTTCATGCACATTCACCATTACATGCAAGATAAAGGCTCCCTTCTGACTGTAGACAACAGTGCTGAATGTCCAGTACAAAAAATGTGGAAGATGAAGGAAATATTACCGGCATAGTACACCAGAGGCCACACACTTTTACACATAGCATTTACAGCCACGTTAGTGTTCAATGCATGAGAGTCTGCAGAATGTTACATACAGACAGACTGTATCCATACCAGATCCAGTGCATTCACCATCTTGAATTCTGGGCATGGGTAGTTGAATGGAGTGCTGCCACTGGATTAAAGCTAACCACCAAATCATTTGTAACTTTCTTTTCATTGATGTGGCCCAATTTACCCGTGGTGAAGTCAACAGTACCAGAAACTCTGATTTATGGGATCATGATAACACACATGAACTCAAAAGTAACTCTGAACATCTCTTTTCTGTAGACACACAGCATCACTGGTGACCATATAACCGTACACCACATCTTCCCAGAATATCTAGCAGGTGATATTCATGACAACTTTTAGCAAGATGAACTGCCAGCACTCTTAGAGTATGTTCCTCTGCGAACACGATGACAGATGTTCTACCAGCATGATGGAGCACCCCCTCATTTAAGTTACAGTATCATACAGTACCTGAATCAGAAATTCCTAACTGATGAATCATATTTGGATCATCCGATATGAATGTGTTAGATTAACTTGGGCAGGGTTGCATGGAAGCCATGCTATATGCATGCAAGCTGAACAAGAAAGAACTTAAATTCTCAATGCTGTTAGGTGTATTAATAACACTGTAGTCTTTATCTTGTTCATGTCCATGTGCTGGTGTCACTATTTTATATAAAAATCTGACTAATGCTCATGAATTGTATCAGTACTCTCTGAAGATGGCCCCTAGAGAGCTGAAATACATAGAAGTGTAACAGTGTGAATAAAGTAGTATTTACACATATTAGTACATTAGTTGGATTTTTATTTAAATAATACCACTGCAGTCCTTCATATAGTTACATGTTCCCTGGTCATATGAATCAGAAAATGAGTCCAAAGAGATGCAGGCCACTTTCAACAATCTGCATGAATAGTGAATTCATAACTGTAACTGCACAATTAACACAGTCTCAGTAATATACAATATAATTCTATCATTTCTACTTTATTCACAGTGCTGTAACTATATTAGCTCTATATGACTGTGAATCAGACCCATGTACATATGACATTTCTGACTCAGAATTACTGCTGGAAATAGATCCTGCAGTACTGACCTCATGTCCTGTGACATACAATATATAGGTGGAAACTACAATAACAGTCAGTTACATCAGTGGCCATCACAATTTAATATTTGAGTGAAGTTCAAATACCCAAACAACATTCTGAAAAAAACTCAAAACCACTCAAATGAAATGTTCAATCAACCAAACCTCTCATAAAAGTATGAAAGAACACAGAGCTTCATTTATTGGCAATACAGAACACAAAATTTCAAAGACAGCAAAGGTATTACAACTTGTTATCATCAGTACTTAACATTTAAATAAATTGTGATTATTCAAATAACATCATGAAGAAGAATATGGAGACATTCAAATGAAATGATTTGTTAATTACAGATGGATATTACACACTGATGCCTTGTATCAACCAAGCTCTGCTGTAATCACAGAAACCAGTGACTGTGAGATGTCACCCCTCTAGCCTCTACAAACAAAGCAGGTAATTGTGAAAACCACTGGCTGTAACATAACTGGTGTTTTACTTTTTCATGCAGCAGGTGTCCTATACAGAGTACATAAAAAGCCATGCAACCCATTTCTTGAAAAATGATTTAAAAAAAAACATTTAAAAGAAAATCACTGTGTTATATGAAGTGTTGAAAGTTTCTACCACCCTCCAGAATGCATGCATTCATTCCTTTTGTTGTTGACACCTGTTTTTATTATCAGAGCAAACACAACACTTTGAACAACATGCATGCATCTACTACAACATATTTCAGCCATCATCAGGTAAAATTACACAGACATAAATGGAAAAGTATATACTGAGGTAGAGGCCTCCCCTTCACAGTCTTTTTTGTGTCTGATGTGGCCCAATAGAGTTCCTTCAGTCATGCCTGATGTACAGCTGAATATTTAGTTCCAATTCATCTAATCTGTGTGGGTTTCTTTGTAGACATCCTCTTTCAAAAAACCCCAAAGACAGAAATCTGGTGGTGTTAGATCTGAACAGTGAAGGGTCACAACTTTCAAAAAATAATACAATCACAAAAGAATATTCTTACCACCAGCAATGCTAAATATGCTGTATGTGCCACATGCACATCTTACTGACACCAGCAATGTTCTTTGCCAACTTACAACATTGATACAAAATTCATTACTAAATAGTTCTTGGTAACAAGCACTCTGCTGTTACCATTTCTCTGCAGAAAATGGAACCAAATGTGCTCCATCAAGAGACACCAGATCATAATCAAAACTTTTAAGGAGTGACTTCCATGAAGAGTATCAGGCTTTCCAGTTCTCTGAGTACTGTTGTTTTGTCTGTTAATGTACTAAGGTAAAATCATGCTTCATCAGTATAGGAACATTGGAAAATGTGTTACTAAACACATTTTTGCAAGTTATATTGCACGTATGAAAAAAGCATGTTTGCATTTTGACTGCTGAAAGGCAGCTGGTGTGAGTCTGTCACAAAATCCTTGATACACGCAGCTTCTGTGCTGGTATAATAAGAATTATGCACATATTTCCTAAGATTTCAGTTTAAATGTTACATAATACACAGTACTTTACACCATCAACATAACTTTATTAATTTTTAAGGTTTATTATTATTGTTGTTGTTATTGTTGTTGACATCAATTCATGGCAACATTTTTTGACCATATGATGCTCATCCTCAGGCTGACCATTAGTACACATACGAGGTTTGTTCAAAAACTATCCAGACTGACCACAGTACATGAAGTAGATAAGGCTTAAGGGGGTTTAACCATAATTGTCTTCAACATAGTTCCCTTCTGCAGCTATACACTTCACCCATCGTTTCTGCCACTGTTGGAAACATTTTGCGAACTCCTCTTTCGGGATGTCTAATAGGGCCTTCCTTGAATTTAATTTTATGTCCTCTGTTGCCCCAAATCGGTGTCCTTTCAGAACTTTCTTAAGCCTTGGGAAAAGGAAAAAGTCACACAGTGCGAGATCTGGTGAGTATGGCGGCTGCTACAACTGAGCGGTACCATGTTTGGCCAAAAACTGCTGCACAAGATGTGAAGTGTGTGCAGGCGCATTGTCGTGGTGCAGGATCCAGTTGCCATCCTGCCATTTTTCTCGTCATTTTCAGTGAACTTATTCATGCAAACGTTGCAAGACCTCCATGTAGAATTCCTTGTTAATTGTTTGCCCGTTGTTAGCGTACTCGTGGTGTACGATACCCTCAGAATCAAAAAACGCCAATAACATGGCCTTTGTTTTGCTTCGCACCTGGTGCCCTTTCTTTGGTCACGGAGACATGGGACCCTTCCACTGTGATGATAGCTGTTTTGTCTCCGGTTCGTACCTGTAGACCCAGGACTCATCATCTGTCACAATGTTCTTAAGAAACTGCACGTTTTCACATGAATGCTCAAACAAATCACGGGCAATTGTCTGACATTGCTCATGTTGGTCATCTATTAGCAAACATGGCACAAACTTCGCGCATACACGTTTCATGTGCAGAACGTCACTTAAAATTGCATCGCAGGAGCCCACAGAGATGCCACAGACATCCACTATATCTCATACTGTCAGTCTCCTGTTATTGTGAATGACTTTTCTAACTTTAGCAATCATTTCTTTGTTTCTCGATGTTGACAGTCGTCCTGAGCGGGGGTCGCTTTCAACGGAGGTTCTACCCTCTTTAAATTGACGGAACCAGTCAAACACTTGTTTACGATCCATTTCATCTTCACCATATGCTTGCTGTAATAATTGATACGTTTCTGTTGAGGTTTTTCGTTTTTTAAAACAAAACTTGATGCAAATTCGTTGTTCGGTACTTTCACACATCATAAAAATCGCTATGACATAAACGCACGTGCTACTTCCGCGACCTACTACAGCCAACTGAGCAAACGTAGCCACTTGTAACTTGTGTCATGAGTTGCTAAGACATGTACGAACATGTCAAGATTGCAAACACATCCCACCCAGTGAACAACCACTAAGATTCCAATCCGGATACTATTTGAACAAACCTCGTATGAACAAAATTTATAGTACACTTCAATAAAACATACACAAGTCTTGTAATCTACATGTATAAAAAATACTAAACACAACACCAAGTTAATCATGCATTCCTGTGCCATTCACTGTTACCAGCTACTGATTCATGCTACCAGCTCACAATGAATATAACAGCAGAGCACCAAGCAGCTGCCACCATCTTCTGGTATTATTTCCAACCCAAGTGTAAGACAAAAGCTTTTTCCCTTATCTATCAACTGAACAAAACACACAATGAAGTACAATATAATATTGAGGAACATTGGAATCATCATTGTTACCACGAAAAATAAGTAAGTATTAAATACAAACAGGATATGTCTGTTGCCTTAGTTATGTAGTATACCAAGAACATGCACTGTATTATACTGTCATCTATGGCCCCTCTGGCTCTGGCATATTTTTGCATATTGTCTCATAAATGGCACAATTTTCAGAAAAAATTTATTGAATACAAAACTTATATTCTGATTTTCTCTACAACTCTTGTCTGAAACATTTCTCATTCTAAGAAGCATTTAGCAAGATATCATAAATATGTATGTGTCTGTTATTCTTGTCAGATTGTAATCAAACTTGAATTTTTGCAATAGATTTTCAAAAAATCCTCAAACATGAAAGTTCATGAAAATCCATCCAGTGAGTGCCAAACAGTTGCTTTTCACAATTTTGTGAACATGTCTAAAATTGTGGAGTCACCTTATAATCACACATACAAATATTAACTTGTTCTGTATATGCAATATTTCAAAAATTGAAGATTGTGCAAGCAGGTTGTCTCATATGAAGCGTATTCTTATATTCAGATAAATATGTTACTTGCTAACATACACAGCAACAGAAGAACAAGATTTAAACTATGACAATATACGGTACCTTCCCAAGTTCGTGTAATAAGGAATGGGTTTCTCTCCTGTGAAAGTGATTACCTCCTGTCTTTCAGATGAACCCACCCTCAAAGTGACTGACTTGGAGCAGCTGATGCCACTTGATCCACATGGCACATTCTGTTAGAAGAGACAACATCATATTTGGTAACTCTGTACTTAGCCATATGAAATGGATGTTGTACATATGAAATTTCCATGGTAACAAGTATTAGGATCATGGTCTTCTGGGATATGACAATAATGTAGTTTGATAGATAGGCAACTAACTTTAGAGAAACTTACTGCCTCTGTTTTTGGGATATAACCTTTGTACCCTGAAGAATGGAGAATGCAGGTTCCCCTGAAACAGTGTTATCTATATGTGATTTCAGGCTTCCACTACACTGTAAATGAGATATTCGCTCTTCTGGGATGTTACACAGCATAAATGGATAGTTAGCTACTGACAGGTGATCCTGGAACATTGGTAACTAGCTACCAATGTACATTGCGCAGCATTCCAGAAGAGCAAAGATATCACTGTTATCTACCTACCTAACTACAGGACATCACAAGACAGAAGACTGTAACCCATAAGTCAGACGTAATTAATAATTATCAAAGATGGTTTTCTTCACAAGTCAGACAAAAAATATTCTCATCAGATACTTATCATAAGGGAAGCCCCATCTACCCTTGCCATTGTAATTGCACTGCAGGCAGCTTATTTTTCCAAAATGCCAGTACCAACCCACAAAACTACAAGAAATCACATCCCAATAGACCATTCTTCTCATATATCACATTCCCACTGCCATGAGTACCCCAGGTACCAAATATTATGGTATGATCAACGCAAATAAAATTTCAACAGAACTTTTATCTTTCCACAAGAGCACATGCAGGCCTCTACAATGTACTGGCAATTGGCTTGACATGCCACACACTGATCTCTGTATGTTTACTTGGTAGCAATTTAAATGTCCAAGTTATGCCAGAAAAACCCTGGCCACAGATATACAATTAGAATTTCAATTGTCTTCTAAAGGTTAGAGAACTAATCTAACAAAACAACTGTCTGTACAGCAACATACACAAAACAAATTGACTGCATGATGATTTGTGCGCTTCATAATCACTGTCTGTAAAGCATCATAGCAGACATAACCTGACTGCCTGTTGGTACATTTGTTTAACAACGACTGTCTGTATAACACCATAGCAGAAACAAATTGACTGCCTGTTGGTAACCCTTCGTTCAAAAAAGCTTTTACAAACAGATCAACTGAAATGTGAATATCAATCCTTCCTGAGTGTAACTTTGAATAATATGTGGTGCATACATACGTAGGTCATACCAAAAGTAATAAGCAACAATTTTTTTTATAAATTAAAATTTACTGTTATGTAAAAACCAAATACATCATCTTAATCCATAGACACCTGCTTATTTTTCTACATAATCCCCATTTCTCTGTACACATTTTTTCCCACTGTTCTGGAAGTCTGAATATTCCCTTGTGGTAGAACTCCATTCCACCTACCCAAAGACATTGATGCACAGCTGTCTGAAGTGCCTCTTTCATCTTGTAATGTTGGCCTCGCATCTGATTCTTCACAAAACCAAAGAAATGGTAATCAGATGGTGCCAGATCAGGACTCTACGGAGGGTGAGGGAGAACTTACCACCCCATGTTCTCAGTTTTTATCAAGATCAGAAGAACGGTGAGGGGCCGAGCATTATTGTGCTGCAAGATGACCTTTTTTCCGATAATCTAAGCTTCCAATCATCTCCTGAACTGTATTGTGCCCTATTCAAAGTTTTGTTGCAATTGCGTCCAGTGTCACACGCCTGTCTTCCTTAATGATTTCATCAACTCTCTTATTGTTGGGTTTAGTTGAGGCCATTCGAGGGTGACTGCTATGAGGCTGATCTTGGATGCTCGTGTTCTCATCTTTAAAATGCTTTACCAATTGTCTAACACTGCTAGCACCCATGCACACATCTCCATACACACGCTGAAGTCTGTGGTGAATATCAGCGGTGGGAATCTCCTCTTTAACAAGAAACCGAATGACGGCACGTTGACGAAAGAAACATCGTTGTCGGCCATTTTGTATCTCTTGTTTATAGTCATGAGGTGCAAGCTACTGATGTCATACCTCACCCAAAGATATGACAATAGTTGACACCACCTACCAAATGATATTTAATCATTTAATGTTGCAGAGTTGCCAACTATGCGACGTTGCTTATGACTTTCAGTATGACCCTCGTACAATATTTTGCACAGCAGTAGAATTAAATCAAATTCCATCCAGCTCCAGTACTTATTCAAAGTAACATGCACAGCTAGAGTAAATGTATGAGTTCAATTTGAAGCAGTTCATCAACTTCATAATGAAGCAATCTTGACTTTTAAAGAATTTCTGTGTTAAGCTCAGAACAGAGGCTGCACGTTTCAAGAATAGAGTGCTGAGGAAGATATTTGGGCTTATGAGGTAGGAAGTAGCAGGAAGATGGAAACAACTGCAAAATAAGGAGCTTCATTCATGGTTTGTACTCTTCACCAGATATAATTAGGGTGATCAAATCAAGCGAAATGAGACAAATTGGGTTTGTGGTATGTAGGGGAAGAAGAGAAATGAACACAAGGTTTGTTTAGGAAACCTGAGGGAAAGAGACCACTTTGAAGACCTACACATAGATGGGATAAGAATACGAAAATCAATCTTGAAGACACAGAATGAAAGAAAGTGGACTTCATTCAACTCACTCAGAATACGGACTGGTAGCAGGATCTTGTTAACGTAGTACACCTTTAGGTTCCATAAAATGGTGGGAATTTATTGCCTAGCTGAGGAACTAACAGCCCCTCATGAAAGACTCTGCTTCATGGAGTCAGATATCGATATCAAACACACTCTACTACCTACAAGATTGCTTATAATGGTCCACGTAAAACACACTATACCTGACCTGTATACTGTATATAAATGTCTTCCTGAAGATGAGCCCTCACACTCAAAACATGTAGAAGGCATCAAAATTAAAAATTAAATTATTAATTTAAAAAAGGTACATTTTGTTAGTTGATATTGCATAATTATATTACAATACACAGTGCAAAAAACATAAAATATACCATAGAGTTATACACAGTTCAAGTGTTTCACAACAATGAACAATGCATGCTCTAAGGCCTTTCAATGGTACACATACCGTCATTGGTAGCATCATATCATAGTAAAATAAAACACAAAAAATAAAAACAAATATACAAGATTCTTATTAGATCAATTAAAATGGAGGATGGAATGGAAATAACCACTATCAAATTTTAAGCTTTTGTAGTAACTGTATGCAATTATGATTTCTCAGGTGACTAGCCATATGAAAATGGAAGTTGTGATACATTATTTCATAGACTGTAACCATTCACTCAGCAGTCCACATCCAGACAAAGGAACTGGACACACATGTGACTCATGATGTGAATCCCTAAAATGGAGAATCTCTGTATAACTCTATACTAACACCTTTTTCATGTGGCTGAATATCCAAGAAAACTTTGTTACAAGACTAAAAAATTTACTTCGTCATTTTAATATTGTAAATATGAATCTTCTACCAATAGGACTTAGAAGTACAGTCACAAGTGTATACTATACCAGCACCTTTCTTCCTAAACAGCAAAACATGCAAATACTGACTCTTACTGTTATACCAACCTGTATGGACACATCAAATATATCATCAAAGCCAAGAGAACCCTTCACAAGAACATAATCGCAGTTGCCATAGAAATCATAGATCCGTCCATCAAAAGTCTTGTAATGAGAGTCACCCCAGGCTGTACATATGCCAGCACAAACACGTTCTGAACATAGCCAATTGCCAGATTCACATTTGCTGCAAGAAAAATGTGAATTCCAACATAATTTGATAAAACACAATGTGCAAATACAAATTTCTGAAGAGAATATCTGACTGCATTTACATTTCAGTCTTGTTTACTTTCTATAGGATACAACAAAGAGAAGTTGCAAGAAAAACTCTTAAACCCCACTTTCATGCTACTCATTCCAACAAAACCTTAACTCTGCTGTTTTTTGTTGTTGTTGTTGTTGATGATGATGATGATGATAGTGATGATGATGGTGGTGGTGGTGGTGGTGGTGGTGGTGGTGGTGGTGG
>Ga0209755_10002446_pt1 | contig 25550 bp, 24 predicted proteins | sample TergutCo191P1_FD_187301 | JGI IMG/M metagenome (GOLD analysis project Ga0209755, IMG submission 187301) | Cornitermes sp. P1 segment gut microbial communities from Petit-Saut dam, French Guiana - Co191P1 (SPAdes) (version 2) | ecosystem: Host-associated > Arthropoda: Insects > Digestive system...
TCTGGGGGTACTATTTAATTGGGTTAATTGAATAAGTTTTATGTTGTTTTTGTCGTATCTATCTGTCATTGGGTTGATTATAATATGGCTTGGAGAATATTTCAAGAAATATTTTTTAGTTTTTCCATTGAAATAATAAGGAGTAATTTAGGTTTTTTGGCTATTTTCTTTAGCCCTCCGCACTTTTCCTGCTTTTAGTTGTTTGAAGGTTTTTTATAGTTTTGTTAATATATTTTTTGTGTTAAATTATATATATAAATATGAATAAATAATGTTTTAATAATAATATATATGGCACAACTGCACATAACAAACGGCAAAAGCTTCGCCGCCTGTTCGGCGGCTCGTCGTTTACCGTTCTAGGTAACTGACGTTTTGCCAGCCCGAACAGGGCATTTTACAGCTACCGTTTGTTATGTGCCGTATTTTCTGTTTATTTTCCTTATTATTTTAATGCCATTTCTACTACATTGCCTGACTCAAAAAAACTTTTAAATATTCCTAAACAACCATTCCTTCTTTCATTATCATATTTTAAATCTAGTATTTCCTTAATAAAATAATAAGTGTCTTGAATAATGCGTTTGCATCTATAATATTTTAATAATTTTTTATCTATACTAATTTCATTGCCATATCCTTTGTAAAAATTATTAATATCTTCTTCATTATTCCATTTTTTACCTATTCCGCCACCTATATACATTAAATCTTTTTCTTTAGGCGCGAGAACTATTGTATCCCAATCAACAATATATAATTCACTTTGGGTAATTAACAAATTACCGGCATGTATATCCCCATGACATATACATACATTTGTTAAGCATATTTCATTTACTATATTTTCCAAAAAATTAATTATTTCTTTTATTTCTTTCTGATATATTTCCAATGCTTCTAAAAACTTATTAATTATTGGATCATTATATGTTTTTCTATTTTTATTTTTTAAATATTCATTTACAAAATTAACAAAGTCATGATTGTATTCATCTTTATAGATATTTTCTAAATATTTACTTGGAATATTTTCCGAATGTAATTTTTTTAATAAATTTCCAAATTTAAAGAAATGCTCTTCTGTTAATGAAACATCCCAGCCAGATTTTCCATTAATAAATGGATATAACATAAAAAATGTTGATGAATTTGTAAAATACAATTCATTATTTAATGTTTTTATTGGATCAATAACATTTTTAATTCCAACATTGTTTGACAACCAATAAGGAATGTCAATACATGATTTTGAGAAGCTTTTTAACCTAATTTTTAAAAAATATTGTTTTTGCTCAAAGGTTGAAAATTTAAATACCATTGTATTTGCATCAAAACCAAGATTTAATCTTTCAACTTTATTAATAGATAGACCATATCCTTTTTCGATAATTTCCTGAATATTACTTGTTGTTAATTCCATATTTATTTATACACTTTTTTATAATGATATTATAATGAAATTGTACTGAAATTCCAAATAATGTCAAGTATTCATCTGGATAATAGATATTGTATTGCGCATAACTATTTTTAGATGAAATTTGTCTAACCCACTAATAACTGTAAAAAAGTAAATGTCGCTTTAATGCCAACAGACGTATATTAAGCGAACAAAAGCGTCGCTTAACCTGCAAAATAAAGATGTAAAACGGAAGAAGTTCTACCGTACCGGTAGAGATAATAATACCAGATTTCAAGGTACAAAATGCATTTTTAACAATTCATAACACGCTTGACAAAATCATAAAAATAATCAATAAATACTATAAGATAAAAAAATGAAAATATTGCGTTACAAAAAATCAACTGACTCCTGGCGGCTTTCCATAAGTAAGCCCGCGGCATATTGGCCGCCGCGCGGCCTGCTTAATATATAAACTCAACTGCTGTAACAACAGCAGCATCGAAATCAAAATAAATTTTAAACTGTATCCATAACCTCATCGCATGAACATGAAACGCGGATACCGTATAAACGGCTTGTTAAGCCCAAAGACAAATTATAAATTTGTCAAAATATTTAAGGAGTAAAAAATGAAAAATAAAATCCCGACGAGAATTTACCTTACAGAAGATGAGATGCCAAAAAATTGGTACAACCTTCGCGCTATAATGAAAGAAAAACCGGATCCTATTCTGCACCCCGGAACATTGAAGCCGGTAACAGCGGATGACCTTGGCCCTGTTTTCTGCAAGGGAGTAATCGAGCAGGAACTTGATGATACTAACCTGTTGATTCCCATCCCTGATGAGATTCAGGATTTTTACCGCGCATACCGTCCATCTCCGCTTATCCGCGCGTATTACCTTGAAAAAATGCTGGATACGCCTGCGGAAATTTATTACAAATTCGAAGGAACCAACACTTCAGGTTCGCATAAATTAAACTCGGCAGGCCCTCAGGCCTATTACGCGATGAAAGAAGGATTAACGTCCCTTACAACAGAAACAGGCGCGGGGCAATGGGGCACGGCGATGGCAATGGCCTGCGGATTCTATAATCTGAAATTAATTGTCTATATGGTAAAAGTCAGTTCGGAACAAAAGCCTTATCGCAAAACTTTGATGGAAGCGTACGGCGCGCAATTAATTCCTTCGCCTTCCAATACAACAGAGTCAGGGAAAAAAATCCTTGCTTCGAATCCCAATACAGGCGGCTCTCTTGGCTGCGCGATTTCAGAAGCGATTGAAGTTGCGGTAAAAACCGATAAATGCCGCTATGTTCTGGGAAGCGTTCTTAATCATGTACTGCTTCATCAGTCAGTTATCGGGCTTGAAACAAAAGCCGCGCTAGATAAATACGGAGTAAAACCGGATATCATCATCGGCTGCGCAGGCGGCGGTTCAAATCTTGGCGGACTTATCGCTCCGTTTATTGGAGAAAAGATCGAAGGAAAATCAAACGCCCGTTTTATAGCGGTAGAGCCCGCGTCCTGTCCGTCATTTACGCGCGGCCGTTACGCGTATGATTTCGGCGATACCGCAAAAACAACTCCATTAATCAGAATGCAGACGCTCGGCAACGATTTTATTCCTTCGGCGAATCACGCAGGAGGCCTTCGCTATCACGGAATGAACTCAACGCTTTCAAAACTTTACAAAGACGGCTTTCTGGAAGCGCGCTCTGAAGTACAGACCGATGTCTTTGACGCCGCGATAAAATTTATGAAGGTTGAAGGAATTCTTCCCGCGCCTGAATCTTCCCACGCAATCAAAGCCGCCATTGATGAAGCGCTTGTCTGTAAAAAGAAAGGCGAAAAAAAAGTAATTTTGTTCGGGTTAAGCGGAACAGGTTTCTTTGATATGACAGCTTACGCGTCATATAACAATAAAACAATGAACGATCATATTCCGAGCGACGCCGACCTTAAACGCGGATTCGCCTCAATACCCGATATTCCGCAGAACAAATAACGCTAATGAACGCCTTCGTCTTTGCCGATAACAAAGCGGAGGTGTATCATGAAACGTTTTATACTGATTATCAGCATATTATTATTTTCAGCCTCGCTTTTCGCGCAGAATGGAGGCGCCCTTACTTTCCATAATTTCGCGTGGGGAACAAGCATGGACGCGTTCAGAGCCAGAATGGGAAACCCTGCGTTAGTTGAAAATTCAGGCGGATTTCAATCTTTAATTTACGAAAATGTGTCATGGGCCGGCCACCGCGCTTTTTTAATCGCGTATTTTTCGCAAAGCGGACTTGAAGGCGGAATGTATTATTTTGACACTACCGGACTTGAAGACATGATGATGTGCTATGATGATGTGCAGAAGGAACTTGTCACATATTTCGGACCGACTCCTCCGCCTCCCGCCGGACGTTATGAAACATTAATGAGGGAAAAACGCGCTTATGAATCATGCTGGATTTTGCCGGGCGGGTATGTCCATTTAAAAATAAACACGCGCACAAGCGATCCTGTTACTCTCTGGATTTCATTCCCGACACTGACAGCGATACTTGACAGCTAGTATACTGTCAGAATACTAACAAATAGTTCCGCCACCTGCCACAATATCTCCGTCATACATTACAGCGGCCTGCCCCGGCGTTATAGCGCGCTGGGGCGAATCAAAATCAATTCGCAGGCTGTCTTCTCCTGTTTGTTCCGCTGTCGCGCTTTGCGCAGCCTGCAGATAGCGTGTCTTAACCATTACGCGCAAAGGCTTTTTGATGTCTTCACACGCGATTAAGTTGATATTATTTACAGTCAGTGATTTTGAAAAAAGGGCGTCATCCGCGGCGAGAGTTACGGTATTGTCAGATACAGATTTTGAGGCGACATATACTGGAATGTTGGCTGCAATTCCGAGCCCTCGCCTCTGTCCTATGGTGTAGCGGATAAGTCCCTTGTGCCTGCCGATTACATTTCCCTCCGTGTCGATAATTTCCCCCGGCGGATAGCGCTTTCCGGTATATTTTTCAATAAAGTCCGCGTAATTTCCGTCAGGCACAAAGCAAATATCCTGACTCTCCCCTTTTGAAGCGTTAACAAATCTTTTTTCTCCGGCTATTTTTCTCACTTCATTTTTGGAAAGTTCACCTAACGGAAAACGAGTCAATTGAAGCTGCTGCTGAGTAAGGCAGTAAAGCACATAACTTTGATCTTTCTTTTCATCCAGCGCTTTTTTAAGGAGATATCTTCCGCTTACTGTATCTTTTGCTATGCGCGCGTAATGCCCTGTTACAAGAAGATCAAAATCAAGCTGCCTTGCGCGCAAAAGGAGAGAGTTAAACTTGATATGACGGTTACATTCAATGCAGGGGTTGGGCGTAGCGCCCGCCTCATATGTTTCGACAAAATGGCGGATAACTTTTTCTTCAAATTCTCCGGTAAAGTTTAATACATAGTGCGCCATGCCCAGGTTAAAAGCGACATTCCTTGCGTCATTTACATCAGAAAGAGAACAGCAGCCGCGGGGCTGCACCGCTATTTCACAAACATTCTGCTTGACATCCGCATTATAAAGTTTAAGCGTTATACCGATACAGTGATAACCCTGTTCAAGCATAAGGGCGGCGGCAACAGAACTGTCAACGCCGCCCGACATGGCGATTATTGCTTTATTACTCATTTTTTTTCACTTAACTGTAATTAATGAGTATGTTCGCAAGTGTTTTTTAATAATTTTCAGCTTTAATCGCGAAATACGCTTTTGGATGCTTACAGACCGGACAGGAATCAGGCGCTTTTTTTCCGATAACAATATGACCGCAGTTTGAACATTGCCAAATCTGATCGCCGCCGCGCGAGAACACAAGTCCTCCGTCTATATTCGCAAGCAGTTTGCGGTAACGCTCTTCATGTTCTTTTTCGATTTTACCTACGCCTTCAAATAACGCAGCTATTTCTGTAAAGCCTTCTTCTTTCGCTGTTTTCGCGAAACCCGCGTACATATCAGTCCATTCAAAATTCTCACCGTCTGCGGCGTCTTTTAAATTAACAGTTGTCGCGGGAACTTCGTTATTGTGAAGGAACTTAAACCAAATTTTTGCGTGCTCTTTTTCATTAAGCGCAGTCTCGCGGAATATCGCGCCAATCTGCTGATAACCGTCCTTTTCCGCTTTTGACGCGTAATATTGATATTTAACATGAGCCTGCGACTCACCAGCGAATGCCGTCTTTAAATTTTGTTCGGTTTTTGAACCTTTTAGTTCAGCCATAATACCCTCCGGAATTTAATTAATAATTAATTATATAATGGAAATATAGATTCAACAAGAAGAATCTATTATTTATGCCATATTGGTGAATTAATGACTAATAAATAAATTTATTTTAGAATAGCTTCAATCAATTATTATTTTTCGTATTTTTTGCTTATTTTACACATCCAGTATGAAAAAACTGCACCGGCGATTAATGTAATAACGCATGCGATAGTTCCGGTTTGCAGATAATTATAGTATCCTCCCTCCTGACGCCAGCCTGAAGCGATAGCGGCGACAAGAACAGCGGAAGCCAGAACAAATCCAATAATAATGTGATAAAAAACGGAATATGCTTTTTTTATTAAAAACTCAATGCCTTTTGAAAAAGGAAAAACAAAAATGAGTATTCCCAAAGCAAAAGGAATTAAGAAGGATAAGTTCTCGTTGAAATTTTTATATGAGTGAATAACTATATCATATAATCCAAAAAGCAGGAGAAATGTTGATGAGCTGAATCCGGGGATAAAAACAATTAACGCTACCGCGGCTCCGATAAAAAACGCCATTACGCGGTTTGGTTCAATTCCCAAAGATCTTCCAAGAGTCAAAAGAAATACAACTGTACCGGCTATAAATACGCAAATTAATATAATAATATGGATAGGTTTTCTTCCTTTTGCGCCTGATTTTTGCCATAATTCAGGCATTGTTCCCAGAATCGCGCCGACAAAGAACCATAAAAAAGGAGTTAAATAATTTTCTTTTAAAAAACTTATAGGGTGCGAAATTAAATAAATTCCCAATAATCCGCCTATTCCTACAGGAATAAAAAACAAAACATTTTTTACAAAATTTTTTGTAATGTTCGCGATAAACTCCACAATTCTTTCATATAATCCAAAAACAACAGCCAGCGCCGCTCCGCTGATTCCCGGAAGAACAAAATCCATTCCAATAGCAGCGCCTTTTAATAACCTGATAAACCAGTCTATAATTTTTCTTCCCATATTAACCTCTTGCGTTTACCATAATGAAGACGGATATACGCCTTCAGATGTCATCCTGTCAATTTTCCTTATCGCGTCTTCCCTGTCTTCTTTGTATGTAACACCAAACCAGTCTGAGTTTGCGTTAAGAACTTTTACTTTTGCAATTCCGTTTTGGATAAAGCAATCAACGGCTTTCGGAATATAACATTCGCTTTTAATTTGTCCCTTTATGTCGGCGGCAAATGTTTTTAAAAAATCATTAAAATATTTTTGAAACTCAGGCAGGATATCAGGTGAAAATCCCCAGAAATTCATTGATACGGGAGTATCGGGAGAAAGGTTCCGCTCCGCGCCGTCAGGCGCTGTGTTAAAAATACGCCCGTCTTTTTTCCCGATTGCCAGAAGTTCATCAACGCTGGAAAGAAAGCCGTCTTTTATTTCGCACACACCGCGCGCGACAGTTCCCTGAGGACTTAGCGTTTTTTCCAGTTTGTAAGGAACAATCGAAGATGTTTCACCTTCTGTGCGAAGATGTTTTCCCATAACAGCGAATGATTCCCTTCCGTAAAAGTCATCGGCGTTTATTACTGTAAACGGAGCGTCAATCTTTTCCGCCGCGCATAAAAGAGCATGTCCTGTTCCCCACGGCTTTGTACGTCCGGCTTCCTGAGCCGCGCGGAAAATGTCAGCGGGAATCAAACTGTCCGAATCCTGAAAGGCAAGCTCGCACTTAACTTTCTTTTCCATCCGCGAAAGAACAAGTCCGCGAAAATCTTTTTCGATATCATGTCGGATAATGAACACAATTTTTTCAAATCCGGATATAACGGCATCGTACACAGAATAATCGAGAAGCACTTCTCCGTTTTTTCCGATTTTATCCATTTGTTTAAGCCCGCCGTATCTGCTTCCGATTCCTGCGGCAAGTACAGCCAGAATTGGCTCTTTCATATTTTCTCCTGATTCATTTTATTATATGTAACAACAGAAAAATCATTATAATTAACAGTATTTGTTTTTTTCCAATTATCATCTATTTCCGGGAAAAAAGCATCTCCCTCATACTGCCCCGGAACCATTGTAAGATCGATTTTATCAGCAAGCGGCATAGACTGTCTATAAATCGATTCTCCGCCGCAGATAAAAATCTTTTCGTAGTCTTTACAAAATTCAACAGCGGCAGAAAGAGAATCAAAACACCTGACGCCGGAAACATCGTCTCTCTTCTCCCGCGTGAGATCTTCAGAATTAATTGTTTTAGATACAATTATATTTAATCTTCCCGGCAGCGGCTTTTTCGGAAGCGACTCCCATGTTTTTCTCCCCATGACGCAAGGCCAGCCCATCGTCATTTCTTTAAAGCGGGCAAGATTTCCCTTAACAGAAAAAGGCATCGCGTTATTTTTTCCGATTACCCTGTTATCCGCCATTGCCGCAATAATAATGATTTCCTGACTCACTTTAAGCTCCTGCCTTACTATACCGCTATTTCAAATTTAACCGCAGGGTGAGGATCATAATTTTCTGCTATAGTATCGCCGTAATGCCAGTCAAAAATAGAAGTGAAGTTTTCAGTTTTGATTTGAGGCAGCGTTTTTGGTTTTCGCAGCAGCTGAAGGCTAATCGCGTTAATATGGTTTATATAGATGTGCGTATCTCCCAGAAAGCCGATAAGTTTTCCTTCGCCAAGACCGCTTTCCTTCGCAAGCAGATGCAAAAGGCAGCCGTAACTGGCGATATTAAAAGGAAGCCCGAGCGCGACATCGACAGAACGCTGATTCCAGAGAAGATTTAATTTACCGTCAATGACTGTTACCTGAAACGCGTAATGGCACGGAGGAAGCGCCATGCGGTGAAGGTCTACAGGGTTCCATGCGCTTACAATCATGCGCCTGTTATCAGGATCTGTTTTAAGCGTCTGAACAAGTTTCTGCAATTGATCAATACCGCAGCCTTCAGGCGGAGTGTTATGCGAAATGTATTTAGCGCCGAAGTTACGCCACTGCCATCCGTAAATCGGGCCGAGTTCGCGTTCTTCCGTCATTCTGGCTTTGGTGTTTTCATCATTGGCGTACGGAACAATATCAGGGCTGCACCATTCATCCCATATTGAATTTTTCTGTTCTTTCAGCCATTCCTTGTCGGTTATGCCGCGGATAAAAAACTCAAGTTCAGACTTTATCATATTAAAAGGCATTTTTTTTGTAGTAAGCAGGGGAAAACCTTCCGCCATATCATGTTCAAACATCGCGCCGGCAATTGTCATAGCGTCTGTGCCTGTGCGGTTTGTCTTTCGAAAACCATGGTCAAGGATTTTTTTTACTATATCAAGATAGGCTTTCATTTATGCCAGTATAGCATAAATTATTTATCAGTGACACTCATAAATTTTTATGTTATGTTATCATTATGGATAAACAGCACTTGATATGGAAAGAAGAAAACCGCAGAAATGTTCTGGATTGCAGAATATTTTCTGTTTGGGAATCAAATTGTAAACCGCCGGCAGAACAGCACAGCAAAAATATGCAGCGGACATTTTCTATAATTGAAGCCAGAGACTGGACAAATGTTATTCCTGTAATTAATACGCCTGACGGGGAAAAATTTATAATGGTATGGCAATGGCGTCATGGCGCAAAAGAATTAAGCCTTGAATTTCCGGGAGGCGTTTTTGAACCGGGAGAAAAACCTGAACAAGCCGCGGCAAGGGAACTGTATGAAGAAACAGGTTATAAAGCGGGCAGTTTAAAAAAGCTGGGAGATTTCAGTCCCAATCCGGCAATAATGTCAAACAGAATACATTTTTTTCTTGCGGAAGATTTAAAATGCGAAGGCAGACAGGAACTGGATGAAGATGAATATGTAGATGTTGAATTAATCAATATTGAAGATGTTTTACAGGGGATGGGAAAAGCCCCTTATATCAACGCGCTTATGGGTTCCGCGTTATCGCTATATTACCAGCAAAAAAACACGCCTGAAAAGAAATGATCAGGCGTGTTTAATTAATCAGAATCTGTCTATAATGTGGACAGACACTAGTTACTAATCAAGTTTACTAAAATCCGTAATCAACATTTGGATCCCACATACCCTGCCTGAGCTCCCCTCTGTTGCTTGGAATATTAATAATAAAACCGGGACGGATTAGGTCTGGATTATCAGGCTGCGGCATCCGCGATCTGTTGGCTTCATAAAGCTCAGGCCACCTGTACGGATCATTGAAGACCCAGGGATAACCGGCTATTGTCCAAAGACTATCTCTCTCAACAGCCCACGTTCTGACCGTATACTGACTCGGAAGCGGCGCAGGTCTTGCGGCGGCAGTTACGCCGATCTGACTGCTGCCGGTTGCTGCAGTTTGATATGCTGCGGTGCCGGTTGTCTGGCCTGTAGTTTGGTCTATAGCAGTACCGGTTGTCTGGTTTGCTGTCTGCGCGCCTGTCGTCTGGGCTTGGCTTACTGCAGCTTGACCCGTTGAGGCACTGGCCGTTAGATTTGTTGGCTGGTTTATATCTTGCTGTCTGATAATACCCTCAATCGGTATCGGTTCAACACCTTCGGGGAGTTCAAGCTCCGCTAAAATCTCTATTGAATTAATTGAAAACATAATGGAATCGTTCCATCTGTTATGGATCAATGCATAAAGGCTTGCCTCATAGTATGCCCAGCTTTCATTGTAGGCGTTCGAAAATAATTCGCCGATATTGTTATAATGCGCCCAATTCAGCAAACGTTCGCTTTCATTAACCAGCTGAATGGCTACGTATTCATCAGAACGAACGGCATAAATATAAGCTTCCCTGGCGAAACCTGCTGAAGCTTCATAATCACCGTAATCAAATGTTTCAAGAGCCAGCCCGTTTAAACGCAAACTTTCCATATAATACTGATTGTTGGAAATACTGTGCGGTATCGCGTACAAGTCTTCGCCCGGAATCGACGCGGCGTAATATGTGACTGACTTAAAAACAGGTATTTTCATATCAAGTGATTCATACTGGGCAAATACCGTGACAGAAAAAAGCAAAGAAATAAAAACAACAAGAGAAATTCTACGGCTCATCTTGAACCTCCTTCAATAATTCTTTCAGCCTCCAGGGCTGTCTCATTACTTGCGCTGATCCTTTCTTCAGCCATTCTTATCGCTTCCTGCGCTCTGCGGCGGCTTTCAGCTGTCTCCTTTCTGGAAATGGCGAACATTGCTTCAGCTTCAACAAAAACAAGCGAAGCGCTGTGGTAATCACCGGATGTAAAAAGCGCGCCAGCCTGAGCGTACATAGTATCGGCTGTCCGGAATGTTTCACGGGCTGCTATATTGGCTCTTTCCGCCAGGGCCAGTTCCCTTTCTTCAGAAGCAGCCTGTCTTCTGTCAGAAGAGTAAGATATCCATCCGTTTGACAGCATAATATTGTAACGCAGCAATGCTTCCTGCGCGCTGAATACAGCGGCATTTCTGTCACCTGCCCCGAACTCACTTGCTGCCGCAAGAGCAGCCACATCTGCTCTTAAAAAATTAGCGGTATCATATTGCACAAAGCCGCGATCAATTATTTCCTCTCTTATAAGATAAACATCCGCGCCCAATAACAGATCTTCGTATTCATTAAGCGCCGCATTTGCGCTGATTCCGGCTAATGCTTTATTTCCCTCTTCATATTGATCTGCCGCCGTAAGAGCTGTATGATCCGCGTTCTGTATATACTTGGGGACAAGATGCGTTAATCCGGTATCAGCCAATCTTTGTCTTGCCAGATATGTATTAGCACCTAATAAAAGAATCTCATATTCATCCAGGGCCGCAACCGCAGTACTCTTTGATGTATAATAGTCGCCTGCTTCGTATTGATCTAACGCGGCAAGGGCAATCCTGTCCGCGTTGCGAAGATATACAGGGTAACGCTGCGCAAGCCCCGTATCAATTAATTGCTTTCTTACGGAAATTATCTCATCCTCTCTTGCCTGGGCGTAAAGCGGAACTGTTTTCCTGAAAAGATCATCATAAACATCAGCGGCTGCATTGTACGCGTTTGGATCACCGGCGGCGTTAAGCTGCGCTTCTGCCGCCTCCCAATCGCTCGGGAAATACGCAGGGCATTCAAAATCTATTGCCCGCTTTCTGGACTCCTCCGCTCTTGCCGCGGCTAAACCATGCTCAGAAGCAGGCTCAGACGCTGCCGTCAGAATCATCACAAATGCCGCTACCGGAGCAGACTCAGGTATTGCTGCAGAAATCAACCCGGCTGCCGGTGCAAATGTCTGCACCGACATGGGAACCGGTGCCGGAACAGAAGTCGGCATCGGTGCTGTATATTGGGACGGCGCTCCAGCCAGAGGGGCAGATCCGCAGGAAACGCTGACTAATAAAACTGCTAGTATTATTAAAACAATAAAGACACCTTTTCTCATCAACCTCTCCTTCCGGGAACTTCCTATACGCTTTGTTGCTGTAAACTGCGAATCCGAAAGCAGTAAACACAGCCTTCCGCAGCACAGATTCATACCATATAAGTATAGTATACCATTAGTGTATAATGAACACAAGAAAATATAATCGGTTTTTATACAATGATTTCGGAGGTTTATCGCATGGAGAAGTTCAGCTATGAAATTGTTAAACACTACGGCATCCTGTCCGGTGAAAAAAGCGGCTGGCAGAAAGAATTGAACCTTGTTTCATGGAGCGGCAGAGCGCCTAAACTGGATGTCAGGGACTGGGCGCCGGGACATGAAAAAATGGGCAAGGGCGTAACCCTGACCGAAGGCGAAGCTGCCGCCCTGGCGGAACTGCTTGTCGCCGCTTTGGCAAAACCGGAAAGCCAATAGAACCTAAATAATCAATGCTGGGTTCTTCTGTCAGCATATTGATTACCTCCGAACTATGCTCCTTAAAGAATTCTTTTAGTATTTCATTCCCTATACAGTATTTTATCGCGGCTTTTACAGATTCTTCAAGCGATAATTCTTTTCGGTACTCCCGTATCTATTAATACAACAAGCTGGTCATTGATCGTAAACGATACATCATTTAATTGTCCCATGAAAAGGACATCAGATAAAGTGTTAAAGCAGATAACAGCGTCCTTGGGAACATCAACGCCTTTTATAGCTGAGTACAGTTCTCTTAATGTTTCCGGATCGCTGAAGAGAGCCGAGAAAACGCTTGTCTTGTGTTTTCTGTTTACATTTGAACCCATAGTAACATCACGCGGTACTTTATACGCCTTAACTAAAGACAGACAGGAAATAATGGTATTTTAAAACCGTGCGTAAACGCACGAAAAAACCGTGCGTTCACACGGATTTCTTTTTTAACATTCATAAATTAAAATTTCTTTAGATGTTCATCCGTATAAACGGAATGTAAATATTTAAGGAGTATTCTATGAAAAGAAAACTGAGCTTAACCGGATTTGCTGTTTTAACAGCAATTATCGCATTGTCAATTACTGCCTGCCCGGACGGTTACTGGACTGGCGGCGGCAGCGGAAAAGGCGAACTGCCGGGTGAAATTGTAATTGATAACCCGCCGACCGCTGTTGTGGGAACGGAACTGAGCGCTGACTACTCCGGAAGCGAACCGGTCTCTTTTCAGTGGTATAAAGACGGCGTACCTATTCAAGGCGCTACTTTGCCAGAATACACGCCGACCGAGCCCGGCAGTTACACTGTAACCGTAAGCAGCTCAGGTAAAAGCAAGACAAGCGCTCCTGTAGTAATAAGATTCCCTGATCTTGAGGGAGAAATAACGCTTCCCGGCGGTACAACCGCTGATGTAGGCGAAGAGCTGAGCGCCGAATATGACGGAGAAGAAACAGTTACATACCAGTGGTATAAAGACGGCGTAGCCATTCCCGGCGCTACCGATTCAGAATACACGCCGACCGAAGCAGGCACTTACACCGTAACAATAAGCGCGCCCGGCCGCAGCAGCAAAACAAGCGACCCGATTATAGTCGGCGGCGGCGCGGCAGTTCCCGTAACAGGGGTAACATTGAACAAAACTACGCTTACTCTAACTGCAGGCGATTCGGAAACACTAACCGCGACAGTCGCGCCTTCTAACGCGACGAATAAAGCCGTAACATGGTCAACAAGTAACGCCGCAGTCGCAACGGTAAACAATGGCATCGTAACCGCAGTCAGCGCGGGAACGGCGACAATAACGGTAACAACAACTGACGGCAGCAAAACCGAAACTTGTACGGTAACGGTAACCGCCGCCACGGTACCCGTCCTTAACACCATCGAGGCAGTGCAAGCCTACCTTCCTTCGGCTTCAGGAGGGACAGCAAGCAACCCGGTGGCTCTTGAAATCGAATTTGACCTTGGTGTTATGACCGAGGCTGCAAGCAACTGGCAGCAGCTTCTTGGGGTAATTGCGGCAGCGGACAAACATGTAAACCTTGACCTCTCAGCCGCCGGAATGGCGAGTATGGGAACCCCGCCTGAGTTTAACCCTGATAGCAGCGTCACAACCGGCAAGAACAGAATTGTTTCTATTAAATTACCCGATGCCGCGGAAAGCATAATTGACGGTACCAATGCCGCTTCTTCCGCGTTCAACAATTTCAGCGCTCTTAAAAGCGTAGACCTCAACAGCGTTACTTCTATCGGCAATAGAGCGTTCTATGACACCGGCCTTACTGGCTCACTTACAATCCCCGACAGCGTTACTTCTATCGGCAATTGGGCGTTCTATAGCTGCAACGGCCTTACTGGCTCACTTACAATCCCCGACAGCGTTACTTCTATCGGCAATTACGCGTTCTATTTATGCAACGGCCTTACTGGCTCACTTACAATCCCCGACAGCGTTACTTCTATCGGCGATTCCACGTTCCGAGCCTGCGGCTTTACAAGCGTAACTATCCCCGACAGCGTTACTTCTATCGGTCAATATGCGTTCGCTAACTGCTACAGCCTTGAAAGCGTAACTATCCCCGACAGCGTTACTTCTATCGGTCAAAATGCGTTCTGGATGTGCAGCAGCCTTACAAGCGTCACCATCCCCAACAGCGTTGATGAGATCTGGTATTCGGCGTTCGCAGGCTGCACCAGCCTTGCAAGCGTAACCATAGGCAACAGCGTTAATTCTATCCGTGACAGTGCGTTCGAAGGCTGCACCAGCCTTACAAGCGTCACCATCCCCAACAGCGTTTCTGTTATCTGGAATTCGGCGTTCAAAGACTGCACCAGCCTTACAAGCGTAACATTCAAAGGTAATGTAAATTATTTTTATGGTGATAATTTCCCCGGCGATTTGGTAAATAAATATAAGGCGGTCGGCGGCGGTTCCGGCACTTATACAAGGCCTGATGGCAACAGCGATACGTGGACAAAGCAGTCAACACCGTAAGGCCGCTAAACGCTATGGCTCACGCGCGGAATTTCGCGCGTGAGATAAAAAAGAAGGAGGAAAAGGAAATGATGATTCCTGAAGCGTTAAACGTAATCCCCGGCCTATGGGACTTTGCCTCGCGCCTTCGTTCCGACTTAATCAACAACAAGGGCTTTTTATACGCCGTTGACTTTGAGGCGCGCCTTAACCTGGACATACTTGGCGCGCTCAAGGTTGACGAACTTAAGGGCAAGGCCGCCTCTCCCGCCTTCGCGGAACTTGTAAACAGTTTTGAGACAAGCGCGACTCTGGCCCTTGTAGCCGGCAGCGACCGCAAAGACTGGGACAAGCTCCTTTCCCTTCTCAAAAAGAACTGGAAAAAAACCGCCGCCCAGCAGGCGGAAGACAAGAACAGCGCAAGCGAAGAAATACTTGACTGCCTTGACGCCCTGAGTTTCGCCGCCCGCAAAATCGAAGCCCTGAAGCGCCTTGCCGCCATCGCCGGAAAAGACCCCGCCCTCCTAAAGGAACTAAACCTTAAAACCCGGCTTAATAACCTAAAAGCCGCCCTGCTTGACGTACACAACTGCCTCGCTGCAGTAATTAAAACCTTTGACAACACGGAGGGAAAAAGAACAGTGAAAAGATGAACAAAGAACAGGGAACAGTGAGCAGAGGAAAGAGAAAAGAGGTTAAGACTGGTTTTTAATAACAACCCGCGAGCGCGTACCTGCCTTGTCCGTGCAGACGGACCTGCCTTGTCCGTGCAGACGGACCTGCCTTGTCCGTGCAGACGGACCTGCCTTGTCCGTGTAGACGGGCTTACCTTGCCCATGTACGTGGGCTTACCTTGCCCGTGTGCGTGGGCTTACCTTGCCCGTGTACGTGGGCTTACCTTGCCCATGTACGTGGGCTTACCTTGCCCGTGTGCGCGGGCTTACCTTGCCCGTGTGCGCGGGCTTGGCTTGGAGAAGAAGAAACCAAAAATCTGTTTACCAGAGCTTGGCGGATGGTCGCGTCAAGGCTTGACGGACTGCGCGTCCAGATTAATAAAGTTGTTTTTATCCGGTAATTTTGTTATTATTAATTTAGAGGCGCAAGATGGAAATAGCATATACATATTGGGAAGGAGAAGACGGCTGGCTTGTCGGCTGTCTCAATGATTTCCCTGATAACTGGACACAGGGAAAAGACATCGCCGAACTGGAAGAAATGTTACTCGACCTTTACATTAATTTCAAAGAAGAAGCCAAAAAGAACACCGCACCGATTAAAAAATCCGGCAAGCTGAGAGTCCCGGCTTGAAAAGGAATTTGCTGCTTAAAATAATACTCAGACAAGGAGCGATATTTATCCGGCATGGCAGCAAGCATGATATTTATTTAAATCCGGGAAATAGAAGGGTTTAAATAATGCCGCCGCATTTACCCCGTGTAGAAAAAAAACCTGTTCTTTAATATAATGCCTCCAGTTATTTATTAAGGTGGTCGCGGAACTATGTTCCGAGTCTATAATGTGTCCACATTATAGACAGACTCTATTTTACAGGAGACAGTCGTGTGCATCCAGCAAAGCGCCCTGCGGTATAAACCGGTTGACGCAAAGGTAAGCTTCCCGAAACTTGAAGAAGAAATCCTTGCGTTCTGGGAACAAAACCATATATTTGAAAAATCCGTATCGCAAAGGAAGGATTCGGATGAATTCGTTTTTTATGACGGCCCTCCATTTGCCACGGGCCTCCCGCACTTCGGGCATTTTGTTCCAAGCACGATTAAAGACATAATACCGCGCTACCAGTCCATGAAAGGCAAGAAAGTTGAGCGGCGTTTCGGCTGGGACTGCCACGGCCTTCCTGTTGAAAACCTGATAGAAAAAGAACTCGGCCTCTCCTCAAAATCCGCAATCGAAGAGTTCGGCATCGCCAGGTTTAACGAAGCCTGCCGCACTTCAGTTCTGCGTTATGTGAAGGAGTGGAGGGCGACGATAACGCGCCTTGGCCGCTGGGTTGATTTTGACAATGATTATAAAACCATGTCTCCCGATTATATGGAAACAATCTGGTGGGTCATGAAGTCGTTATGGGAAAAAGGCCTCCTCTACGAAGGCCACTACATTCTCCCGTATTGCCCGCGCTGCGCTACAGTTTTATCCAATCATGAACTTAATCTTGGCGGATATAAAGACGTGCATGATCCCGCGATAACGGTAAGGTTTAAGACGGCAAGAAATGATGAAAAGAATATTCCTGAGAATACATATTTTCTCGCGTGGACAACTACGCCCTGGACGCTTCCTTCAAACCTGGCGCTGACAATGGGAACTGATATTGATTACGCGCTTATCACGGACATCTCCGATCCCCAATCACACTGCATACTCGCCGAGGCCCGTTTACCCGCGTATTATAAAAATGAAACAGATTATAGAATCATATGGCGAAAAAAAGGCTGCGAACTTGCCGGTATTCAATACGAGCCGCTTTTTCCGTATTTTAGAGACGCACCTTTCTCTTTCCGCACTTTTCTGGGAGATTTTGTCACAACAGAAGACGGAACCGGCATAGTGCATACCGCGCCCGGTTTTGGCGAAGATGACGCGCGCGTTTTAAAAGGGACAGGCATCCCTGTCATTTGTCCTGTTGACGGGGAGTGCAGGTTTACAGGCGAAGTTACCGACTTTGCGGGGCTCTTTGTAAAAGACGCTGATAAGGCAATTATCGAAAAACTCAAGAGCGAAGGCAAACTGGTAAAGCGTGATCAAATCCTGCATTCCTATCCTCATTGCTGGAGATGTTCAAGCCCGCTTATTTACCGCGCTGTAGGCTCATGGTTTGTCAGTGTGGAAAAAATAAAGAAAGACATGCTGGACGCCAACAGTAAAATTTACTGGATGCCCGAACACATCAAGGAAGGAAGATTCGGCAAATGGCTTGAAGGCGCGCGGGATTGGGCAATCAGCCGAAGCCGCTTCTGGGGTAATCCGCTTCCAATCTGGAGATGCGGAGAATGCGGCAAGACAGTCTGCGTCGGAAGCCGCGCTGAACTGAAGGAACTGTCCGGAATATATCCTGAAGATTTACACAAACATTTTGTTGATGAAATCACCGTCCCCTGTTCCAAAACAGGCGGCTCCTGTAACGGCGCAATGAAGAGAATACCAGAAGTTCTTGACTGCTGGTTTGAATCGGGCGCTATGCCTTACGCGCAGAATCATTATCCGTTTGAGAACAAAGAATTTTTCGATGCTCACTTCCCTTCGGATTTTATCAGCGAAGGGCTGGATCAGACCCGCGGCTGGTTTTATACGCTGACTGTTCTCGCCGCCGCATTGTTAAAAAAACCCGCTTTTAAAAACTGTATCGTAAGCGGGCTTGTGCTTGCGGCGGACGGGAAGAAAATGAGCAAAAGCCTTCGCAATTACACAGATCCAAACGAAGTGATTAACCAGTTCGGCGCGGACGCGCTGCGCCTCTTTCTTGTACATTCAGCAGTCGTTAAGGCCGATGATCTTCGTTACAGCGACGAAGGAGTGCGCGATGTTATGAAGAGCATAATAATCCCGCTGTGGAACGCGTACAGTTTCTTTGTCACTTACGCCAATATTGATAAGGTCTCGGCAGGCGGCGCGCCGGAGAATCCTGTTAATCCGCTTGACCAGTGGATTCTTTCTGAAACACAGACCCTGGTTGAAAAAGTCAGCGCCGCTTTGGACGCCTATGATTTAAGCCGCGCGGTTGATCCGGTTTTAAGATTCATCGATCTTTTAAATAACTGGTACATCCGCAGATCCAGACGGCGTTTCTGGAGAAGCGAAAATGACAGCGACAAGATTGAAGCATACGGCACGTTATGCGAAGCTCTTAAAACGCTGATAACCGCCGCCGCTCCTTTTATGCCGTTTACCTCAGACGCTATCTGGCAGAATTTGCGCTGCGATGGTGATGCCGAATCCGTTCATCTTGCTGATTTTCCAGTCCCAATCGAAAAACGCCGCGACAAACCGCTTGAGTTCCGCATGGCCTGTGTTATGTCAGCGGTTTCAATCGGCCGTTCCCTTCGCTCACAGTACAATATTAAAATGAGACAGCCTCTTCGCAAGGCGGAGCTTGTTACGCGCAATGAGGACGAGAAAAAATCACTCATTGAAATGGCGGATATCATCCGCGAAGAGCTTAATGTCAAAGAGCTGATCTTTTTGGATAACGAAGAAGCTCTTGTCGAGTACGAAGTAAAAGCAAACTTCCGCGTATTGGGAAAAGAACTCGGAAAGGACATGAAAGCCGCTGCCGCAAAAATTGAGGCTTTAAGCCATGCCGAGATCCAAAGCGTGATGGAAGGCTCTTCCCTTTCCGTTGATATTCCCGGCGAAAGCGGTATGAGAGCGTTAACAATAACCGCCGAAAAACTTGATATCCGCCGCAGGGAAAAAGCAAATTTGCGCGTACTTAATGAAGGTACGCTCACAGTAGGCCTTGATACGGAAATCACGCGCGAATTAAGCATGGAAGGAGATATCCGGGATTTAATTCGCGGGGTTCAGAACGCGCGTAAAGAAATGGGGTTGTCCGTAACTGATCGCATAGAAGTCATCATACACGGATCAGATCAGCTCAAGGAAGCATGGGACCGTTTTGGCGACAGCGCCGCAGCCGAAACGCTCGCGATTAAAACCGAGTGGACAAAAGCAGACAGACAAATCCCGATCGAATCGGGAGACAACACGTGGCTGGTAAAGATAACAAAAGCATGAATTATTCCAAACGAATATTATGCGCAAAGCCGCACTTAAACCAAAGGTTCACAGGCGCGCAAAAGATAAAACCTTTTTTTATAACCGCGCCTTTGTGCGCCCTTGCAGTTGTTATTCTTTTTGTTACCTGCAAATCCATTCCCGTTATACCGGATTCATTTCTGGAAAACGAACGGTTCCTGCCGCTTGAAACAGGAGCTTCCGTCTATCTTATCGCCAATGTGGTTACAGCGCGCTCCATCCTTGATCTTCTTCCAATTGAGGAGTTAAAAGATAATCAGGCAAAGGATCTGCTCAGCAGGACAGGTTACGCTGTAGCCGCTCTTTTCCCCGAAGAAAGCGGAAAGCGTTTCCAGCTTTCCGCATGGGGTAATTATCCGAGTTTCCGTGCAGGTTTTGCTTTTACTTTTGATAAAAACTGGAAGAAACAGCGCTCTTCCTCAGGCGGTTCTTACTGGCATTCAGCTCAAAGCGGGCTTTCAATCGCGCTTACTTCAGAACAGGCTTTCGCCGCTTCTTCGCTTAACAGGACGCCGGTTGATCCATTATCCAGTCAGACAGGAAAGGAAATCCCCGAAGGCTTTAATGATTTCCGTGCAGGTTCTCCTCTTTCATTCTGGCTGGAAGAACCAGATAAGGTTATTTCACGTCTTTTTAATGCAGCAGGAATTCCAATCCAGTTTCCGGTTCAACGTCTTTTCGTTAATATATTTCCATCTGATGATAATCCCGGTTTTTATGAAGCTGATATATGTTTCCAAATGGAAAACACCTCCCAGTCACGAGGTATGGCGGCGATATTTAACCTTGCTTCTGGTTTTTTATCAGGCGATTCAGATTCAATTATTTCATTGCTTCTTTTCGCGAACCGTCCTGTTCAAAAGGATCAGAGTCTTATAGTAAAAAGCGCTGTATTAAACGATTCGGATATAAATATGTGTTTTAAATTATTTTTCGGAATATAACTTAATGTATCTGCGGCTTTTATAGTACTAACCATGTTTTGGTAAAAGCTCATGCCATTATGTGTCGTTTTCGCATAATGCAATGATGAAGAACACCCTCCGCAGGATAGTTCTCTGTATATTCCTTACTACATAAAGAAACATACATATACCGGCGATGAGACTCTAACTCATACCCCATTGCTAGGAGAGGATTTTAAGTCAATACAATACCGGCTCATTGCGTATCATCAAAACTTATTATGTACCAATAAAGAGATATTTACAAGGTACATAAGAGTATATTAGCGTATTAAAGATTATTATGAATTATCAATAATTTACATTTTATGTGCTGTTTCAGGTGTCGTTTTGAAATCTGTCGTTATGCGAAATGCGCATTGAAGCGTTTTCTGTCACCGTGAAGCAAGCGGGACTGTTCCGGCTTACAGCCTCCACAGACACCCGCGCCGGAAAGTGAAGCTTTGATCTGAACGGCTTACGGTGTTGACGTTTACCGGCTTCATGCTGCCGTGTTGAAACCATGAAGCTGACATAATAGGGTGGGAAAGCTACATGAGGCAAACCGTACCGTAGGCGGTACAGCTACGCTTCACTCGAACCCTCGGTCTGCCTTTACGTTTCGCAGACCCGTCGCTTCGATAGTGATAACAAGCCTGAACTGACTGACAGCCATACCGTTTGTTATACGAATTACCACCCGTGCTTAAATTTTTTATATTTATATTTTATTATGAACATCACTTACCAGCTTTAATTATTGCATTAAATACTGAATAAAGTCAATACCTTTTTTTCAAAATATTTGAATTTTTCTAATATTTTTTTATGATTTTAGAATTATGTCTCAGCACTGTATCAAACATGTTTTTAAGATATAATTAAAGTTTTTTGTATATGTATACCGATAAATTATGCATGAAAAACTCAGCATTATTAACAATAACACAAGCTGCGGATGTTTTCAGTATTAGTGAAAATACTTTAAACGCGCTGGCCTATTCTGAACAAATACCATATATTAAAATACAGAATATTTCAGGCAACATTGAATTATACTTTAATTCAGCAGCGCTTGTCAATTGGTTTAAAAACCTTACTCCGTTAATTAATATAAATAATGTTAAGCATATTAAGCAATTAAAAAGCGATGTTAAAAAGCAAACAGGCAGCCTTTCTATACTCCGTAAATTTGATAGCCAATTTACAGAAAAAAGAAAAACCAAAGGATACAGTTTACAAAAAGTACCAAATAAAAAAATGGGTATATGTTATTATGTAAGGTATTATGATAAAGGAAATGTATTACCAAGAAGATCAACGCATACAAATAATTATGATTTGGCAGTTGAATTTGCTGAAACAATGAGAGAAAAGATTCTTTCTGAATACTATAATAATAAAACTAAAAAACAATACAGATTATTTAATATCATGAGAAAGTTTTATGAAAAGGATTCCTATTATCGAAAAACTGATAACAGAAGTAAACCATTAAGCGATTCAAGCAGAGTATGTTACAATGCGGCAATAAAATCAAATTGGATACCATTTTTAAGAAAAAAAAGACTTCAGTATCTGCATGAAATTGATTCTGGAATTATTATAGATTTTCAAAATTATTGTACAAAAAAAGGACTATCATCTCAAACTGTTAACTTTAATATATCTGTAATAAAAAGAATATTCGACTATCTTATTTATAATAAATATATAGATTTGAATCCAACAAAAGGAATTCCTCCTCTTTATGTGGGAGAAGGATGTGTTAAAGTCACGGGCTGTTATAATATTGATAAAATGAATGGAATATTTAACAGAAGATGGGAAAACGAAACATATTATTTATTATGTTTACTGAGTTATTCTACCGGAATGCGAAATATTGAAATCCGGCAAGTAAGGGTAAAGGATATCATAAAAATAAAAGACTGTTGGTTTATAGATATCTTGGATAGTAAAACTAAAAACGGGATAAGAAAAGTACCTCTCCATAATTTTGTTTATAATAAAATAAAAGGTTATATTAATAAAAATAAAATACGGCATGATGATTTGTTGTTTAACATCAAGTCCGGGAGAAAAGCTCCAAAATACTGGTTTGTAGACGCTGCTGTTATGATGGGAAAGTTTACAAATCGTAATGAAATACAGTTAAAAAAAGAGAATATTACTTTTTATTCAGGCCGACACTGGTGGAAAACAGCAATGAATGCTTATGAACTTGGTGATGTTGAGGAATATTTTATGGGTCATAAGGTAACAAGCGATGTAGCGAAGCGTTACAACCATCGGGACAAACAAGGCCATGTTCTCATTGTTAAAAAAGCAAAGGATGTTTTTAGGATATTGGATATTCTATTATTCAAATCTACAAAGAGGCCTTTAAATAATAAAAAAGCAGCAAAAATAAAGGCTGTTAATAAAAATTTCGCTGCCTAATTTCTGAGCTTTTTCTTGTTTTTATATACCAAATAAACGGTTATCAATATAGCAACGATAATTACCAGGATTAATAAGGCTATAATAATTCCCATTTTCAATATGGTATTGTTCTTTTTCAGGATTAATTTATCCTGCTCGTCAAGGTCCAGGTATAGTGAATATATTTCCTCGTCTTTGTCCTGCATCCGTTCCGCTATTTGTTCGTTGTATTCTTTCAAGTCGCTGTTGCTCTGCGATAACTGTCCGCACAAATCTGTCAACTCGCCATAGCCACTCTCCAAGGTCTGAATTCTGCTCGTTAAGCGCTCCAAGCTCGTCGATTGCTGCGTGTAGATTTGTAATCCCTGACTGAATAAGTCGTTCCATGCTGTCAATGTAGAACTGCTGCCGCTCGATAATGACTCGCTGCCCTGTGATAACTGGATCTTCTCTGATAATAAATGGTCTTGAGCTGCTGCAGCTCCCACAGAAGCAAATAAAAATAAGTACAATAACAAAAATAAAACCGTGACCAAATGCCTTAATACTGTTTTTCTTAAACACATTTTTCCTCCTATGATATGTTTCTATAACTATGCAATGGCATTTTCCTTTCCATTGCAGATGGCGACCAGCTGTCGAATACAATTTCTCCATTGCATCCTAAAGCAAAATGAGTATTATTATCGTTTACTTTAAAATAAACCGGATAAAACATCGCCTGCGGCTGTTTTTCACAATGAGATACAGATTTATATACCTTCTGTGTCTGCATTAGATTTAATATAGATACAGGATCGATAATCCAGCTGTTTCGTCCTACCCATCCCTTTAATTTACACATATTAAAAAGCGTTATTATGTCTTCATCTGAAAATTCATTATTGCTGACATATTCAGCCATCCTACATAATACAAAAAAATAGCAGCCAAATTTTTTCAATTCTTCATTCGGAAAGCCTGTTTGTATTCCGTCTCTCATATTTCTCCTCCCAGCCTTTTGATATACCCTTTGTTCTTTTCAATTGGATCTTCGCATGAAGCCTTTTGCGCGGCTTTTGTTCTGAATTTTCCTTTTTCTTTTTCGTATCTTTCGTTCTTTTTTCTGCATCCTGTTATAAGGATGTCTTTAGCGCCGTCAAAAAACTGATATACTATGTTCCGAACTGAATATTTTATTACGGAAAAATCCGCATAAGATTCGTTACAATTGAGATTATTAACTTTTATTCTTAATGTTTCATACTTTGTTTCAACATTCCTCATAATGGTTTCTGTATATTTTTCACGGTTTGTATTCGTTAATTTTTCTTTCAGGTTATTTCGGCGTACTCTTTTTTCAAGTTCTGTTTTTAAAACAGATATAAATTTTTCAAATGTGAAGTAACAGTGGCTTTTTAACGCGATATCTTCTATCTGGTAATTAATGCTGTCTACAAGATCATAAAGTTCGCCTGTAATATCATGGTCTACTTCCTCTGAAAAATTATGCAAGGTTTCTTTCAATAGCGTATCCTCGTCTTTTTTTGCCAATAAACGATACACGCCTCCGATATTAATTTCCTTGTCACTCAACTTGATGGATATACCGTTAATGAATACTATTGTTACCAAAACGATAATAAATGAACAAATAACCAATATATGTTCAATTGACATTTTCGCTACATCAAGCGTAACGTTAGTCTCTAATAAATATAAAAACATTTTAATTCCCTCCCTCTGGTTTATAAAATTGATTCCCTGTTACTTTGTATAAAACATTACTTACTTTATTTATTGCTATAGATACAAATTTAATATTAGTTTCAAGTTTTCTTTGTTTTTCCTGCAGCATGCTTTTTGTTTGTATAAATAGTTCTCTCGCATCCGCAAGATCTGCAATATCTTTTTCGTCTAAGGAATATTGATTATCAGAGAAGGGAGATGTTTTGAGAAATTTAATTTTAGTTATTTTTGATTTTATGAGATTGGCTGAAATTTTATTAACGCGTCTCCGGTGCATATAGACACTCCTACCCGTAAATTACTAAACGGAAATTAGATTATCTATTGACGCCGGTTGTTCGGTAGCCAATGTATTTTTTTAATTTATCATAAGATATAATGTTTGTCAACATAAATATTTTCTTTAACTTCATACTGATCAATTGTAGCCGTGTATGCAGTTTGGCAATAACGCGTGTTTTACCGTGTTTTTAAGAGTATTATCGTGCAGGATGTTTCTTTTTTAAGCGCTCTTTAGTTCCGCTTCAAGCTCTGTAATTCTCGGCCTTAGGCTTTCAATGAATGTGTCAAGTTCGTCAAATCTATTTGCGTCTTCTTCATCGGCGCGGTTTTTTAGCTTGGCTCTTAACGGTCTGATTATTTTCCGTTCCGCTTCATTAACTTGAGCTTTTAGCTGTCCCAATTCTTTTTCC
>Ga0209755_10002447_pt1 | contig 25543 bp, 30 predicted proteins | sample TergutCo191P1_FD_187301 | JGI IMG/M metagenome (GOLD analysis project Ga0209755, IMG submission 187301) | Cornitermes sp. P1 segment gut microbial communities from Petit-Saut dam, French Guiana - Co191P1 (SPAdes) (version 2) | ecosystem: Host-associated > Arthropoda: Insects > Digestive system...
TTCGCTGTACCTCATCTTATACCTCCAGTATTTATATTTGCTGGAAGTTTACTATGCTTTATTGCTTAGTGGTAGAAGCGGGAGAATTGACGGTTACGATAAAAGAAAATATACCTTGATAATTTCTCAATTTTATTATAGTTTATTGTTGTGAGGGTTTTCAAAAATACTTGGTTTTCCAGGTTTGCGCGTAAAGAGAAAATAAGTGATAAGGAACTTTTTAATTTGATAAGTCGGCTGGAAGAAAGACAAGCCGAAACAGACATGGGAGGAAATGTTTACAAATTACGGCAGGCGCGATCAGGTGAAGGAAAAAGAAGCGGTTACAGGGTGATTGTCTTCTTTAAGAGCAAGTTCCGTACCTTTTTTGTTTATGGATTTTCAAAATCCAACAAAGAAAATATAGATGAAGGTGAATTGAATGTTTTCAAGGTTAGGGCAAAAGATTCTTTCTCTCTAACCGATGATCAAATCAATGCACGTATAAAGAAAAGAACCTTAATTGAGATTTTTAAGGAGACAGATCATGAAAAAATATAAAAGTGAAATTTATAAAGTTATGCACGAAGACGCAAAGGCAGACTTTGAAGTGGGCGGAATTACCGAAGAAAGAATGCGTTATTATGATGAAATATGTCTTGTAAAAGAATCTGAACCAGTATATAAAAAAGAACCTGCCGAAGATATTAAACATGCCAGCCCTGTTGCAATTTAACCACCTGTCACCTTTCACTGTTTTATGCTACCCTTAACTAATGGAAGAACTTCAATTTGGTTTTAATTCTAAGGGAAACCTCATCGAAGTAATGTACAATGAGCTTGATAATAATACAGCAAGTGTATTTCATGCAATGAAATGCAGAAAAGCGTGGCGTGACTTGGCTAAATTGGAGGAAGTGTTATGGCAAAAATGACAGATGAAGAAGCAGATGCTTTAGATGAATTATGGACAAAAACGACACCAGAGATGGTATAAATCACCGTAATGATACGAGGGAGCGATCCTGAAAAGATGACAGTTACAATATTGTATGTTATATTGATATTATGAAAATTACTTTTTTGGGCGCGGGCAGTACAATTTTTGTCCGTAATGTTTTAGGAGATACAATGTCGTGTGAAGCGCTTCGCGACTGCGAGATGGCTTTGTTCGACATTGACGCTCAAAGACTGAAAGAGAGTGAGCGTATATTAGGCGCGATTAATAACGGAAAGGGCAGTCCTTCAAAAATTACCTGTTACGCGGGAAACGAAAATCTTGAAAAAGCGCTTGCCGGCGCTTCGTTTGTGATAAACGCGGTGCAGGTAGGCGGCTATGATCCGGCTACTATCGTGGATTTTGAAATCCCTAAAAAATACGGGCTGCGTCAAACAATCGGCGATACGCTCGGCATAGGCGGCATCATGCGCGCTCTTCGCACGATTCCTGTTATGGAAAATTTCGCGCGCGTAATGGAAAAAGTTTGCCCTGACGCGTTGTTTTTAAATTACACAAACCCTATGTCAATACTAACAGGCTTTATGCAAAGATTTTCAGGTGTTAAAACAATAGGTCTTTGTCATAGCGTGCAAATATGTTCTCTGCATCTCCTTGAATCGCTTGACATGAAAGATAAGCTTGACGGCAGACGTGAATTAATCGCTGGTATAAATCACATGGGATGGCTTTTGGATATACGTGATAAAAATAATATTGATCTCTATCCTGAAATAAAACGAAGAGCGAAAGAAAAAAATAAAACCGGCAGACATTGGGATATGGTTCGATACGATTATATCGATAAGCTGGGATATTATTGCACAGAATCAAGTGAGCATAACGCGGAATATAATCCGTATTATATTAAATCAAAATATCCCGGTTTAATCGATGATTTTAATATTCCGTTAGACGAATATCCCCGGCGCTGTATAAATCAAATTAACGGCTGGAAAGCGGAATACGAAAGTCTCGTAAAAAAAGACGTTCTTGAACATGAAAGGTCAAAAGAATACGCTTCCTACATAATGGAAGCCGTCGTTCTGAACCGGTCTTTTAAAATCGGCGGGAACGTTATTAACAACGGATGCATAGAAAATCTTCCTAAAAAAGCGTGCGTTGAAGTTCCCTGTCTTGTTGACGGTTCAGGAATTAATCCGTGTTACGTCGGAGAACTTCCCGTCCAGCTTGCGGCAATGAATATGACGCATATCAATGTTCACCTTATAACGATAGAAGCCGCAGTAACAAAAAAACGCGAACATATTTACCATGCCGCAATGCTCGATCCTCACACCGCCGCCGAGTTGTCATTAGACGACATACGCGCTATGGTTGACGAGCTTCTTGAAGCGCATAAAATGTGGCTGCCTGAGTATAGATAAAAAATATCCTGCGCTAAAACATTAGCCGTCAACTTGACTATTCTTTTAAAATAAAACATAATGGCGGCATGAAGTATATTTATATATTTTTGTCAATACTGGCGCTTAACTCATGCGGCTCAATCGGCGCAAGACAGGAGTTTGTCGTAAGTTTGAATTCACGGAATATTCCGATAGGAAAAGCCGAGATACAGGTAAATAAGTTTTTATCGATAGGTGCGTTAAAAAAACTGAATGCCGATATTTTATATTACCCTCTTGATAACGCGGTTTGTATCAGGTACAGGCATCAGTTAAACACGTATCATTTGTTTTTAAGTCAATTTGGGAGGCAGTCATTTATTGACGGTCTTAATAATTATAAAGAAAGTTACGAAGCCCGCGAACTTGACACGCAAAACAGAAAGACAATCAGGTCTTTCGGCGTGGTACAAGGTTATTTATATTGGCAAATGTCGAATTTTACAGTACAGTCAAAGTCGTCCGTTAATGTAAGCATCGGCTACCAGTTTAAGGATAATTCTCCTTTTTTTACGATCCGGCAGGAAAGAGCCGAAGATAAAAGCAATGTGACAGACGAGGAAAACAGAATCAGCACCGTTGTAACAATGTTTTTTACAAGAGCGCAAGCGGCGGAATTGGCTGTTTTATTAGAGCAGGATTTTTTAAATTCAATCGCTATGCCTCCGTCTGCCGCCAAAAAAGAGCAGCAACCGCCGCCGCCGCCTGTTGATCCCGATAGAGACGAATACTAATACTAATACTTAATATTGAAAATCCGTTACTTCCCTTTATCATCCATTGTCTTTAGCACGATCTGCGCGAGTTTTTTGAAATGCTGAGGAAGTAAAATTTCGTCGGGAGTATTGTAATATTCAAGAACCGAGTTTAGCTCTTCGCGGGCAAGAGCGTATTTTTTTTGTTTATAATGAATGTTGCCGATATGATATTCGGCGGTAATAATAAGATCGATGTAATCGGGATTACGTTCTCTTAAAGCTTCATAATATCTGATGGCGGAATTGTAGCTATTTTTGTCCAGCGCTTCCTGTCCGCGCTGAATAATCTCCGCGGGAGACATATCTTCCCTGATAGCTCCTGTCAATGTACAGCCGCAAAATAAAATTGTAAAAGTTATAAAAATAAATAAATACCTATTCATGCTGATAGTATATAAAAAAAAATAGTCTTAGTAAAGTTACTTAATTTTACAGGTTTTTTATTCTATGCGGCTCTAAAGGTAAAAATTACATACCCCGCCTTAATTGACCATTTTAGTTCAAAGGTGCATAATTACCTCATGATTGCGGGAATTATCGGCGCGACAGGGTATGCCGGCGCTGAGCTGGTCAGGCTGCTTTCGGGGCATCCGAAAATCGAAAAACTCATCCTTTCCTCTGTTAGTTTTGAAGGGGAGCGCATTGAAGATGTCTATCCTTCATTTTTGGGAAGAATTTCCGGTCCGCTTCTGAAAGCCGATGACGTTATTTCCGCGTCCGGTATGAAAGTTGTTTTCGCGGCTCTTCCTCACGCGGTGGGTGAGCCGTTTGCCGCGGCCTGTTCGGAAAAGGGAATACACTACATCGATCTTTCCGCAGATTTTCGTTTTGACGATGACGAGGAAACGTACAGCGCGTGGTACGGTAAAACATATAAATTTCCGCAGCTGCATAAGACGTCGGTATACGGTCTTCCCGAGTTAAACAGAAAACTGTTAAAAGAAAAAGCGGCTGAGGGCGCTGTTATGATCGGAAACCCGGGCTGTTATCCGACAGGAGCTTCTCTTGGCGTATTTCCGGCTCTTTGCGGAAAAATGATTTCAGATAACGCTCCGGTTATTGTAGACGCGGTCTCAGGCGTTTCAGGCGGAGGCAGAGAGCCGTCACGATCATTTCACTACAGTGAGTGCGCCGATTCTGTCGCGCCTTATAAAATTGCGTCGCACAGACACTCTCCGGAAATCGCGCGTAACTTAAACGTAATGGCGGAGAGAGCGGGCGTTCCCGCTATGCGCGTTATTTTTACGCCTCATCTTGCGCCGATGAACAGGGGAATACTAAGCACAATTTATATTCCCCTGTCTGAGAAATATCGCGTAACGCGGAAAGTCTCTTCCGGTTCGGTGATGCCGGCTGGAAAAGAAATTGAGGAAAAAACTCGCGAAATTCGTGAAATTTACGCGAAATTTTACAAAAATGAGCCGTTTGTAAGGGTTTTACCGGAAGGCGTTTTTGCTTCTACAAACCGTGTGCGTCAGTCTAATTTCTGCGATATTTCCGTTTCTGTTGATATAAACGGGTCGATGCTGATAATCGCTTCCGCTATAGACAATATGGTAAAGGGTGCCGCCGGACAGGCGGTTCAGAATATGAATATAATATTTAATTTTGATGAAACTTCAGGATTGGAAGCGATTCCGATGCTGTTCTGACATGGATAAAAAAATTAACCGCGAACCGCACAAACTTACTTTTAGATATTAAAGCAAAGGTTTGCGCCGGTTTACGGTAAAAAGTTTTTTGGGAGTGTATAAATGGACGTAATTGAAGGCGGAGTGTGCGCGCCGAAAGGTTTTATGGCAGGCGGTATACGCTGCGGCATTAAGCCAAGTTCGGCAAAAAAAGATTTAGCTCTTGTGTATTCTCATAACACCTGCACCGCAGCCGCTATGTTTACAACCAATAAAGTAAAAGCCGCAAGCGTGCAGGTAACGCAGGAAAATATTAAAGACGGAAAACTCCGCGCTGTGATTATCAATTCAGGCAACGCGAACGCGTGTACCGGAGAAGCGGGACTGGAAGCCGCTAAAAAAATGACGCGTTGTACCGCGGAAAGTTTAATGATCGATCCGAATGACGTCGCTGTCGCTTCGACAGGCGTAATCGGAGTTCCGCTTCCTGTTGACGTTATCGAAAAGAATATCGCTTTTTTAAAAGCAAACCTGACAGACGATGAGCAGGGACACGCAAACGCACTTGAAGCGATTATGACAACCGACATCCGGATAAAAGAAATCGCCGTCGAAATCAGTATTGACAGCAGAACCGTGCGAATTGGAGCTATGACAAAAGGCTCAGGTATGATTCATCCCAATATGGCGACCATGCTTGCGTTTATCACAACGGACGCCGCGATTACACATTCCGCGTTAGATGAAAGTTTAAGGTACGCGGTTAGTAAATCGTTTAACCGTCTTACAGTTGACGGAGACACTTCAACTAACGATATGGTTCTTGTCATGGCAAACGGAGAAGCGGGGAACAAACAAATTAGCAGGGAGCAGCGAGCAGAGAGCAGGGAGCAGGGAGCAGAGATTGAAGGGCTCAGTGATTTTGATATTTTTAACGAGGCGCTTGAATATGTTTGCGTTGAATTAACAAAGATGATGGCGCGTGACGGAGAAGGAGCGACGAAGCTCATCACCGTAACGGTAAGCGGCGCGGACTGCGAAGAAACGGCGGAGAAACTCGCCAAATCCGTCGCTTCTTCAAGCCTTGTAAAGACAGCGTGTTTCGGAGCGGACGCGAACTGGGGCAGGGTGTTATGCGCTCTTGGATACGCGGGCGCGGATTTCAATCCTGAAAAGGTCAGCGTATTTTTTAAAAGCCATTCAAGCGAAATTGAGGTTTGCAGAAACGGACAGAGCGCGGGATTCAGCGAAGAAGCGGCAAAACTCATTTTATCGGAAGATGAAATAGAAATTTTAATTACATTGCAAAACGGTAACGCAAAAGCGTCGGTTTGGGGATGCGACCTTACATACGATTATGTAAAAATAAACGGAGATTACAGATCATGAACGAACAAACAATATACAACAAAGACAGAGCCGCGATTTTAATTCACGCGCTTCCGTATATTCAAAGTTTTCAGAATAAAACTATTGTTGTTAAATACGGCGGGAACGCAATGCTCAACAATGAGTTAAAGAACGCGGTGATAGACGACATAATTTTAATGTCGTGCGTTGGAATCCGCACGGTTCTTGTTCACGGCGGCGGTCCTGAAATAGAATCGATGCTGAAAAAAACCGGAAAAGAAAGCCGCTTTGTAAACGGTCTGCGGTACACCGATGAAGAAACAATGGAAATAGTGCAGATGGTTCTCTGCGGAAAAGTAAATAAAGAAATCACAGCGTTAATTCAAAAAAAAGGCGGCAAAGCGATTGGACTTTGCGGAATCGACGGCGGAATGTTAAAAGCGAAACGCACAAAAGAAGATCTCGGACTTGTCGGGGAAATTGAGGACGTAGACGTATCAATGTTAAATTCGATTTTAAATTCTGAAATAATCCCCGTTATTTCTTCCGTGGCTTACGGTTTAAGCGAGCGCGGCTCTTCGCCCGATGAAGAAGGAAAATCCCTTAACATTAACGCGGATATAGCCGCCGCGAAAATAGCCGCCGCTCTTGGAGCGGAAAAACTTGTGCTTATGACCGATGTTCGCGGAATCCTGCGTGATATAAAGAACGAAGAAACGCTGATCAAATCTATGTCAAGATCGCAGATTGAAGTCCTCAAAAACGAAGGAATCATCACCAAAGGAATGATCCCCAAAATCGACTGCTGCGCCATAGCCCTCTACGGCGGCGTAAAGAAAGCCCACATCATAGACGGAAGGCTGCCGCACGCCCTTTTAATCGAATTATTTACAGATGAGGGGATCGGGACTATGATTGAATGAATACTAGACAAGGTATCTGATTTTTTGTAGAATGTAAGTAGAAACGAGGAGACCATTTGGCGGAGAAAGATTTACGTGTAAACGAACAGATACGATCCAGAGAGGTACGTCTAATCCGGGATGACGGAGATCAGGGGATAATGTCTGTGTCGCAAGCTATGGAACTTGCCAGAGAAGCGGGTCTTGACCTTGTGGAAGTTGCGCCCCAAGCTGTTCCGCCTGTTGTCAAGATTTTAAATTACGGCAAGTTCAGATTTGAAAATGAAAAGAGGCTGCGCGATTCAAAGAAAAAGCAGAAATTGATCAAGCTTAAAGAAATCCGTATGCAGCCGAAGATTGACGATCATGATCTTGATTTCAAATCTAAGCATATAAAGGAATTCCTTGCCGAAGGAAATAAGGTAAAAGTTACGATTCGCTTTCGCGGAAGAGAGCTTGCCCATACTGAACTTGGTTTTGACGTGATGAAAGATGTTCTTTCCCGTATTGAGGGAGAGTACGCGATGGATAAACCGCCTGCAATGGAAGGTCGTTTTATGTCCATGATCTTAAGTCCGAAAGGCAAAAAATAACATACGAAGAGGTGGCATATGCCAAAGATGAAAACAAAAAAGAGCGCGGCAAAGCGTTTTTCATTTACCGGTACAGGTAAGGTAAAGTATAAAAAACAGAATTTGCGCCATATTCTGACTAAGAAGTCATCGAAAAGAAAACGCGGCTTACGGCATGCGGGTATCCTGTCCGAAGATAATGTGCCCGTAATCAGAAAACAGCTTTTACCGTACGGTTGAAAATAAGAGGATATTATGTCAAGAGCAATAGACGGTTCTAAAAGAAAAGAACATCGAAAAAAAATACTTAAACTCGCGAAAGGTTACTGGGGAAGAAGAAGCACCAATTTTAAAACAGCCAAAGACGCTGTCGCGAAATCGCTTTCTTACGCGTACCGCGACAGGAAGGACCGAAAGAACGATTTCCGCCGAATATGGATTATCAGGATCAACGCTGCTTGCCGTGAATTGGGGTTCTCATATTCACGTCTAATAGCCGGTCTTGATAAAGCGGGCATCATTATCAACAGAAAGTCTTTAGCGTATCTCGCTACGGAAGATAAAGCGGCTTTTAAAGCAATCGTTGATAAAGCAATTGGCGGTTAAATAGCTGCCGGCTAATTAACCGTTTAAAACGGAGTAGAAGGAGGGGATACTCATGATTAGCCTTGAACAGGTCCAGTTACTGGAAACAAAGGTCGGCAGAGCGATTGAGATTGTGCAGCGTTTGTCGGCGGAAAACGCGTCTCTTGCCAGGGAAAAAAACAATTTGCTTTCTAAACTTGAGGCAAACCAAAAACGTCTTGATGAACTCGAAGTTCTTGTAATGCGCTTTAAAGAAGATCAGGGACGTATCGAAGACGGAATAATGGCGGCTCTAGATCGCTTAAGCCAGTTTGAAGAAGCGTTTGAAAGCGGTTTAAAAGACAACACTGTGTCAAAAAAATCAACACCTAAAAAATCTCACTCTTCCGACGCGTCATCGTCAAACACCGGCGGTAAAAAGACCGAAAGCGCGAAAGGAAAAGAATTTTTCGAAATAACGGAAGCGGAAAAAGAAGACGCGCAGGAAGCCGACCTGTCGGAAGATTTCTCTCTCGATGAAAATGAGGAAGATGAGGAATACGAGGAAGATGATGACAGCGAAAAAGGCAAAAAAAATGCCGACGGAGAGCTGGATATTTTTTAACCGGAAACCTCAAAATACTTTTGTTTTTTGAAGTTCCCTTAAGGGTCTTAATGGTAAACGAATTAGCCTTAAATTTTCTTGGAACCTCCTTTAAAATAACGACTGATGCCGAAGAAGAATATCTTGAAAAAGTCTTAAGCCAATACCGCGCGGCAATTACCCAGACGCAGAATATATCAGGCATAAGCGATCCTCTCAATATCGCGATTTTAACTGGTTTTATGTTATGCGACGAAATCAACAGACTAAAACAAAAGATGGAAAGAGAAGCGGAAGAAACAAGCGGGGAACAGGACGATGCGGCTTTAGCCGAAGCTGCTTTAGCCGAAGCGGCTTTAGCCGAAGCGGCTGAGGACGAGACTTTAGAAATCGCCGTAAGAATACGCCGTCTTACCGCGCTCTTAGATCAGGAAGTAATAGAAAAGTGCGATAAAGGATAAATTATGAAGATCCTTGTAGACGCGGATTCATGTCCAAAAGCGGCAAGAGATCTGCTCCTTCGCAGAGCGTTAAAATTGAATATCAGGATAATATTCGCGGCTAATCACATTATTCCGGGAAGCGAAGGCGCGCAGATGGAAATATGTCCCAATTCTGATAACGCCGCGGACGACCGCATCGTAGAACTTTCGCAGACCGGAGATTTCGCGGTAACAAGAGACGTTCCTCTAGCGAAACGCCTTGTGGAAAAAGATGTCTCTGTCATGGACGATCGCGGGCGCGTCTTTACGTCCAACAATATTAACGAGCTGCTCTCTCTTCGCAACTTCGCAGTCGGTCTTGCGGATAACGGACTTGAAATCGAAAGAACAGCTAATTACGGCAGAAAAGAGTTAAAGACATTTGCCGACAGCCTTGACAGGTTTTTAACAAAGAGAAAACAAGAATTTGACCACTAACAAGACGAATAAATACGAGCGCCTGCTTTGATAATTTTCATTTACAACACGTCTTCGGGATACTGCTCTTTGGTCTGTTTGATACTCGGCAGTATTTCAAAAAACGCTTCGATTAGTTCGGGATCGAATTTTATTCCTGAAAGTTTTTTTAATTCGTTAAAAACGTTTTCTTCTGTCCACGGCTCTTTGTAAACGCGCCGGGAGCAGAGAGCGTCGTAGACGTCGGCGATCGCGACGATTCTGCCGCCAAGCGGAATTTCCTCGCCTCTTCTGCCGAGAGGTTTGCCGTCTTCGTCCGCTTTTATAACATTTCCCGTTGACGGATCGATCCAGCCGGGATAGCCTGTGCCGTCCCAATTCTCATGATGGGTGAGCGCTATGTCCCTAGCGAGAATGTCGACAGGAGAGTTAGCCGCGTCCTGAAAAAGACTTGCTCCGTAAATCGTATGGTTCTGCATGACATGGAATTCTTCCGGGGAAAAGCGCGCGGGTTTTTTTAAGATTGCGTCCGAAATCGCGACTTTTCCGACATCGTGAAGCATCGAGCTTATTTTTAAAATGTCGCGGTATTTTTCTTTTTCTTCGGCGGGAATTCTTTTATGGAAAGCCCACCGGTCGTATATTTCTACCGAGTATCCGGCGACGCGGTTTACATGAGTTCCTGTTTCCTTCGGATCGCGCAGCTCCGACATTTTTATCATTCTTAAAATCATTGCCCTTGTTACATACGCTCTTTGAAGAACCATGCTGGCATTATTGGCAAAGTGCGAAAGAAGTATTTCGTCATCCGCCGAAAAGGGAATTATTTTGCCGTTTTGATCTTTTGAGTTAATCACCTGAATAACGCCCATCAATCTTTTACCGTTAGAAATCAGCGGAATGGTCAGACTCGAAATAGTTTTGTAGCCTGTAATGATATCAAAAGACGAATTAAATGAGTATGTCGCGGTCTGAGGAATTTCATACATATTGGGTATGTTGATCAGCGATCTATTTTTCGCGCAGGACCCTGAAATCGATTTTTCGTTGATAGGCAGGGAAAATATAGAATAGATCATCTTTTGTCCCGGCGGCATATTTTCCTGTATTGTATCGTTTTGGGAATATTTTATCGCGAGTTTTTCCGTCCCTTCCTCGTCTCTTTCGGTAGGGACCGTAATATAGATAGAACCTGCATCGGCATTAACCACATTCCTTGCTTCAAATAATATTCTTTCAAGTAATAAATCATAATCTTGAATCTGATTCAGCTCAGAATCCAGCTGAATTATATTTTTAAAATCCATCAACCCTTTCATTTTTTCCTCTTAACCAACTCTTCACGCGTATATTATAATTTGTTATAATTTTAGTATAGGAAAGGAAAAAATTCAATGGGAGTTATTAAGACTGCTTTAGAAATTGCTATGGAAAAGACCGGGACTGTATCAGGGGACAGGTCAATCATTGAGCAATTTGAGATGAAACAAAAGGGCAAGAAACTTGCCAACGCCTTTATTTCGAAAGACGCGCCGCTGAGCGAAGCCGATCTGCTTAAAGAATTGAAAAACGCCTCCGTTCAACAGCAGGAATGTTTAAGACAAGGGATAGCTGACGTGCTTGTCACTCAAATTACTCTGCCTGAGACAAAGGAAGGCTTAAGCCGCCTTGAAAAGACAGGGCAGGGGATTTTGGCAATAATTGACTCACCTAAAAAGAACGCGTTTAGCGCAATGTTCAATCAGCTTCTTCAGATTGTCTCCCAATACACGGAAGAAAAAGCTCAATATGAACAGGCTATCATCCAGCAATACGCTCCAAAACTACGCCAGAAAGAGGAAGAGGTAGCCCGCAGAATCGGCAGGGCGGTTCATATCGATCCGATGCAGGATCCTGAGTTTGTCGCTTTTCACAGCCAGCACATGAGCGCGTTAAAGAACAATTACACGCCCGTTATAGAACAAGCCAGAGAGGAAACAAAGAAGATTTTTGAAAAATAGGAAAAAAGCTAGATATGCCTTGTGCCGCCGGTCCTAAGACCTGCCTCGTATAGTTTTCCGCAGGATATATACATGGGATGTTTAGTTCCCGCGAGTATTATATCGGCTTCTTCAGCCATTTCGATCATATCACGTCCCGGCGCTTTGCCTCTGACAAAGATTATCGCGTGTATATCAAGAAGCTCGGCAGTTCGGATAACCTGAGGATTAACAAGCCCTGTCAGGAGCAGAACACGGTCTTTTACGAAAGCCATTACATCACTCATCAAATCCGCTCCGCAGGCTGCTCCCACCTCGCGCTGAGCTTTTTCCTCGCCTACGAAAAACTGGCCGTCAACTATATTGACTGCTTCTAATACCGTCATTATTCCCCCCGATCTTCTTTATTAAAGAAAAGTCTAGACATAACTCAATTATTATACTATTTTATATGTATTGTAAAGCTCAAAGGGAGGAAACTATGGCTGAACATATAATGCATAAGAAAGAAAACAAAAAAACCCCGCAGAAAACCCTTAAAGAAAAAAGGGAACAGAAGAAAGCCAAGAAAAAAGGCAAAGAAAGCTGATATCTTGAGTCACCGAACGCCGCGAATTAATGCGAATAATCACTCAAGGATTCGTTCGCTTTTATTCGCGTAATTCGATGACAGTAGTTCTCTGAATACATATCCGTTAAAAAATCGGAGCTACGCCGCCGTTGTAAGTGTTTGTGATAAACTCTTTTACTTTATCGCACAGGAGAGCGTTTTTTAAGGCGATAATTTTCGCGTCATTTTCTTTTCCTTTTTGCACAACCACAATATTTACATAAGGCGATTCCGCTCCTTCGACAATAAGCGAATCATACAGAGGATAGAAACCCGCCTCCATGGCGTAATTTCCGTTGATTGCGGCAGCGTCAACATCCTGCAATGAACGCGGAAGCTGAGCCGCTTCTAGCTCCTGAAAACGGATGTTCTTAGGGTTATCGACAACATCGCGCGAAGTGGCTGAAAGCCCCGCTTCTTCCTTCAATGTGATAAGACCGTTCGCTTCCAGAAGTAATAGCGCTCTTCCTCCGTTTGTCGGATCATTCGGAATCGCGACTGACGCTCCGTTCGGTAAAGTGTCGATACTGTCATACTTTACAGAATAAAGACCGAAGGGTTCGATATGTACGCCAAACGCCGAAACAAGTTTTTCCGTCCATTCGGGATTTGATTCAAGGTAGGGAAGATGCTGGAAAAAATTAGCGTCTATATCTCCTGATATAACCGCCATGTTCGGCTGCACATAATCAGTGAACTCAACTACTTTCAGAGTGAAGCCGGCTTTTGCCAGATCTTCCTTAACAAGATTGAGCAATTCCGCGTGCGGCACAGGTGTCGCGCCTATCGATAATTCATTGTCCTTTTTTCCGGGACACGCGCTCAGGGCAAACATCAGCGCAAGCGCGATTAAAATTGTAAAATATTTTTTCATATTTTCCTCCTTGCTTAAAAATAGCATAAAAGGGGGAAAATATCTACACAGAAGAAAACGTAAAAAAACTTGTATGTTACGCGAATCTTTGGTTCGATAGTTTTGGAACAGCCTCAGTTGTACAAATACCATGTTTTTGGTAAAATATAATAATTGGTAAAAGGAGGATATTACATGAAAACAAGATTTAATTTAGCGGCAATTTTATTACGCTGCTTTTGCTGCGCAATCATCGTATTGATGTTCACAGCCTGTAACCGGAGTAATCCGCCGCAATCCGCCGCCGTTTCTACTGTTTCCTACGAGAAAATTCTGAACGGTGATTTTTCTGATTTAGCGGGAGCATGGGTAAACGAACGCGGAGAAAGCAGATCGCTTAGAGCTGACGGAACATTCGGAGAAGGGAGATCCGGAAATGTTACAAAAGCTGTAAACGGCGCTTATGTATGGCCTGTAGCAACCGGTGAGGAAAGCGGTTTTGGCGCGGCGTTATATCCTGCCGGAACTGAAGTATGGGATGAAGACGGTCAGCTTTTAGCGACAGATACAACAAAAATCCGTATCACTATTGGATATGTACACTCAATTACAAGCGTATATTACCGGGAAGGGGAATATACGGTATCTCAAAATAAATCAACTGAATCTTCTCTTGAGCATGAGGAACTGCGTATCGGCTCATCAGTTTCAGGTACTGTAGGCAGAGACTGGATAGAAAAATATAATATCAGATCATTAGAAACAGGTTATATATTATTGGAAATCGAAAGTGATGCAGAAATATATCTGGAAGTTTATAACGGTCAGCAGTTTATTACATCAAACATTAACGACAGTGATGAAATTTCTTTAAGAGCGGAAATTACGGCGCAGCCAAATACCGTCTATCTTTTGACAGTTCAATCTTATGTCCGTGATGTAACAGAAGCCGCGTTTCGGGTAAAAGCGTCTTTCGACCGTTAGGCTGCACACTTAAGTCAAGCAAAGCTGTGAAATTGTACGCCCCGGTTTCGGAACGTTAGACGATATTTATTTGGATTTATCAGTAGAATCACAGGCAGGATACAAATTGTAAGCTAAGCCGAACTCCCTAATTGCCCGCATGCCCCCATGATACCCTGTCCCTTATGCAAACGGACTGTTACATTAAGACCGTAATTTTCAAGCGCTTTAATAAAATTGTTTGTCTCGTTTTTTGCAGGCTCTTCTAACTGAACATTCTCAAATAAAAGACCGTCAACTTTATTCCACGGAATAATGTTGACAACAGTATCAAGGTTTTTCGCGAAATCAGCTATCGATTTCGCGTCTTTTTCACGAGTGTTAATTCCTCCAAGCAGGGGAATTTCAAGGGTGAGTCGCCCTCCGCTGTTCTTTTGAAATAAGACAAGGGCTTTATGCACTGTATCAAGGGGATTGTTTTTCGCCGCGGGCATTAGTTTGCGCCGTAATGTTTCGTCTGCTGTCACAAGAGAAAGCGCAAGGCGGATATAAGGTCCGTTAGACGCAATGTCAAAAAGTTCTTCGCATATGCCGCAGGTTGAGACAGTTATACGCCGCTTGGAAAAATTAAAACCTGATTTATCATTTAAAATCTCTATTGCTTTCCTTAAACTTGATAAATTTAATAACGGCTCCCCCATCCCCATTACTACTATATTATCTATTATATGTTCCTTTAAAGATTTTTCTTCTCTGCGCGTCTGCGCGTCTTTGCCGGAGGATTTATCGGAAATACGCAATAAATGCGAATACTGCTCAATAATTTCACCGGAAGTAAGATTGCGTTTAAAGCCAATCGATCCTGTTTTGCAAAAGACGCATCCAACAGGACAGCCGGCTTGCGTTGAAATACAAGCCGTCAGGCGATCCTTTCCGTCGTTTAATAAAACGGATTCGATTTTTAATCCGTCTTTAAGAGTTAAAACAATTTTTTTTGTTTCTCCGTCTTCGCATAACGCGCTTACGGCGCTTGAAAAAAGACAAAACCGTTCCTGTAATTGTTTTTGTAAAATTTTAGGAATATCGCTCATTTCTTCAAACCCTGCCGCTCCGCGGATAATCCATTTATATATTTGTTTTGCGCGGTAACGCGGAATATCCGGTAAAAGATTTTCTAATTCAAAAAGAGACAGTCCGATAAGAGAGATTGGCGCATCCATTTTTATTTAAAGGTTTTCTAAAATTTCAGAGATCTTTTGATTTTTATTTCCCAATTTATGAAAGTTTTCCAAAGTTTCCGACGCGTTGCGTTTATCACCCAATTTTTGATAACAGTCGGCAAGCTCAATATATAAACGATAATTTTTACTATCCTGCTGTATAAGCCGCTTGAAAGAAAAAACCGCGTCTTCGTATTTCCCCTGTATTTTCGCGATAAGCGCGAGTCCCATAACGGCGTAAGTATCAAACTCTATATTTAAGGCTCTTTCATAATATTCTTTTGCTCTTTCAAAATCATTTAAATTTCTGCACGCATCCCCGGCGCGGGTTAAAATCATTTTATTTTTGGGATCATGCTCTAAGATTCGTTTCCAGTATTGAAGCGAAAGTTCGGTTTGATTCATGCCGCGGTAACAATCGGCAAGACCGAAGAGCGCGTAGAAATTTTGCTTGTCACGATGAAGAGCCATCTCAAAATAAGGAATCCCGTTAGAAAACGTTTTTAATTTTCTGTGGCAGTTGCCTATTGAAGTTAAAACGCGGATATCAATATTTGTGTTGTCTTCGCTCATCATTCTTTCCCAATAGGAAAGCGCTTCCTTGTATTCTTTAAAATCATAATGCAGATGTCCAAGCCCTATTATCGCGTAAGGGTTGTTTGATTCCATTTCCAATACTTTTTGATAAGTTTTTTTCGACTTTCCGAAATCTCTTACCTTTCTGTAAGCGTCGGCGATTCTTGTAAGAACGGTAATATTTTTATCATCGTGATGAAGATATTGCTCCCAAATTTCAATTGCTTTTTGATACTGATTTTGCGCTTTGTAACAGTCGGCAAGACCGAACAGCGCGTAATTATTTCCCTGGTGGTGTTCAAGGCATCTTTGATAATATTTAACAGCCTCTTTAATTGATCCTCTTTTACGGCTCGCGTCTCCCATGCCGACAAGCGCGTAATTATTATTATTATCAAGCATTAAAATTTTTGAGAAACAATCGATTGCGTCGTCTATGCGATTCTCTTTTAACAATAAATAGCCTGTTTTTGAAATGTCCGCTATTTTTTGGGATTCAGCCGAATTTAACGCGGTATCGCCGTGCATTCCCATTTCCGCGAAACTGCCGTCTTCTGGTAAACCGCTGTGAAAATTTTCTTCCGTCGTAATTTCGTTCTCGTCTTTTAAATTATTCATTTTTAATTTCCTGTTCGTTATCCTCGTTTATCATACTTTGCACCAGTCCCGCCAATTGTTCAATTATCACCTGAGATTTTGTTTTATTGGGCGCTATCCAGTACATTTTTAACGCCTCCAAAAGCCTTCCTTTAGATTTATAAAAATCCCCAATTCTGGACAGACCATCCGAGTATCCCGTTGTCATAAAAATTCTGCGGGCATCCTCAATCTTCCCTTCGTTGTAAAATTGATTTCCTTTACGGTTTAACGCCGCTTTTTGCGATCCGTCAACATTCGTTTTTGTTGTTACTCTAATGAAGGCATTTTGGTCATCAAAATTCTCAAATAATTTTTTTTTATCCATGTTTTATTGTCGTCCCATTATATAATAACATATTACAAATAAACAAGCCCTCTAATGAGAGAGCTGTGTCTCTTTGCAAAGGAGAAAATCCACCACAGATCTGCCGTACTCTCTGCTTTCGATTTTTTCGAGATTCGGTATATCAATTTTTTGATAATCCGGGCGCGGACGGTGTATCAATATTTTTGTTCCGTTTTGAACAAGTTTTGAAGACGCGATCTCCGCCGCTAATTCCCATTTAAATTGATACGGAAAAGGCGGATCCAAAAATATTATGTTAAATGCCGTTTTAGCGCGTTTTACGTATAACTCGGCGGGTATAAAACGGCAATTGATGCGGCAGGGAGATATACTTACGTTTTCGAGCAGTACTTTTCGTTTTAATTTGTCCTGTTCAACCGCTTCGATGTATACAGCGCCGCGGGAAGCGGCTTCAAGAGCGATAATGCCTGATCCTGTAAAAATATCAAGAAACGAAACGCCTGTCAGATCTCCGAGAGCGCCGAAAACAGATTCGCGCATTTTATCCATGCTGGGTCTTATTTCGCCTGCCGGGATCGCAACCTGCCTTCCGCAAAGGATGCCGCCTGTTATTCTCAACTTATGGGCTGCCCAATAAGCCGGTTATCTCCGCTTTACTGACAGTTCCTGACATTGTTTGCTCAGCCGGTACGTAGGATTCTTCGATTTGTTTTTCACGTTTTGCGCTGTTTTTGCGCAAAGTGGCGATAATTGTCAGCATTTCGGGGTAATCGACAGGAGAAAACATACCTGAATTGTTGGAAATCTGATTTAGTATCTGACCAAAATCCCATTCAACTGCCAGAATATTATCCGCTTCCGCGTCACGATCCAGAATTTTCAGATTACCAAGGAATTTCTCGGAAAGCATATCCATAGTTGAATTGATAAATTCCAAATCACTCATTGTCTGTCTGTAAAACAGACCTGCATCCGTATCCAGTTTCATAAGATCCCGAATCATTTTGATCCTAAGACTTATGACATAAATTGTATCTTCAAAATTTATCCGCTTGTTCATATCTTTCCTTATATATCGGCAAACTCTTCAGACTAGTTGACAATATGTCGATATAATAAATATACTAAATCAAAAGTAGAAGAGGGAAGAAATGTCATTACAGCTTGCATTCGTTAATTTTGCTGCAAACGCGTATGTAATTGTTGAAGGCAAGAGAAATGCAGACCGTTTTTTCATTATACGCTCCGGAAAAGTGCGGCTTTCAAAAGAAGTAACGATTGTGGCTGAAGAACAGGGCGATACTCTCGGTCCCGGCGATTTTTTCGGCGTAGTTTCCACGATGACCAATCACAGTCACATTGAGACAGCGCAGGCTTTAACGGACGTTACGCTAATTTGCGTTCAAAGAGATCAATTCAGCCAGCTTATTCAGAATAACGCCCCTGTAGCGATGAAAATCATCATGCAGTTCTCAAAAAGAATGCGCTATCTTGACGAAGCTCTTACGCGCATCACTTTAAAAAACAAATCCCTTGACGACCCAAGCCATATTTTTTATGTCGCCGAGTATTACGCGCAGCATAATCAATACAATCAGGCGTTTTACGCGTATCAAAAATACGTTAGGTGCTGTCCCAAAGATGTCAATGTGCCTAAAGCAATTGATCGCTTAAAAAAGATCGCGCCCTATGTAAAAGAGCCTCCGAAAGATTTTGCGCCGGGTGAGATGTCCCGCGTGTACAAGAAAGATTCGATAGTCTTTTGCGAAGGGGAGCCGGGGAACGAACTTTTTATCATTCAAAAAGGCTCCGTAAAAATAGTAAAAATTTCGGATCAGAGCGAAATACTTTTAGCGGTTCTTAAAACAGGCGACATTTTCGGAGAGATGGCTCTTTTGGAATCGAAGCCGAGAGCCGCAAGCGCCGTAGCTTATGAAGATTGCCAGCTTATGGCTGTAAATAAAGAAAATTTCGAACAGATGATTCAAAAACAGCCTCAGTTGATTGCGCGTCTTACAACCCTCCTCGCGGAGAGGATTTGGCTTATTTACAGGCAGCTTGCGAATACGCAGATCACTGACCCTCTCGGACGCCTTTACGATATGCTTCAGGTTCAGCTTGATAAGAAAAAAGTTGATCCCAACACAACGACAAATTTTTCCTTTGATTTCGGCATTAAAGAACTTATAAACATGGTAGGGCTTAGTCAGGCGGACGCTATGACCAGCGGAAAAAAATTGATGGAAAACAGAGCTATCCAGATATTGAATGATAAAATCTTTGTAAAAGACGTTAAAGAAATCGAGAAACAAAACGCTTATTTCAAAAAAATGCAGCAGCTGGAGAAAACCCGTCTGGGGAACAAAAAGTAAAAACCCCCTTTTAACAGCCTTCATTAACTTTAAATTCTATCCGATAATAGAACGATGAACTATAAATCGATATTTTTACCTTTTTTATTGATTTTCTTTCTTTCGCCTGTTGTTCACGGGCAGGCGGAGCCCGGCGACTCTTCACTTCCGCGTCAATTCCGGAATATTTCTCTTGGAATGAATATTGATGATTTAAAAGCGTCTCTCCTTGAAGACAATTATTTTAATTTTAGAGGAGACAGGGATGTTTCGCTTCTTCCTCAAAGAGAGCAGAGTCTTGTCGAAACAACCGGCTCTTCATTTATAAGACGCGCGTTTTTTCAATTGAGAGACAGTCAGGTTTTTATAATGTCTTTCGCTCTTAATACGCAAGTCATCGATCACTATTCTGTGTTTACGCAGTTTGTGGAAAAATACGGACAGCCTACCTCTCTCGATCCGAGAGCCGCGATATGGGAGACAGAAGATACGCGTATTGCGATAGAGCGCCCGCTCACTGTAAAATATATTGATAAAATTGTCTTTGGCGAAATCATGGACGAATCGGGAGTTATAGAATCAAACCGCGTAAAACAACGTCAGGATTTTTTAGATGAATTCTAAAAAAGATTTTATAAATTTTACCACTAATCACTCAAACTCATACCTGCGGTACGCGTGCGAATCTTTACAAAGAAATTCATGCGGTTTATTGTTAAAAACTTTTCTTTTCTTTTCTTTGATTTTTATTTTTTTTTCCTGCGCTGCGCAGAAACTTCCCGTTAAAGATATCCCTATCGAAAGAGACGGGCAGGTTTTAGCCGTCGTGAAAGCTGAAATTGCAAGTACCCCGGAAGATCGCAGCGCCGGGCTGATGTACAGAAAAAGTTTAAAAGACGGCAGCGGAATGTTATTTGTTTTCGAGAAAGATCAAATTCTTTCTTTTTGGATGAAGAATACTCTTATTCCTTTGTCGATTGCGTATATCGCAAGCGACGGAAGAATAATCGACATAAAAGATATGTATCCGCGCAATGAAACGTCTGTTACATCAAGCAGATCGGTGCGCTACGCGCTTGAAGTTCCTCAAGGATGGTTTTCACGCGCCGGAGTACAGGCTGGTGATATTGTTAGAGTAAGTAATTAGGGGGAATTGTTTGTGTTTAAAGAATTAACACCGAGGGTGAAAAAGCTTCTGTCGATAAACGCACAGGAAGAGGCGAAACGCTTTAACTCCGATCAGCTTCTGCCGGAACACATTATAATCGCGATGTTAAAAGAAGGTTTGGGAACCGCTTGTAAAGCATTGATGTTTTTAAGAATCGATCTTCATGAATTCAGAAATATTCTGGAAAATTCAATTCCGCGCATACCCGGTCTTATTATCCGCGGAGAAGTTCCTCTTTCAAAAAGAACAAAAAATATGCTTGATGTCGCGATGGAAGAAGCGAAAGATATGGGCGGCGTGTATCTCGGAACAGAACATATTTTATTCGCGGCGATGCGAGAGCAGGATTCAAGCATACAGGTTTATTTAAATCAACGCGCGGTTGATATCGATATGATCAAAGTAATTATTCAAACAACTATCAGTAATTCAATTAATGAGAAGACAGACGATGATTATACAAACAAAGAAAGATATCTGCCTTACTATATACACAGAGAAAGAACTAACGGTAAAACCGGCATTGAAACAGAGCGTCCGGTTCCGCGTATTAAGCCGGCGGCTTATCCGGTGCTGACGCCGACGCTTGACACGTATTCGCGCGATTTAACGGCGATGGCAAGAGCCGGAAAAATGGATCCGGTTGTCGGCAGAAAAACGGAGATCAACCGCGCGATTCGTATTTTGGCGCGGCGCACAAAAAATAATCCAATTCTTGTAGGGGAGCCCGGCGTAGGAAAAACGGCGATTGTAGAAGGATTAGCACAGCTTCTTGTAAGCGAAGCGGCGCCCGAGGCTCTCGCCGGAAAAAGAATTATGAGTCTTGATATGGGGCTTGTGGTAGCCGGAACTAAATACCGCGGTGAATTTGAAGAGCGTATTAAAAAAATAATCAGGGAAGTAAATCAGGCGGGAAATATAATTTTATTTATTGACGAGATTCATTCGATCATCGGAGCGGGCGGCGCCGAAGGAACGTTAGACGCTTCCAATATGTTTAAACCCGGTCTTTCGCGCGGAGAGATTCGCTGTATAGGAGCGACGACACTTGGCGAATATCGTAAACATTTTGAAAAAGACGCCGCTCTCGAAAGACGTTTTCAGCCAATCATTGTAGAAGAGCCCGCTTTTGACGAAACGATTGAAATATTAAAAGGCATTAAAGATAAATACGAAGAACATCATCAGGTAAAATATTCCGATACGGCTCTTCCTCTCGCCGCAAAACTCGCGCAGCGGTACATAATGGGCAGATTTATGCCCGATAAAGCCATTGATATTCTCGATGAAGCCGCGGCTCTGCGAAGAATGGAAAACCACGAACAGCCGCCAGAAATTTCAGGGCTTGAAGCCGAAATAGGAAAATTATGCGAAGAAAAAAGCGCGTATGTCAGCGCTCAGGATTATGAGAACGCAGCCCTTTTGCGCGATAAAGTCCGCGCGCTGCGCGAACGTCTTGAAGACGCGCACGCCGCGTGGGAAAGAGCTCTGCGGCATGAAAGACCTGTGGTAACTGACGACGATGTCCGCTGCGTTGTAACGGAAACAACAGGCATTCCCGTTATGCATCTTGAAGAGGAAAGAAAGCGGCTTTTATCAATCGAAGACGAGCTGAAAAAATCAGTGATAGGGCAGGATGACGCGATAAAAAGAATTGCCTCTTCTATCAGAAGGGCGAGAGCAGGCGTTTCTTCTCCACGCAGACCTCTTGGCTCTTTTATTTTTTTAGGTCCAACCGGAGTCGGAAAAACTCTTCTTGCGCGTAAACTCGCAAAGTATTTATTTTCAAGCGAAGACGCTCTTGTCAGGATTGATATGTCGGATTTTATGGAGAAGCATAACGCTTCCCGCCTTGTAGGAGCTCCTCCGGGATATATCGGTTATGAAGAAGGCGGAATGTTAACAGAAAAAATAAGGCGTAATCCTTACCGCGTAATTTTATTCGATGAAATTGAAAAAGCGCATAACGATATATTCAATATTCTGTTACAAGTTCTGGAAGAAGGCGAATTAAAAGACAATCTCGGGCATAACGTAAGTTTCAGAAATACTGTAATTATAATGACAAGTAACGCGGGCGTGCGCGAAATTTCAAAAGATTCCAGAATTGGTTTTGGATCGGGCACTGGTTTTATGAATCCAAAAGAAATTGAAAGTTCCGCAATGCAGGAACTGCGCCGTATTTGCAGTCCTGAATTTATTAACAGGGTTGATGAAATCGTTATATTTAATCTGCTTAACAACAAACAGATTGACGGAATTTTAACTCTCGAAATCGATGAATTATCAAATCGTCTAACAGAGCAGAATTACATATTAAAAGTGACTAATTCGGCAAAAAAGATTCTTTTAGAAAAAGGATGGGATCCGAAATTCGGAGGGCGTCCTTTGCGCAGAACAATTCAAAAAGAAATTGAGGCTCCGTTATCTGAAATGATTCTTGAAGGAACATGGAATCCGGGCGCGGAATTCACAGTGGAAGGCAGAAACGGCGTGATTAAAATAAAAGCGAAGAGCCCGGAAGGTAAACTGTCTATATCACCGTTCCGGGATACAGTATCGTATTCTTCGGAATAACGATTATTCCGTCAACGATATAATAATGACCGTAGTTGCCGTCGGTGCGTTTAATTTCGTCAACGCCTATGCGGCAGCCCTCGCCGATGCAGACGTTTTTGTCGATGATTGCGCCTTTTATGATAGCGCCGCGCCCGATTCCGACATTGGGGATTCTCGATTCCGCGTTTTGCGCTTTTTGGATTTCAGTTTCGTAATAGTCCGCGCCCATGCAAATAACGCCGTTAAGGCTTGATCCTGTTTCGATAATAGTGCGGATACCGACGATTGAGTTCGTAATATTAGCGTTTGTTATGATACATCCTTCCGCCGCGATCGACTGATTCATGCTTGAAAAATTCATCTTTGAAGGCGGAAGATTGCGCATATGCGTGAAGATCGGTTTATGCTCGTCATAAAAATCGAAGCTCGGTTTTAATGTCGTAAGTTCCAGATTTGTTTCGTAAAAATTTCTGATCGTTCCGATATCTTCCCAATAACCGTTAAAAAGATACGCGTTTACTTTAACTTTGCTGATTGCGGCGGGTATTACTTCCTTGCCGAAATCGGTAAGCTCGTTGGCAAGACAGTCTTCCATTGCTTTTGCGTTAAAAACATAAATACCCATCGAGCCAAGGTAGCAATCATCCTTATTTTTTTCCGTAAGAAGCTGTTTTGGAGCTTTAAAATCCGAAATATCTTTTGCGGGTCCCGGTTTTTCCATGAACTCTGTTATCTGATTGTTTTTATCGACTTTGAGTATGCCGAGACCGGAAGCGTTTTCGCGGGTAACGCCTGTGCAGGCGATGGAAATCGCGGCGCCGGAATCGATATGTCTCTTTAAAAGGTCCTGTAAATCCATTCTGTAGAGCTGATCACCCGAAAGTATTATGTAATATTGGGGATTCTGTGTTCTAAAATGCGGAAAGTTCTTGCGGACAGCATCGGCAGTGCCTTCATACCAGCCGGAATGTTCAAAAGTTTGCTCTGCGGCGAGAATTTCGACAAATCCGTTTGTAAATGAGTCAAAAACGAAGGTTTGACCTATGTGAAGGTGCAAAGAAGCCGAATTAAATTGCGTTACGATGTAAATTTGCCTTAAATTCGCGTTAATACAGTTGGAAATCGGAATATCGACAAGACGATACTTGCCTCCGAAGGGAACTGCCGGCTTTGACCTAAACTGGGTTAGTGGAAATAAACGAGTACCTTTACCGCCTCCCAGGATAATTGACAAAACATCAGCCATATGTGTTCTCCTCTACTACTATTATAGAATAAATGACATTTTTTGTCGATAGTGTTTTAATTAAAATTTTAAGATTTATGCGTGAATCAGGCTGATATGGGAAGTCATTTACATAAAAATAATGTAATATGTATCCATGAACACCCTTGAGAGCCTTGAGGACTTGCTTGAAAGTCCCGAATTCGCGTCTGATATTATTATTAACCGGCTGCTGCCCGCTCAGGAAGGCGTATACGCGCCGTTCCCCGGGGATTTAGACACCAGAATTATCAATGTGTTGCGGAAAAAGGGGATAAATCGGATTTATTCTCATCAAGCTGAAGTATGGAAGCTTGCCCAAAGCGGAAGAAATGTAGTGGTCGTAACGCCGACTGCGTCCGGTAAAACATTATGTTATAACCTTCCCTGTCTTCACACTTTATTAAATGACGAGAGAGCGAGATGTCTCTATTTGTTTCCGACGAAGGCGCTTTCTCAGGATCAGCAGTCCGAATTAAACGAAATCTCTGGAGGAGACGGCGGGCTGAACCTGAAAATCTCGACATACGACGGAGATACCCCGGAATCGCTTAGGATATCCGCGCGGGATAAAGGCAGAATCATCATTTCAAACCCCGATATGCTTCACGCAGGGATTTTACCAAACCATCCAAAATGGATAAAATTTTTCTCTAATTTGAAATTTATAGTGATAGATGAAGCTCACGCCTACAGGGGCGTTATGGGAAGTCATGTAGCGAATGTTATAAGACGGCTGCGGCGTATCGCTCTTTTCTACGGAGCGTCTCCTCAATTTATTTTATGCTCCGCTACAATCGCGAACCCCGCCGAACTTGCGGCTTCTTTAATAGGGCAGGAGGTATCTCTTGTCGATAAGAACGGCGCGCCGCGCGGAGAAAAACGAATAATCCTTTACAATCCGCCGTTAGTTGACGAGGTTCAGGGAATACGCCGATCTGTCGTAACTGAAAGCCGCCGCTGGATGATCGCCCTTTTAAAAGCGGGAATCAAAACAATTTTGTTCGCTCATTCCCGCGTGAAAACCGAAATCGCGGCTTCTTATGTAAACGAAGACCTTAAAAATATTTTCACGGATAATTCACGCATCAGAGTCGAAGCATACCGCGGCGGATTTTTGCCCAACGAGCGCCGCGAAATTGAAAAAGGGCTGCGCGAAGGCGCGATTCAAGGCGTAGTTTCAACTAACGCTCTTGAATTGGGAATTGACATCGGCGGCTTGGACGCGTCTGTTGTCGCCGGTTTTCCCGGATCGTTTAACAGCTTCTGGCAGCAATCGGGCAGGGCGGGAAGAAGGGGAGGAACATCTGTTTCTGTTTTTATCGCCAGCGTATCGCCAATCGATCAGTATATTATGAGCGATCCGGACTGGTTTTTCCGCAAGAGCGC
>Ga0209755_10002448_pt1 | contig 25542 bp, 23 predicted proteins | sample TergutCo191P1_FD_187301 | JGI IMG/M metagenome (GOLD analysis project Ga0209755, IMG submission 187301) | Cornitermes sp. P1 segment gut microbial communities from Petit-Saut dam, French Guiana - Co191P1 (SPAdes) (version 2) | ecosystem: Host-associated > Arthropoda: Insects > Digestive system...
CCATATCGTATGTAACAATAAAATGGGTTCCATTCATATGTAAATCGATTCTTGTCTGAGGTATTTCATTTCCGGTAACTCCATTAATAGTTACCGCGTTTTTAATATTAGGAATTAATAATTTACCGTCAAATTTAGTTATAACTTCAATAATAATTCTGCCAGTATTTTCAACCAAAATTTGTATTCTCGCCTGATTGCTGAATCCGATTTTATCACCGATGATAACATTCGTCCTGCCTTCCCGAACGGAAGTAATAACTATATCTCCGTTATCAAATACGGCTTTTATAATTAATGGATTCTCGGATAAAATATATTGAGGATCTTCAATATTTAATACATCTCCCGTTTCATCTGCGGATATTCTATATTCTGATATTTTAAATTGCGGCTGCTCGTCACAAGCGGTAAACAAAATAAATAAAACAAAAAGAATGCCTGATATTAAATTAATTTTTCTCATAATATAACTCCAAATAAATTATTACTATATATATCCGTTATTTATTATTTATTTGTCAATTATAATTGAAAAAAAGAAATTAATTATCAGCAAAAATATAAAATACTTAATAAATAAATCGTATTATTATTAACCGGTTGATAATTGAAAGAAATTTTATTAAGATATAATAAAGATATTATCTGATATAATAATTGCATATTTTTCTGAACTTTTTTATACAATAAGGATCTGCCATGAATTACGAAAAGTTTACAATCAAAGCGCAGGAGGCGCTGAGCGAAGCTACCTCCATCGCGCAAAAAAACGATCATTCCCAGATTGAGAGCGAGCATCTTTTGCTTGCGCTGCTGCGGCAGGAGAAGGGAATTGTTTCGTCGATCATTGAACGGATAGGCGGTGATGCTAATGGGCTTACATCTGATACGGAAGCTCTCGTAAAAGACACGCCGAAGATTTACGGAGAGGCGGCGCAGATTTTCTATTCATCAGCGTTGTCGAAAATTTTAGCAAAAGCTGAGGTTGAGGCTTCGGCGCTGAAAGACGAGTTTGTTTCCACAGAACACATTCTGCTTGCAATGGCGGCGGCTGACGGGAAAGCGGCGAATCTGCTGAAGAGAGCAGGCGTAACAAAAGAGGCGATCCTTAACGCGTTAAAACATATTCGGGGGAAAGCCCGCGTTACCGATCAAAATCCCGAAGAAAAATATCAGGTGCTGGATCGATACTGCCGCGACTTGACGGCATTGGCGCGGCAGGAAAAACTCGACCCTGTGATTGGGCGCGATGAAGAAATCCGCCGGTGTATGCAGGTGCTGTCACGCAGGACGAAGAATAACCCTGTCCTTATCGGTGAGCCGGGCGTTGGCAAGACTGCGATTGTCGAAGGGCTTGCGCGGCGTATTGTCGCGGGTGATGTGCCGGAAGGATTGAATGGCAAAAAGCTCCTCGCGCTTGATTTGGGCGCTCTTGTCGCGGGAGCAAAATTCCGCGGTGAGTTTGAAGAACGGCTCAAGGCGGTTATTCATGATGTGCAGGCTGAGGATGGAAAGATCATTCTTTTTATTGATGAGATGCACTCGCTCGTTGGAGCCGGAGCCGCCGAGGGCGCGACAGACGCTTCCAATCTGCTTAAGCCCGCTCTGGCGCGGGGAGAACTGCGCTGTATCGGAGCGACAACGCTTGACGAATACCGGAAACATATCGAGAAGGATGCCGCGCTTGAACGGCGCTTCCAGCAGGTCTACACTGCCGAGCCTTCGGTCGAGGATACGATCGCGATTTTGCGCGGCTTGAAAGAACGATACGAAGTTCATCACGGAGTGCGGATTAAAGACGAGGCGCTTGTCGCGGCGGCAAGTTTATCCAGCCGTTACATCACAAGCAGATTTTTACCGGATAAGGCAATTGATCTTGTTGATGAAGCTGCGAGCCGCCTCAAAATGGAACTGGACAGCCGTCCAACGGAATTGGACAAACTTGAACGTAAACTTTTACAGCTTTCAATTGAGAAGCAGGCTCTATCACGCGAAGAAGATCCGGCTTCGAAAGAACGTCTTACAAAACTTGAAAAAGAGATTGCCGACTTAACAACCGAGCGTGACGCGATGAATGCCCGCTGGGAAAACGAAAAGGCTGATATACAAAAAATCCGCGAAATTAAACAGCGGATCGAAGAATTGAAAATCAATGAAACTCATTACGAGCGCGAAGGCGATCTCGCGAGAGCCGCAGAAGTGAAGCACGGAAAAATCCCCGAAGCGCAGAAACAGCTTTCGCTGCTGACAGATCAGATGGAGCAGAAGAGAGGCAGCGCAGGTGAAAAAAACGCCGCTCTTCTGCGCGAGGAAGTCAGCGAGGAAGACATTGCCGGCGTGGTATCAACATGGACAGGGATTCCTGTTTCAAAAATGCTTTCAGGCGAACTGCAAAAATATCTCGATCTGGAGAAGGTACTGGAAAAGCGCGTTGTCGGTCAAGATGAAGCTCTCGCCGCGGTTGCCGACGCAATCAGGCGCAACAAGGCAGGGCTTTCCGATGCCGCTCGTCCGCTGGGTTCATTCCTCTTTCTGGGACCGACAGGTGTCGGCAAAACGGAGCTTGCCAAAACGCTGGCGGAATTTCTCTTTAATGACGAAAAGGCACTAACGCGAATCGACATGAGCGAGTACGGAGAAAAGCACTCCATCAGCAGATTGATTGGCGCGCCGCCCGGATATGTCGGCTACGAACAGGGAGGACAGCTTACCGAGGCTGTAAGGCGCCGTCCCTACAGCGTGATCCTTTTTGACGAAATTGAAAAAGCTCATCAGGAAGTATTCAATGTCTTTTTGCAGATACTCGATGACGGCCGCCTGACAGACGGACAGGGCAGAGTTGTCGATTTTAAAAATGTAATCATCATTATGACAAGCAACCTCGGCTCAGACTTGATCCTCGAAGTCGGCGCGGAAAGCGATCAAGAAAAACTTCGCGCGTCTCTTACGGAACTTCTCAAGCAAAGTTTCAGACCGGAATTTTTAAACCGCATTGATGAGACAGTAATTTTCAACAGGCTCGGCAAAGGCGAGATAGGCAAAATCGTTGATATTCAACTAACGCGTCTTTCACAGCGGTTAGCGGAACGCAAAATTACGCTGACGCTGACAGACAAGGCAAAAACTTTTCTCGCAGAGCGCGGTTACGATCCGATGTTCGGAGCGCGTCCTCTTAAACGCACGATTCAAAGTGAGCTTGAAAACCCGCTTGCCAAGCAGGTGATCGGCGGCGTTATTCATGAAGGCGATAATGTGACGGCGGACACCGCGCAGGATGGAGCGGGGATTGTTTTTAACTGGAAATAATCAACATTTCACCATATACTTAATGTAATGACCTTATATCACGGTAGCAATGTAACAGTTAAAAATCCCGATCTTAGCCTATCAAGAAAGAATTTAGACTTTGGCGCCGGTTTTTATACCACTGAAAACAAAGATCAGGCTATTATTTTCGCACAAAAAGTCGGTACACGAAAAAAGCAAATTACATGTTCTGTAAGCACATATAATTTCGATATTAAAACCGCTGAATCCTCTTTAAATATTTTACTTTTTACTAAACCAGACAAATTATGGCTGGATTTTGTTCATCAAAACAGACATGGCATATATACCGGAAAGTTATACGATTTAGTCATAGGACCGGTCGCCAACGATGATGTATTTGCTACTCTAATAGTATATGAACAAGGAATATTAAATGTTGAACAAACACTTGAAGCTCTAAAAATAAAAGAGTTGTACAGCCAATATGTTTTTAAAACCGAAAAAGCTTTATCTTTTTTACATTTTATTGATTCATTCGACCCCGGAGCAGCATTATGACTCCGGAAAAATTATCCGCTTTACTGGCTATTTCAATTCCATCTGTTATTCAATTAGTTATGGATAATAGAAAAATAACTAATATTGAAGCAACAAAATTGTTTTATAGTTCTTCTTTGTATGCAATGCTTGAAAATGAAGCAAGTAAGCTCTGGCATTTGAGCCCATTGGTTTTGCATGAACTACTTGAAGAAGAGCTTACCACCGGCAGTATCAATTATCCTGAGGAATGTTGAAATGGATAGTGTAACCAAATTTTTAGTATATTGCATTGAGATTTATAAAACTGCTCATAAATTTAATGGCAAACAAGTTATAGATATTTTCAGTCAATATGGAGTGTTTGATTTTATCGTACAATTTTACGGCGCTTTGCACACCACAGGGCCGGAATATATTATTGAAGATATTGACGGGTTGATTGAGGAGAGGCGGGGGGATGCACAATAAATAAAATCATTGCGCGTAATAGATCAATATATCATCAAGGGACAAATAATTATGAACCTTAACATTTTCGACAAACCCGCCATCCTCCTTTTTCCATATCAAATCATTAACCCCGGGTTCCAGATCAAATTCAATAAATGACCAGTCAATATTTGCTTTCAAATTTTGCTTTTCTATTTCATTGATCGTAAAAACCGCTCCTAAATCATTCCGTGCTGCCCATTTATTTGCATACCAGAATGAAAGTTTCGCTTTTTTGCTCAGATTTATTTTTAAGTGAAGTAACGCTGTATCTGTACCGCCAATCGCTATGGAGTTATTACCATTCTTGGGGAGATGAAAAGAATTCGTAACGCCTGAAGCAACAAGCAAACCGCTGCCGGATCTGCTGTAATAGCCGGCAAAGTTCTGTCTTAAAAAATATTGCAGCATAGGTCCTTCCGCATCATCATACCAAACAACAGTGCTTTGCAATGTTCTTAATGTTCCGATGTTGTTGGAGTTATGCGTCTCAACGATGAGTGTATTATCTAAAAAGTTAAAATTAATTTGTTTATTTTTTTCGATAATTATTATATCATTGGTACGGGCAAAAATAGGATCAGTTTTTCGTTTAAAGAAAATATACCCTCCTCCCGCCTGAACTTTTTGATTTACGACTGTACCGGATTTAATCGAATTTTCATACTGACTATTTGCAAAAGTTGCATTATTCCAGATAACATCAGTTATTTCCACAGAAGATTGATTATTTATTTGTAATGTTCCGCTGCCGGATGAAGAATTACCTTTTGTAAGCGTGATAGTTTCTGGTCTGCGAAAATTATTATCAGCCCATGCGTTACTAACATTTTGAGTTAAAAATAATTTTCCTTGAGATAAAGAAGCGGTGGCTAAATACCTTTTTGTTGTGGGACTATAAGAATTGGGAGCATAAGAATCATATAATTCTAATGTATCTGCAACTCTTTCCCAATTCCCATTAAAAGAAACCGGACCATTAGGATCAATAAATGTCATTACCCATGTCCTAACATGCTCACTATAACCATAATCATAATTATAATCAATGTTAAGTTTTAATTCATACGCATTATTTGTTCCATAGTTGGCTGTCCATGTTCCGATAACATCGGCATGATTTTCATCATCACACCCTGCCAGAGATAACGCTAAAATCACTGCAATCACAATTGTTAAAAATTTATTCATTTTTTTTCTCCTAAAAACTCAAACGCATAACCAATCATATTACTCCGTCACCAAATTGCCGTTTACAACACGGACAGTATTATTGGTGGTAGTTAAATCACCTGATGGGATAAAGGTGTCGCCGACAAATCTGCCGTATTGGAATGTGCCAGTTAACAAATATAATGCTGATCCATAAGGAGCATTATTTCTAAGTTTTTCTGAGGAATTGGTGCCATAGATCACACCTTCACTTATGTAAAATGTGCTATTATTTTCCATATACACACCACCACCATTAGAATTAGCTGTATTTCCAAATATTTCACCGCCGTGCATGGTAAAACTGCCCATCACAAGCACGCCGCCACCGTAAAAATTAATAGCTGTATTTCCGGATATTTCCCCGCCGTGCATGGTAAAATTGCTATTATTATACACAAACACGCCGCCACCGTAATAATCAGCTGTATTACCAGAAATTTTCCCGCCATGCATGGTAAAACTGCCATTAAAATACACATACACACCCCCACCATTAACACCTTTATTTCCAGATATTTCCCCGCCGTTCATGATAAAACTGCTATTATTTTCCACAGATACACCGCTACCATACACAGCTGTATTTCCAGATATTTCCCCGCCGTGCATGATAAAACTACCATTATTGCCTATACACACACCACCACCGTCAGAATTAGCTGTATTTCCGGATATTTCTCCGCCGTGCATGGTAAAACTACTGCTATTTCCACCCAAATACACACCGCCACCATCACTCGCCATATTTCCAGATATTTCCCCGCTGTGCATGGTAAGAATGCTATTATTACCCAAATACACACCACCACCGTTAGAATTAGCTGTATTTCCAGATATTTCTCCGTCGTGCATGGTAAAATTGCCTCCACTCCTCACATACACACCACAACCAGTATTTTCAGATATTTCTCCGCCATACATGGTAAAACTACAACCACTATTGTACATATGCACACCGCCACCATTATTAGGACTTGTAGTTGTATTACCAGATATTTTTCCGCCGTGCATGATAAAACTGCTATTACTAGTCATATATATACCGCCGCAGAGTGAAGATACATTTCCAAATATATTCCCGCCGTGCATGGTAAAGCTGCTGTTATATTCCACATCTACGCCAATGCCAGTATTTCCAGATACTTCCCCGTCGTACATGGTAAAACTTCCATTACTTATCACAGATACACCACCAGCTCTGCCAGTATTTCTAGATATTTCCCCGCCGTACATGGTAAAACTGCTATTACTTCCTATAAATACACCGCCAACACCATCACCACTACCAGTATTTCCAGATATTTCACCGCCATACATGGTAAAACTGCTACTAGTAAAACTGCTGCTACTAGTAGAAGTAATACCCATACCACCGCCAGTATTTCCAGATATTTCTCCGCCATACATGATAAAAATGCTGTTAAAACCATATAGACCGGCGCCAGTATTTCCAGATATTTCACCGCCGTGCATGGTGAAACTGCCCTCAGCCACATGCACACCGCCGCCGGAACTAGCTGCATTTCCAAATATTTCCCCACCGTGCATGGTAAAATCGCTCCTACTTACATACACACCGCCACCGCCAGTGGTTGTATTTCCAGATATTTCCCCGCCATACATGGTAAAACTGCCAAAATTTTCCACACTTACACCACCACCGCTAGCGCTACTAGCATTTCCAGTTATTTCCCCATCGTGCATAATTAAACTACCAGAAATTCTCACCAGTGAAGCAGTGTTATCACTTCTACCGTTCAATGTAATATTATTGTCAAGGATCAAGGTAACGCCGGAATTTATCGTAAAAAGCGATCCGTTACTTGAAAGACTAATTGTACGCATCGTTTCTCTTCCGCTTAAAATAATAGTGATATCGGTTCTACTACTGTAAGAAAGTGTTTGCGGACCTATATTTTCATTTTTATCAACTTCTACAAAATAGACATTATTGCTAACTGTGTTGTTTGTAAGCCATGCAAGTTTCGCGGCAAGATCATTGCCCGGAACGATAAAATTCGCGGATGGAACAGGATTTGACTGCGTCCCTTCCATACCGGTGCTTGAAACGGCGCTGACCTTGTAATAATAGACCATAGCAAGGGGCGTAACGCCGGTATCAATAAACTCAGGGGTGTTAACCGCGGACATATTTATTTTATTGAAAATTCCGGCTCCGCCTGTCGCTCTGTATATATTATAACCGCTTGCTCCGGCGGAAGCATCCCATGCAAGGCTGACGCTATTCTCTGCTACTGCCGTTACACGCACATTATTAATATCCTGCAGCCAAATTGCGTATAACGATATAACAGCGTCTGCTGTGCTTGTCAAATTAATAACATTTTGATTGTCAGTATAATTAACTCCCTGACCGTCTGCGCGGGTATTCCAGCCAATAAAGTTATAACCGGCGCGTGTAAATTTGTTTATATCCAAATTTTTATTGACATCGTATGTGTGAATAATATTTGTCATAGTTCCCAGCGCGTCAGAAGCGTTTTTATCATAACTTACTGTGTATGTAACCGGAATCCATTGCGCGTAAAGGGTAGTGGTATCAGTAACAGTGTCGAAAGAAAAATTCCATCTGTTATTATAATCAACGTCTTTGTACCAGCCGTTAAAGGTATAGCCTGTTCTGGTCATGGCTTCCGGCTCTGTTACTTTTCCTCCTGACTCGATTGATTGTACTGCCGGCGGCGGAAATCCTCCATCGGCGTTAAAAGTAACTGAATAAGCCCTGACAACAGTCATCAGTAAATATACTGTTACCGGATTGCGGGAACGATCATTGGTTGGTATTGTCAGAATGGCAATATTGTTATTATCTTCGTAGCTAATGGGCTTACATTCAATTTCAAATGCTGATTGAATTCCCGGCGGAATGATACTTAACGGATTGGTCACTTTAGTAAAAGCGTTGGCATTAGCGCCGGTTATGGATATATTAGCCGTGTCAATGGTAAGCGCTTCAATTCCGTTATTTTTTATAATGATTGAAATTATTTCAGACTTGGTAATGAGTACCTCTCCCGCGTTAATCGCGCCGTTTTGAAGTATTATGGTATCGTTATAATAAACAGAAGCGATTGGTTTCGGCGGCACTCCGTCAGCGGTTACGGTAAAAGTAAAATTGCCGTCTTTGTTATCTGAACTTATTGTAACAATGGCGGTATAGGTCTTTTCTGCTTTAGGGTTAAAGGAAATTGCGAACTGTACAGAAGCGCCCGATTCAATTTTCTGGCTTGACGGCTGTACCACCTGAAAGATACCGGCTTCTCCTTCAACTCTTATGGGCGATGTTCCGGTAAGAGTTAACGCGCCCGCACCGATATTTTTAATAATAAAATTATTTTGCCTGCTGTTATTAATAATGCTTTCTTCTAAAGTTACTGCTTCGTTTTTTTCAATAGAGAACCCGCCATAATCAACGGAAATTTTTGACTGAAACGCTATTTGCGCAAGCGTCCCCTTGTTGCCGAGATTTCCCACTTCCTCAACTACTGTGTTATCAGTAATAGTATATGTATCAGTTTCAGTAAAGGTTTTGACATCAGTAATCCTAAGAGAGATTTCAATATCCTTACGGGTTAGATTTATATATGCAGGACCGGTTTCATTCTCTTTAAGCTGTCTTGTTGCCTGTCTTCCCTTGGGCAGATCGTTGGAGCCCTGCGCTGAAAAAAGAATGCCGGAAAATGTTACACCTGATAAATCGAAAGAAGACTGGTTACTTATGGTCAGGCTTGGTAGTTTTACCTCCGGTGTTTTTTTTTCAGACGGCTGCTCGCAGACTGTAAGAGAGAGTAAAAGAATTGATATTAGTAGGAATAGGAAAAGTTTTTTCATTTTATCTCCTTAAAATAATCTTTAAATATTTTTATAATACCAGACACTAATTTGATCATTCTCTTCAAATTAGTGTCCAGCATCATACTAATTTAGAGTAAAAGAGCGGACAGCGCGGACTCTACAAAGATTAGTTCTATTAGAAGTTGTTGACGTAGATCCACTAAAGAAATATTTAGATGTTGCATAACTGGAGCTTGAACTTGCTGTTGTAGAACTCCAATAATAATCATAATAAAACCCGCCTAAGCCTTTTTTATGTAGGTTTTCATACATTAAATCTAATTCGCCGCTATTTGGAAGATACCAATCAGAAAAACCACCGCCTTTATAAGCACTTGCTGTTGTCATCGCGGTAGCCCAATTAAAAGAACCAAGTTCTCCGCTGCACTCCTTATATTGCCCGCCTTGCGCAAAGAATACCATGCCGCCGCCGGGACCTGTATCACCAATCTGGTATTCATTACTGCAATTTCCTACTACCCTGAAAATAAATTCATCATTATAGCGACTGTTTGTTTTTATTTCCACTGAAGCGGCAAAATTATTTCCTTTCGCTTTTGGGTTAAACCGAATATTAAAAGTTACACTGCTTCCAGGAGTGACTGTCGGGGAAAGTGGCTGCAAGAGTACGCTGAAATAACCGGAAGTGTTATCTGTCATATTAATTCTGTTACTGTTAACAGTTTCGAATGTTAAATTGGTTTTTCCGGTATTCTGAATAGTAAATGTTCTTTCATCGTCGGCATTTATTAAAGCAGTTCCAAAACTAAAATCGCTGTGCTGCTCAATGATTGTGTTTCCCTGTTTTATCACTATTTGTGGTTTGTTTAACTCAATTGTCATAGTATCAATAATATTTTTTAATGTATCAGAAAAATCGTCAACAATAGTTGTAATTAAGGCATTATTAGTTATAGTTAATTCATTATTTTTGCCTTCTTCACAAGTCAGAGGGTTAGTAGTTCTGCATTTTATTTCTACATTATTGATAAGCAAAGAAAAGGAAACATATCTGGTTCCTGATTTTACATTTATTGTAGCATCCCTTAGGCTGATTATATCACCGAAATCATTAGAAGAATATTCAACTTTCAGAAGATTATAAGAAGACATGTTATTAATTGTAAGAGAAGTTTTTTTCTCATCTGTTTTACCATTATCTTTTATAAAAAGATCGCATCCTGCGAATAATACCACTAAAGCAATCATGATTAAAAAATAATTTTTCATATTAATTCCTCCTGTTTTTATCTTAAAGAATCCAAATTCGTAATATTTGGTCCAGTTATTACCGAATTATAAATTATAAAACTATATAACTTTCCTCTTTCTATATTAAATGAAGGAAAATCTAAATACGAACTGCTAAAGGCTTTTAACTGTGACATATTAAGTACATCATCTAGATAATTAAGAGTTATTTCATAAAATCCAATATCAGAGCCTGCGCTTAAATAAGCGCTGTTATTATCTAATTTTAAGAGAATAGTATTTGCTCTTTGTATTTGCACCTGCGCTGAACTCATATTTTGAACTTTTACATAACCATTAATAAATTTTAATTGTCCTACAGTTGGCTGTGGGATTTGCTTTGTATATGTTTTACCGCTTTCCACAACAAGACTGATATTCGACAAATCGCGCTGAGCGTCAACATAAATACTGGTTGTTCCCGTATCGAAACTGTTAGCGAGAAGAACTTTATAGCGAATATAAAAAACATCACCAATTACCTGATCTAAACTTGCATTCATACGTGCAATGTATGTATTACCGTCGTTAATGGAACACACCAATTTTGTCGGATCAAAATTTTCCGGATTTAGATTCTTATAAATATCAACTTTAAATGTAGTATAATTTACAAAATGGATGGTTGCAGGGTTATTAGCTGAGTCGTCATCATCATTATTTCCCGGGCAAGAAGTAAATAATAAAAAGAAGCTTAATATAATAAAACCAACTACGAAGGATCTTTTATTAAAAAAAAGCATTTTGACCTCATAAAAAAATTCTGACCGCTTAAAACAAACGGTCAGAATGACTTATTATTTACCTAAACTTAGATTCAAGATCAACAGGTCCGGTAGATTCTTGTATTTCTCCTAAAACCAATGTAATAGCGCTTGAACCTGTTACTCGTATAGTGTAAGTATAGTCTGTTTTATATTTACGTTCAGGAAGCGTTTTCCAGCCTAATGCTGTTCCAATGCTATATCCCGAAATTGTTTGATCTTCAGGATATGTATCATCAGAATTTGGCGTTACTTTTATGTTATAGAGATTTGTTTCACCCGGTTTAATACCGCTTATACCTGTTGATGTAAGCAATTCCGTATTTCCATTACCTGTTGAAAAGATAATAGCTACGCTGGAATCATTTTGTACCCTTATATAAACACCGCCTGAAGTCAGTGAGAAATTAAGTGTTTGTGAAAGTAAAGCAAGATTCCATGTCTGAGGAACGCTGTCCGGCAAAGCAAAAGGCTGCATATAAGGAGTCCCGATAAGGTGTTCAAATCCTGATTCGGCAGTTTGGAATCTTGGAATAACCTCATAAATTTCTTTATCTGTTCTATTGTACCTTTTAAAGAGCGCGTAAAGGTTATAATTATCTGGAATATCAAGACGTAAAGTTGTGCCTAATGTTTGAGACGCTACATACCCTAAAATTTCACCTGTCGGGCTGTTTCTTCTTATTTCGATATTCCAGTTGGTTGGATTGTTAAGAACTATACGTCCTTCGCCGCCAACTTTACTGCTAATTCGGAATGAATTTTGATTATCGCCTTCATGATTGTAAAAAGCATAAATTTCCCCAAAAATAACCGCAGAATCGAGTTTATTTTTATTTTTTTTATATTCGGCTTCTGTAATTAAAACAAGCGCAAAATCACCCGATTGATTGAACAGAGAACTCTTTCTCTCAAGACCATGACCTCTGCAATCGGCAGGAATTCCGCCGATTAAATAATCACGATGCAGATCACCTTTAAATGCAACAAGCCTTTGTTTTGTCATATTGTCGACACTGATTGAACGCGGTGAAAAGTTCTTAAACGAAACACTGTCTTCATCTTCCGCTAGCTCACACCCGACAAGCCCCCAAACCAGTGCTACAACCGCTAAAATTACCCAAAATTTTTGTAATTTTCTCATTTTTTACTCCTTTTAATAGATTTATCACAGGTATTTTCCTGTGATTTTCGGGAAATTGAACCATCATCCTGATCGTCAGAACCTATTGATCTCCTTGCAGAAATCTCCGCTGAATAAGCCAAATGTACCCAAGTAAGCAAATCCGCCTTATCTTCGGCGTTAACAAACGGGAAATCCTAAGAAGCATAGGTTTGTTATCATTCAATGGAATTTTCCTTTTATAATTCACTGATATATAAATAACATCTATTTATAATTATGTCAACTAAATATTAAGTAAATGATATATTTATTGTAAATTTCTTATATAATAGATATGCTTAAATTCTGTGAATATAAACATGCTTGACAGAATTCGCCTTGTTCGCAAAGCGTTAGGCTTCAGACAAGGTGAATTTGCTCAGAGACTTGGAATCACTCAAACTGCCCTTTCAATGATTGAGTTAGAAAAGGTTACCCTCACCGAAAAAAATATAAAACTAATTTGCGCTGCGTTTGCTGTTGATGAAACATGGCTTAGAACCGGAGAGGGTGAAATGTTCGGCTCGATGTCGCCGTACGAAAAAGAGCTGCTGGAAGTTTTCGGAAAGCTGACCTATGAAACTCAGGAGTTTATTCTTGACATGGCGCGTAACTTGTTAAAGAGACAGGAGAAAAAAGAGGACGCCGCGCGTAAAGAATAGATCGAGTTTTTTCAATGTTCGCGTAACAATGCGCGGACTGTCCGAGCGCGGCGTGATTATGCTGAAGGTTGATTTTCAGTTTCGCTCTGACTATTTGCCGTTTTGGCAAAGACAAGCGCCTGGAGAATGCCTAGAACATAGTTCTGTTGTTCTTCATCGAGTTTAGAAAAGTCATTGCAGACTTTTTCAAGTTTTTCGTCCTTATTCATGCGGCCCCTCTTTATACACTCTATATGTGAGAATATTATACTATAATGTGAGAATTTACAAGTGCTAGTTTCATCTTAAAAACATTAAAAAAATTATAATCCACAAATATAATATAATCTATATGGGAGCGGGAATATATGTTGTTATGCCAACATTTCTAAAATCAAACATTGCATAGTGAGTATTTTTATCGTATGATATGAATATGACAATCAGCAAACGCATAAGACATTTACGGCAGACACTGAATATGTCGCAAATTGAATTTGCGAAAGCAATCTATATCAGCAATGGTTATATCGCGGAGTTGGAATGTGAGCACAGAAAAGTAAATGATCGTATAATTCATTTGATTTCTCTGAATTTCGGCGTTAACGAGAAATGGCTGAAGACCGGAGACGGAGAAATGTTTTTCACTACGCCGGGTGAAAAACTTCAGCGTATGGTAAGCCTCTTCAATGAACTTCCGCCAAAGTTCCAGGATTATGTAATGATGCAAATTGAACAATTAGTAAAAATGAACGCTTCCGGCATCGAAAGTTAAGTAATGATATGATACCGCTCTATAAATTAGAAAAATTACCGCGAATCCAAAAACTGAGAAAAATCGCCAAGTATTTTACTTTTGCGGAAAATCGTCTTTGTCAGAGATGCGAAGCAGATCAGAGCTGCATAGCAGATCAGAGCTGCATAGCAGATCAGAACGGCATTTTGGAAAAAAGCGCGGAGATTTTCTCCGGTATGGAGCTGGTTTTTTTTAATGACGCGGCGAAGTTACTTGCGCAAGACGCGCTTTTTTCGCAGGATTCAAGAAAAGTATTTATTGAAAGCTCAGAATTTTTTAATTCTTTGATTTCACCTAACAAAACAGATATACCGGCAGAAAGTGGAAATGCCAATCGGGCGGCTCTTCTCAGACGCGCTTTGAACAGTGTAAAGCATATTTTACTTTCAGAGACGGGTAAGGAGCAGGCTGACTGGGATTTTACAGGCGCGGACGGACTTTTAGATCGGGAGAAGCGGAAAATATTTGAAGGCATGTTTGTTTATCTGGAAGATATACGCTCTCCGTTTAATGTCGGCGCGATGTTTCGCACCGCGGAAAGTTTCGGCGCGGAAAAGATTATTTTGTCGCCGTTTTGCGCCGATCCGCGCCACAGACGCGCCGAAAGAACAGCGATGGGCTGCATTGACATTGTTCCGTGGGAGCGCCGCGAACTATTCGCCGCAGGATACGCGCCGGACGCAGCCGAGCGGGTAGAGGGCTTCTCCGCGCTGCTTTGTGGTTCGGCGGCTGGTTCACTGCCTGTTTTCGCTCTGGAGACGGGCGGCACCCCGCTGGATGAATTTAAGTTTCCTGAGCGCGGTTTATTAATCGCGGGCTCTGAAGAGTTAGGCGTAAGCCCCCGCGCACTGGCGGCGGCAGACGCTTCTTTGGGAAGAGTATCGATTCCATGTTACGGAACAAAAGCGTCGTTAAATGTGTCGGTGGCGTTTGGAATTGCTTTACAGAGATGGGCTGAGATTTTTACGCGTTAATACTTTTTCGTGTTAAAACTGCGATTCCCGCTGAAAGCCAATAGCAAGGCGTTCAAGCAAAGTATCAATTTGTTTTTGACTCCGCAGTTTGTAATTTTTTAGCGGACCCGGCTCAAACTGATCAAAGCTGACATTGCCGTTTTCATATTCGCAGAACATATTCGCGAGATACACCGCGTCAATCAGATCTTTACATTCTTGGGGCGCGGCTTCGGGATCATGATGATAGCGAATTGCCGCTACAAGTCTTTCGGGGAAGTTCCATTTTTCGGCAATTAATGCGCCAAGCTCCGCATGGTTTAAACCGGCGGAAAGGTTCTCGAATGTTGACGCAGGCAGGTTTTTATCACCGCAGATTCCTTTTATTTTATTTAACAGATCAGGATGAACGCTTGAAAATATTATTTTTCCCATGTCGTGCAGGATGCCGCTCACATATACATCATCAAGAAGATTATTATCGTTTTTAAAGTTTTTAACAATATTATACGCGTAAAACGCCGTCTTGTAACAATGTTCCCAAAGCCTCTTTTTATCGACAGTATCGTCACCTAACACTTTTTGCGTTCCGTATGAATATAAAAGGTTTTTTATTCCTTTAATGCCAATCATTTTAACGGCTTCCGAGATATTATCAACTTTTTTTGAAAGCATATATTGGGCGGAATTGACTATTTTTAACAGATCGGCAGTCAGCGCGGGATCCATCGATATCTGCCTTGCGATGGTCGGCATATCGGATGTCGGATCATTAATCAATTTTTGAACAAAAATGACATTTTCGGGAAATTGAGGAAGGCTGTTGATGCTTTCCACTATTTCTTCGGAAAGAACAGACATATTTTCAACCATTGCTTCATCAAGCGGAATTGCGATGCTGGCAGCGGTGAATCTGTCGGATGTTTTCATTGAAAAAGCGTCATCATCAAGTCCCATTTTTTTCAGCATCAGCACAAGAATAACCAGTCCGAGTCCGGCGCCCTCGGAATCATCAAGCACCTGAGTAAAAGCTTCTTCCAGGCTTCCGAATTGTCTTGAACGCGCCATCTTGTCGTGTATTCTAAGCTGCTCTATTTTATTTGCTTTTACATTGTTGCGAATTTCAACTTTTATTATATTTCTTTTAAGCTGTAAAATTACTTTAATATAAAGACCCTGTTCTTTCTGACGCTGAAGATAATAGTTAATATTATTGATCGTTTCTTCCTTGAATGTTTTCATTCCAAGGTGATAATCGCTGTCATCATTAATGTCCAATCCCCGTTCTTTAAAATAAATTCGTTTAGTATTTGCTTTCTTGGCATTAACAACAAGCTCTTGCACGCAATATATCAGATAGTCTTTTAATTTTGATTGATTCATATGTTTAAGAAAACTTTCAATTACTCTTTCGATATACATTTCAATTTCTTTCGGGAGAGTATAAGTTGTTATTGTAAGAGGAAGTCCTGATTGTATCGCTTTTTTAATTTTTTCTTCATCAACAACCAGTTCTACGTAAGAACTCATATAATACAACCTACCTTAAAAATTATCCAATTATATTAACATCGGTAAATATCTTAATATTTTCAATTTTATAGAAATAATAATGGAAAAATTATTAATTATCAATAGTACGCGGCTGTTTGTATTTTTAATGTGTCAAAATGACCCTGTTTTTACCTGATTAAATATGTATGAGTCATCTTGTCTTATCAAATAATGGCAAAAACCGAAAAAATTCAATTAAAAAAGGAAAATACAGCGATATATATCAAATTTTACTTGGCACGGTTATTGCTATATAAATTGTAGGTAATAAAGGAGGACGATATGAATAAGGGAAATAGGGCAAAATCGCCGGAAAGTAATCTTTCGATTTACTTTAATGAAATTAACCGTATCCCGATTCTTACCCGGGAAGAGGAAGAGCAAGCCGCGCGTGAAGCAGCGGCAGGCTGTAAAGCAGCCAGAGAAAAACTTGTAAGCGCAAATCTGCGTTTTGTTGTCAGCATAGCAAAAAAATATCAAGGGCTTGGTATACCGCTTGAAGACCTGATTAGCGAGGGCAATGTCGGGCTGTTAAACGCTGTTGATCGTTTTGATGTTGAAAAAGGCTATCATTTTATCTCGTACGCTGTGTGGTGGATACGGCAGGCAATTATGAGCTCGCTTTATGAAAAAGCGCGTATGATTAGGCTGCCTGTGAACCGCGCTACAGACCTTGTTAAAATCGAAAAAGCCCGGAAAATTGTAAAATCGGAATATTCAACAAAAGAGGAAATCAATGAAATTGCTGAACTTTTAGCCATGGATAAAAACAGGGTTTCTGATCTTATCAGCATTTCAAGAGAGATTCTTTCACTTGATAATCCTGTCTCCGACGACGGCGCTCTCTTGCTGCGTGATTCTATCGAAGACAATCAATATACCGCGCCGGATGAATTTGCGGAACGCAAATCTATGGAAAATGATATCGAAAATGTTCTTGGCACACTTGACGCTGATGAAGCAGAAATCATTCGTTTCCACTTTGGGCTTGGACACCGCCAGCCGATGTCACTGAAAGAAATTGGCGCGTATTATAATTTGAGCAAAGAGCGAATCCGCCAAATTGAGGAAAAAGCGCTTTCAAGGCTCAGAAATCCAAAGAGGACGAAGAAGCTGCGGGCTTATGTCGCTTAACGGTCGGTGTTATGTGAAATGCAAACCTGCTTAAATCGCGGGCTTGCATTTTTTAGGTGCGCCTAGCATGGGCGATAACTACTATAACATCTAAAATAAAAATGGACTAATAAATAATAGAAAAATACAAAAGAGGCGGAGCGGATAACGCTCTTTATGATACACCCGGCCGCGGCAGGAATCCTGTGATAACGGATGAAGAAAAAACATGGATAATAAACATCGCATGCCGGAGACCTTATGACTTAGGGTACCCGCAAGAGATGCGGTCATACACGCGGTTGGCAGCGTATATAAATAAAAACGCCGAAGCATCCGGTTATACGAGATTATCAACAATAAGCCGCGCTCACATAAACAACATACTTGATAATGCGCAGATAAAACCGCACAAGATGAGGTATTACTGTGAGAAAAGAGCCCCTGAGTTTGATACAAAAATGCATAATGTTCTTGTTGTATACAAGCAAATAGAGATGCAATTTGACGAAGAAGGGGAAATTCTTCCGTTTGAAAGGATAAAAATTAACACACTATCATATGATGAAAAGCCCGGCATTCAGGCAATTGCCAATACAGCGCCTGATAAAATGCCGACAGTTAAAAACGGGTATCGAACCATCGAACCATCGAACCAAAGGTTCGCGGTTCGCGGTTCGCGGTTCGCGATACCGCGATCATGAATATGTCAGGCTCGGAACATTATCATTGTTAGCGGGAATTGATTTGCTTACAGGTGAATTCGTATTTACTCCGGCACACGGCTCCTGGTTAAACACGATGGATGAAATTTCTACTCTGAAATCTGCTTCTTAATCAGTCCTGTTAATTCAAATATGGAGTACTAGGCGGTGCGAAAAAGGAGTAGTCCAATAACAAAAACGAAATTATTATCGTGTTACCACCAGCAAATACCGCTTTTTACCTGCACGTAAAACCAATTCTCCGTCATTGTTGAGGCTGTCCGCCCCGATAAGAGCTTTGTGATCGCCGATAGAGGCAAGTTCGCCGCTGCTGTCTGAGACAAACGCTCCGCCTTGGTCGACGAGGCGGCGGGCTTCGCTCTTGGTCGGCTGCAAACCGGCATCGAAGAAGAGGTCTACTACATTGTAACCGGCTTCAAACATTGAGCGGGACAGCTCCTTGCGCGGCATTGCCTGTTTGTCGCCGCCGGCGCTTCCGAAAGCGGCTTTTGCGCCGGAAAGCGCTTTGTCGGCTTCGTCTTTTCCGTGGATTAGAGCGGTAACTTCCCACGCGAGGCGTTCTTTGGCATCGTTGGGATTTTTGCCGGATATGCACAACGCGCGGCATTCATCAACAGGGAGGAACGTGAACATCAGCATGAAGCGAAGGATGTCCTGATCCTGCACATTACGCCAGTATTGGAAAAAATTATAAGGAGAAATTAAGGCGGGATCGAGGAAGAGCGCGCCTTTTTCGGTCTTGCCCATTTTTTTACCGTCCGCGGTTTCAACAAGGGGGAATGTCAGCCCGAACGCTTCAACGCCTTCGATGCGGCGGATTAACTCAACGCCTGCGACAATGTTCCCCCATTGATCATCGCCGCCGATTTGCAGGCGGCAGTTGTGGCGGCGGTACAATTCCAGAAAGTCGAAACTCTGTAAAAGCTGATAATTAAACTCGATGAAAGAGAGACCGGTTTCCATTCGTTTTTTGTAAGATTCAAAACTTAACATTTTGTTGACTGAAAAATGGCTGCCGATGTCGCGCAAGAAATCGATATAATTCAGGTTTGCAAGCCATTCTTTATTGTTGACCGTAAAAGCGTTTTTATTGTCAAAGCCGACAAAGCGGTCGAGCTGCGTTCGGATCGATTCGGTGTTAAGGTCCAACTGCTCGTATGTGAGCATCTTTCTCATGCTGTCTTTTCCCGAAGGATCACCGATTCGCGCGGTGCCGCCGCCGAGCAGAGCTACTCCGATATGCCCCGCGTCCCTGAGATGGCGGAAAGCGAAATAGGGAACTATGTGACCGATATGCAGGCTGCCTCCCGTGGGATCGGTGCCTTCATAAAACGCAATCGGTCCTTCATCCATCAAATTTGAAAGACCCTCAGTATTGGTACATTGCTGAAAAAATCCTCGTGCTTTTAAAGTTTCTAACGCGCTATTCATAATGCTCCATTGTACAAAATTTACCAAAGGCTGTCACCAACCGTAATTCAGCGGTTTATATTATCCGTAATTAATCCGATAATAAACAAAGTGCAGTCACTACCAATTATTGAACTGTTAAAACAAGTTGTCACGTCATGGCAGGTTATTGCCGTAACAATAGCGATGGTGCTGTATCTCCAGCTTGTTTTTCTTGCGTCACGCAAGCGCAAAAATACTAAAAAAATTCATAAGTTGAGCGAAAAATCGTCTAAAGCTAAAAAAGAAAAACCGACAGAAGGCATACCGGAAGCAGCCGGCGTCGGCAAGAGCTCTAATGAAGAACTTGGGCTGGAAGAAGAGTAAGAGTTTTTTCACACCCCAATACATGTCCCGACAGCTTTTGCGGTATCAACCATATAGTGATCGGCAGGCACAGTTTTTACTTTTCCTTCGGGGACGCTTAAATCAACAGAGCTGATGTCATTTCCACGCAGAGCGACCATGCGTCCGTATTGACCTTTGGCAAGGAGATCGGCGGCGGCAGTGCCGAGGCAGGTAGCGAGGACGCGGTCGGATGCGCTGGGGATACCGCCGCGCTGGACATAGCCTAAGACGGTAGCGCGGGATTCCATTCCTGTCTTTTCCTGGATCTCGTTTGCGATGCGGTAACCGACGGAAGGACCGTTTTCCATGCGGTATTTTTTTCTGTCTTTTTTATCCATTGCAGCTTCTTCAATTGACATTGCTCCTTCAGCGACAACTACAATAGAAAAGTTTTTTCCCGATTTAAAGCGCCTGTTGATATGAGAAGCAACGATGTTTATGTCGTAGGGAATTTCAGGAAGAAGGATCACATCGCCGCCGCCTGCTACTCCTGAGTAGAGAGCGAGCCAGCCGGCTTTGTGTCCCATCAGCTCAATCACAATGACGCGGCTGTGGCTGCGTGCGGTGGTATGCAGGCGGTCAATTGCTTCTGTGCCGATTGCTAGAGCTGAATGAAAGCCGAATGTTCGATCTGTGCCGACAATATCATTATCAATTGTTTTCGGAAGCCCGATTACATTAAGACCTTCCCGCGAAAGTTTATAACCTGTGGTATTGGTTCCGTTTCCTCCCAGCACAACAAGGCAGTCCAGTTTCAATTTTGAATAGGTTTCCACAATCGCGGAAACTTTTTCGTGCGCGGGTTCTTCATTTACAGCGGGAGAAAACGGCTTTTCCCTGCTTGAGCCGAAAATGGTGCCGCCTATTGTCAGGATGCCCGAATAGTCTTCTGGTTGAAGCATTCTCGCGTCTTCATGAATAAGCCCTCGAAAACCGTTAGCTATGCCGATAATTTCCATGCTGTAAATATCATGGGCTGCGCGGCACACGCCGCGGATAGCGGCATTCAAACCGGGGCAATCGCCGCCCGCTGTCAGTATGCCAAAACGCTTTGTAACACTGGATATAGCCATGTAAACCGCCTTATAATAGGTACTTTTTTAACGCGTTGAAGAATTCCTGAACATCAATCGGCTTGCCGATATGATCGTTCATTCCAACCTCAAGGCACTTATCAATATCCTCACGGAAAACATTAGCTGTCATCGCAATAATCGGAACTCCGTTCGGTATTTTCATTTTTAAGCCTGAAGCTTTTCGGTCAGCTTCAACCGCTCTGATCTTTTGGGTCGCTTCATATCCGTCCATATCCGGCATCTGAACATCCATTAGAATTAAATCGTAATCATCAGGCGATTTCTCGAACATGGCAACCGCTTCAACGCCGTTCATGACGCAATCCATTTTAAGAAGAGTAGGTTCGATTAGTGTATCGATAATTTCCTGATTGATCTCCACGTCTTCCGCCAGCAGGATTTTATATCCTTCAAATATACCTGAGTTTTCGGCTGTTTTATCTTCTTCAAGCTGACGCGCTCCAATCGCGCCTTCAATTGCCGCAACGCCGGTTTCGGATAAACTAACAGGTTTCTTTGTTCCGCGGGCTGCGTTAAAATAAAATGAGAATGCGGAACCTTTTCCGAATTCGGATTCGACCTTCATTTTCCCGCCCATCATTTCTACAATGTTTTTTGAAATCGCGAGCCCAAGACCTGTGCCTCCGAACTTGCGTGATATTCTGGAATCAGCCTGCTGAAATTTACGGAAAAGCAGTTTTTGCTGCTCCTCGCTGATGCCGATCCCTGTGTCTTCAACTTTAATTCCTATCTTGCATACGCCGTCTTCTTCACTGATAAAACGGGTAGTAAGTTTTATAGAGCCGGCTTCGGGAGTGAACTTGATGGCGTTACTCAAAAGATTTGTAACAACCTGCGCAAGACGCTGATCGTCACCTATCAATGTGCGCGGAATGGAGTTATCAACATGAACAGTTATAATTTGATTCTTTTCTTCGGCGCGGGAATTGATAATATTAATAACGCGCTGAAGCGTTTTTTCAAAGTTGAACTCTACCTGCGAAAGTTCAAACATATTCGCTTCAATTTTCGACATATCAAGAACGTCATTGATAACGCCCAAAAGATGCTGGGAAGCGTTCTCAATTTTATCAAGGCAGTAATCTTTGCGCGGTATATCGTCAGCGTTTTTTCCTATATAAGTCATGCCGATGATGGCGTTCATAGGGGTGCGTATCTCATGGCTCATGTTCGCGAGAAACGCGCTTTTTTGTTTGCTCTCTTCGTTGGCTTTTTCTTTTGCCTTATCAATTCTGATGAGCACCATAATCAGAGCGAATGCCATTATCGCTCCCAATATGCACGAAACAATCATCATTCGGGTAGTTCCCTGATAATAACGCTCCTGCGGGGAGAGAAGCAGAATATTCCATCCGTTTGAAGTTTTTCGGGAAAAAACGATAACATCCTCGTCTTTCCAATTTTTTGCTTTCCGTTCGTAAAGATTTTCACCTAGTTCAAATTCAGTCATAAACTTTGAAATCTCAAGATCCGCTTCGCTCAATTTTCTTCCCACATAAGCGGGATTTGCGTGCGCGATTATAGTGTAATCAGCGGCGACCAGAATGCCGTATCCGCCGTCATTAAGTTCTGCGCTGACCGCAATGCCTCCGATTGTATTCAGAGGAACATCAATACAGACAACTCCCGCGAGCTCTCCTCTTGCGTCATGAACACAATGCGAGTATGTAATAAAAAATACGTCTCCGATATTGTCATTATTGTGCGGTTGTGTTTCAACAGTCTCACCGCAGTTTTTAACAGCGTTGATATACCACATCCGTTCTGCTGGATTATAATTTTCCGGCGGCTCCAGTTAATGCCGGCTTATAAAAGCAGTTTCATTAAAAACATTTTTAAAATATCCGTAAAGTCCGTTAATACAATTAATTCCCGATTTTTCCGAAATTGCATAAGCTGATACTGTATTGAAATAGTGTTTTAGTTTTTCCATATTATCATCAATAATCATCTGCCGAATCGTTTGAATAAAAGTTTCCAGCAGAATTTTGTAAGAGATGAGTTCAGATTCTATCTGTTCATTGGTGAAAGAAAGAACGCTGTCTGCGGTTCTGCTTAAATTTTTGCGGACAGTTACCGAATTGAAAATATAGTTCAAAAAAACCAAAACCGAAAAAGCAACTAAAGTAAATACAATTTGCCAGTATAATGACCGAACCTTTTTCCCCATTGCGTTTATTATGCCATATTTATTTAATTTTTCAACTGAAAAAACAAAATTTTTTATTAAAAGTATTCATTTTAATTAAAATTTTCCTTATATCACTCTTAACATGACATTTATTTGTTCTTTGTTCTAAAAATTGGATTATGATGATGATTAAAATTTTCTTTTAACTCATAGGTATCTGACATCGCTATATGCAGCGTAGTAAGGAACAGAGAATAAAGAACAAAATCATTGTTTGTAATCTTACCTTTTTAGCTTCACGCTAACATTTCAAACAAGGTCTTTGTTCTCTGTTAATTGTTCCTTGTTCTTTGATTTCTTTACCGTATGCTTTATGTTCATTACGGCTAAATTAATTTCAAATGTTGTTTCCGTTTCCGAGATATTAAGGCTATCGCCTAAAATATCAGATATAATTTCTCCGCTTTTTTGCATTAGCGGCTTCTTTGCTTCTTTATCCGTCTTTATTGCCAATTCTTTGACGGTTCTTGTTAATTCCCGTATTTTTGCGAATGTTTCAATAATTGTAAGGGTTGTCTGCGTTGCTTTTGGGCTTTTTAATATCGTGGCAAGCATATATAAGCCCTTTTCGGTAAAAGCCTTTAATGCGGCGTGTGAAAATTTTATGGGTTTGAGGTGGTCAAAAGTTTTGACCACCTCGCTTTTTTCGTTTGAATTAACAGTTAAAATATACCCTTCAGGGAACTTTTCAGGGTTATTTTTTACCGCTTGATTAACTTCTTTAGTCTCTACCCCATATAGAAAGGCGACATCACAATCCAGTAATACCTTTGTATTACGAATTTCAATTATTTTCGCGTCAACATCGTTAATACTTAAATTCATCGCTTTTTCTCCTTGATATTAAAATCTAAAGTGAAATAGGTCATGCCAGAGAGTGAGATAATTTCACACAAAGGCACAAAGGAGTTAATTCTCAATTTATTCAATTTCACCGTTTATTATTCTGTATATACCTGTTTTCATTAGTTCTGACCCAAAATTTAACAAAAATCCAAGTTTGGTATTAGTTAATTTCAGATATGTAAGTAATTGCTTTTTATGCGCTCCGGTAATTTTTTCTACTGACTTTAGCTCAATTATTACTTTTCCTTCAATAAACAAATCCGCCCTGAAACCTTCGCTAAAACATTCTCCTTCAAATTCAAATGGGATTGATACTTGTCTTTGAACGGATAGTCCTTTTTTAATTAATTGTTTTGATAAGATAATTTCGTAAACACTTTCTAATAATCCGGGTCCTAGTTTTGAATGTAAATTATAAGCGGTATCAACAATTATAACTCCAATATCATTTTCATTCATATTAACTCCTTTGTGCCTTTGTGTGAGAGGTTTCTTAGATCACCCCCTGCTTTTGAAAAATATTCAAAAGCATTGTATATATATGGCGCAGCCCTGCGTGGCGCTTTACCGAAAACGAGAAAAAACGAAAAATTTTTGAGAGTTTTTGCTGATGGTTAAATGTTTAACCAACTCTTAGTTTTATTTTATTAACTGTTCTCTGTTACGCTATATATGGTGTAGTGTTGCACCTAACGTTCTAGGTTGTTTGGGTGACAGGCACCATATGCGTTTAGAAGCCCTGAGTACAAAAACCACATAGTAAAATTTTTACCACGAACCACACTGACAAGAACGAACCTGTTGTTTGATATTGTTTGATTGAGCTTCAAGATTTTTGAGTTAAGAGGGAATAAAGTTCTTTGTTCTTTGCTACGCTATATATGGTGTGGTGTTGCACCTAACGACACTAGGTTGTTTGGGTGACAGGCACCGGGCGTTACATCTCGAAGCCCTTGTCCGCAGTCAATGCAGGCAGCTTGTCATTATTGCCACCGGCAATGAGAGGAGTTTTGGATTGTTTCTGACCGGCAGCCGCAAGACGGATTTCATTTATCATCGGTTGCAGTTGGGCAAGTTCAGGCAGACTGCCATCAGCAATACGCGTTAAGACAGTAGCAATAACACCTGGGTTGATTTCAATGTTCAGACCGAGAATGCTTTTATCCCAAGTATATACTTTTTCCGGGATATTGAATATATGCCACTGGGTCAACTTTATTTGTTCGTCCGGACGACCGGATTTAATAAGATTCTTTTCGTAAGTGGTCAGGTCGGCA
>Ga0209755_10002449_pt1 | contig 25519 bp, 22 predicted proteins | sample TergutCo191P1_FD_187301 | JGI IMG/M metagenome (GOLD analysis project Ga0209755, IMG submission 187301) | Cornitermes sp. P1 segment gut microbial communities from Petit-Saut dam, French Guiana - Co191P1 (SPAdes) (version 2) | ecosystem: Host-associated > Arthropoda: Insects > Digestive system...
CGCGCCCCGCCCGACGCGAGCCCGCGCGCCCGGGGCTTTTCCCGCCCGCGCCCCTGCGCGCCTTAACCCACAGCGCGATCATGAAAGGCAGGGCGACGACAAGCCCCAAGACAAACGCGAAGGACGCGGTTATGAACACCGGCACGTCCCTGAACGCCACGAACCCCAGGCTTAGGTCGGAGCGGTTGTCCAGGTTGAGGATGACGAACGCGAGGAACGCCGCGAAAGCCGCGACAAAGCGCAGCAGCCGCCAGGGCATAGGCTTACTCCTTTGGAAGCGCCGCTGGAAACCCGCGCTTCCCTGTGGGCTTTCCGGATCCTAAGGAAGCGCCGGCTTAACCCGGCGCCGCCTAACCGCATCTGCCGCGACTTTCCGAGCCGTCGCTCGGGGCGAGCGGAAACCAATATTCCGCCGATTATCCGGCGGTTCCCTTTGGCGCCGGGGAAAACCCCTCCGCGCGGAAAGTGTTGCCCCGAAGACTCGAAAGCGTAAGCTCGGCGAACGAGCCTATCGCGCTCGCGGGGCCGGGGACGACCACCATCTCGTCCCTTTCCGTGCGCGCTATTAACTCATCGGCATTTTTCCGGGAAATCCCCTCGACCAGCGCCGTCTCGCGCGCTCCCACGCGCGACCTGAGAATCTCCCCGGTGTGCTTTTTCTGCAAGGCAATGACGCGCGCCAGCCTCTCCCGCTTGACGCCCTCCGCGACGCGCCCGGGCAGGGAGTGCGCCGCGGTTCCCTCGATGGCGTTGTAGTGGTACGTGTAGGCGTACAGAAAGCGCGTCTCCTCCATGAGCGACAGCGCCTGCTCGAAATCCTCCTCGGTCTCCCCGGGAAAGCCGACCAGGATGTCCGTCGAGAGGCTTATGCCGGGCATCGCCTCCCGTATCTCGCGCGCGAGGCGGAGGTAGCCCTCGCGGGTGTAGCCGCGGTTCATCGCGCGGAGAATCGCGTCCGAGCCGTGCTGGACGCACAGGTGAAGGTGCCGGCAGAAAGCCGGGCTTTCCGCCATCGCGCGGATCGCCTCGCCGGAGAAGTCCTTGGGATTCGCGGAAAGGAAGCGCAGCCACCTGACGCCGCTTTCCCGCGCCTCGCGGGCGACCATGCGCAGCAGCCCCGCGAAATCGAGGCTTTCGCCGCCGCCGCTCCAGCGGTACGCGTTCACGTTCTGCCCCAGCAGCGTCACCTCGCGAACGCCGCGCTCGCCGACGAGCCTTATCTCCTCGGCTATCATGCGCGGGTCGCGCGAGACCTCCCTGCCCCGGACGTGGGGCACTATGCAGTAAGAGCAGAAGCTGTCGCAGCCGTGCATGACGGGCACGAAGCTGCGGAATTTCCCCTCCTCCATGTGCGAGGGGGAGAACTCGAAGCCCGCCGCCGCCCGACCGATCTCGGGAAAGGAAGCCGCGCCCGCGGAGGCGCCGACCGCGTCGAGGATCAGGGGGAACGTCGAGCGCGCGGACGTACCCATCACGTAGTCCACCGCGGGGAAGCGCTCCCTGAGCTTCGCGCCCATCCTCTGGGCCATGCAGCCGGCGACCACCAGCGCGAAATTCCCCCCGCGCGCCGCGCGCTTTTTCTTCTCGGCGGCGTAGAGGGCGATCCTGCCCAGGGCGCGCTTTTCCGCGGTGCCGCGCACCGAGCAGGTGTTCAGCAGCACGAGATCCGCGCTCCCGCCGTCGCTCGCGGCGGTCCAGCCCTTCTCGCGGCAGGCGAGAAGCAGGGCCGAGGATTCCGCGGAGTTCATCTGGCAGCCGTAGGTCTCGAAGTGGTAGGTCATTGATAGCGCTTGCCCTGCGCCACGATGTACGAGATCAGGTTCCTGGCGCCGGTGACCAAAAGCCACATCGAGATGATGCCGAGCGCGGTGTTCGCTACCAGCATGATGTGCTGGAGGGGAAACCGGGAGAATATCTGCAGCGCCCCTATGACGACGATGAAAATCCCGGCCTTCCTGTTGAGCGGGTTGTTCGCCATCAGCCAGCCAATGCCCAGGGCGCAGATCGCCCCGCCCGCGACGAAGGCGATTACGGGGGCGCGCATGAACGGCAGCCGCAGGATCGCCAGCGCCACGCCGCCAGCGAAGCACCAGATCGCGTTGCCGCGCAGCCTGTCCAGAACCGAGATCGAGGGAGGGACGTCGTCGCTCTTGCGGTCGCTCATCGCATTCCTCCCGCCGCGGCCTCGCAGACGTTGCGCAGCAGCATCGCTATGGTCATGGGGCCCACGCCGCCCGGCACCGGCGTTATCCAGCCGGCTTTCTCCCTCGCCCCGTCGAAGTCAACGTCTCCGCAGAGCCGATAGCCCTTCTCCCTGGACGGGTCGCTCACGCGGTTCACGCCCACGTCTATCACGGCGGCGCCCGGTTTCACCATGTCCGCGGTTATCAGGCCGGCCTTTCCCGCCGCGGCGATCAGGATGTCCGCCCGCCGCGCGTGGAGCGCGAGATCCTTCGTGCCGGTGTGGCAAACCGTGACCGTCGCGTTCGCGTCGCGCCGGATCAGCAGGTTCGCCATGGGCTTGCCGACGATGTTCGACCTTCCCACCACGACGGCGTGCGCCCCCGATAGCGGCGCGCCGATCTCGCGCAGGAGTACCAGAACCCCGTGCGGCGTGCAGGGCAGGAAGCCGGGCCTGCCGATGAGCATGTTCCCCACCGACACCGGATGGAACCCGTCCACGTCCTTCGCCGGGTCGATGGCCATTATCACCCTGTCCTCGTCTATGTGCCTCGGAAGGGGAAGCTGGACGAGGATGCCGTGGACTTTCGCGTCGAGGTTGAGCCTGCCGACGAGCGCGAGAAGCTCCGCCTCGGGCACGTCCGCCGGCAGGCGTATGTCCAGGCTTTCCATGCCCGCCTCCTCGAGCGCCTTTTCCTTCGCCGCGACGTACGAAAGGCTCGCGGGGTCGTCCCCGGCGAGCACCACCGCGAGGCGCGGCGCCGGCGCGCCCTTCGCCTTCAGAAGCGCCGCAAGCTCCTTGGTCTCCTCGCGAATCCTCTTCGCGACCGCTTTCCCGTCGATTATCGTCGCAGACATGTTACCTCCATTATCGCCAAGAAGCGCCCTTGCGCGGCGCGGATTTCCACGTCCCGCCCGAGCGCCACGTTGCTGATTCCGTGCAGCCCGCGCTCCCAGCGCGCGCCGCCAAGCTCCCATTTCAGGCCGCCGCTTTCCGCCTTCCACGGCCCGCCCCCGAGCGGGAAAACCGACACGACGTCGCCCGGCTCAAGCTCGGCCCGCAGCGTCTCGCCGGGATCCACGCGGCGCGCGTCCTCCCCCGCGGTCAGCCAGCGGCGCGGGGCGCGCTCCCTCTCGAACAGGTCGCGGATGGCGAGTATGTGGGCGAGCCTGCCGCCGCCGCCGCCCACGATCCACGCGTCCAGGCAGCCCTGATCCCACAGGACGTTAAGCGCGAGCTCCGTGTCGCTGAGATCCTTGTCAGGGTCGTGGCGCTCGATCCGCGACGCGGGATACCGGAGCAGGCTTGGGTGGTCGCCGCCCAGGGAATCCATGTCGCCGACCACCCAGTCCGGCGCCAGCCCGGCCGCCTCCGCGAGCAGCAGCCCGGAGTCCGCGGCGACGACCAGGGCATCCGCGCAATGGCCGCAGGCTCGCCTGACGGCCTCCGGCGCCGGCCCCTCGCCGCCGGCAAAGACTATGCCTGTCTTGCGTGTCATTTACGCCCTCAATTATACAGGGAGCCGGTGTCTCCGGCAAGGGCAAATTCGGGCGCGCGGCTGCCGGAACCGCCGATTAAAGCGAAATTCGGCGGTTCCGGCGGACTTTCAGCCCGACGCGCCTGCATGGCGCAGGCGCGGTTACGCGGCATTGATATTTTGGGGAAAGCGAGCGGTTTTGGGAAAAGCGAGCGATTTTGGGAAAAGCGAGCGATTTTGGAAAAAGCGAACGGTTTTGGAAAAAGCGAACGGTTTTGGAAAAAGCGAGCGCTCGGCGAAATCAGCGCATCGACCGCGCGGCAGAGCGCGCCTGCTGCTCGTTGTCGTAGACGTGCACAAGCTCCTCGCGAATCCAGCCGGACTCCTCCCCCTCCGCGAGCAGCCAGGCCGCGGAGCCAGCGCCCTCCCGCACGACGCGCCGCTCCGAGACGCGCAGCACGTCGCCCATCCTGGCGTGCCCCGCCGCCGCCGCCGCCGAGGACGGCTCGGCGCCGAGGCGGGCGTGGGGGACGCTCACCACGCCGTAGCCCACGCCGGGGCGCGAGATCGGGCGGGTCTCGGGAGGCAGCGCGGAGCCGCCGTCGCCGCGCCCCGAGCAGGCGGCGACGAAAAGCAAAGCGAGAGCCGCGACCGCCGCGGAAAGCGCCCTCATTCCTTCGCCAGATATTCCCGCAGCGCGGGAAGAAGCCCCAAGTCGGACGGAGCGAAGCCGCCGGGCAGCGCGCCCGACTCTATCTCGTCGGGCGAGACCCAGCGCCATTCCTCGTGCTCCGTCATCCTCAAATCCGAGCGCGGGGGAAGCGCGACTCCGTAGGCGCGCAGGTCGTAGAGCCTCTCGCCGTGGGTGAACCCCCCGGAGGCGACGAGCGGGCCGACCTCGACGCTCGCGCCGAATTCCTCGAGGAATTCCCTTCGCAGCGCGTCCGCGTCGCTCTCGCCGTCCTCGACCTTGCCGCCGGGGAATTCCCACATTCCCCCCAGGCTTCCGCCCTCGAGCCTGCGCGCGACGAAAACCCGCCCGCCGTCCGTTGCCACGCCCGCGACGGAGCGCCGCGCCTCGCCCATGCTCGCCCCCGCCTTAGATAAACAGCGCCCGAGGGAAAACGAAATGCAGCCCGGCGATCACGAGAGACGCGATCCCGAGCTGCTTCCTCAGCGCCAAAAGCGCGTTCCCGAATCCGTCGATGCCCTTGCCGTCGCCGACGACGGAGCTTCGCTCCGCGTAGCTTGAGTAGGCAAGCGCGAAGCCCGCCAGAATGCCCGCCGCCGCGGGGAGAAGATCCCCCAGGATCGGCGGCCTGCCCATGGGGATAAGGAGCTTCAAAATCCCCGTCACGCCCGCCGCGATGCCGACTATGAGCCTGAAGCCACCGGAAAAAGGCGCAAGCTTCGAGCCTTCCTCCAAGGCGTTTCCCTGGAGGAGCAAAAACCCCGCCAGCCCGTTGAGCACCACCGACAGTAAATATACCTGTACCATTTCTGCCCCCACCTAAATATAACGTGCCCGGCGGAGTTTGGTCAATGGCTCGCGCGCGGCCTCCGGCCCGCCAAGCCCTGCCGCTCTCGGCGCGCCGTTCCGAAAAGGGCGGGCGTCCCATAGGCAGCGAGCGCGAACAGCCCTATTGACAACTATCCCGCGGCATGCAAGAATGCGCCCAGCAATTCGCGCTCTTTATTTAAGGAGGCCAAAATGCCAAGCGCAAGCGACGATTCATGCAAGTGCCCGTATTCCTGCAGCCGGCATGGGGATTGCCGGGCATGCGTCGAGCATCACCGCAAGTCCGGCTCGAAGACAAGCTGCGGCAAGGACGGCAAGGCGCCGGAAAGCGCGCAAGAGCAAGCCTGACGGCCCGATCTCCCGCGGCTTTTTCGGCTTGCCGGCTCGCGCGGAAACCGCCCAGCGCCGAAGCGCGCGCCTTCGCAAATCCGAAAAGCCGGGCGGCGCGGGAAGCGAAATCCCCGCGCCTCCAGGGCAACGGCGCTTGCTTTTTTCGACCGCGAAAATGGGTTTTTCCTGCCGAGCTTTGAGCAAACGCTGCTGCCTCCCTGCGGCTTGACCGCTCGGTCGCAGACCGCAGGGCCTATTGCCGAAAACAGCCTTGTGGCGGATGGATTCTCGCGGTTTCCCCGCGCGCGGGGCAGCCGCGGCATGACGGACAGCGACGCCGCTTTTCCGCGGTCTCATTGCGGATTTAGAGGCAAGCGCCGCCGCCCTGCCCGCGCTTTTTCCTCCGTATACAGCGGCCCGCCTTTGCGCTACAATTACGGCGCGCGCGGAGACATGCGCGGACGGCCCGGAAGCCGACGGAGGGAAGGATAGGATGAGATTGCGCGGAAAGATTCTGATTGCCGTAATTTGCCTTGCGACGAGCGCCTCGCCGCTGCTTGCGCAGAACGTTTTTCTGGAGCTGAACCTGACGAACCAGCCGGCGGCGGGCCTCGCGCAAGGCGCGGCGTTCGCGCTGGCTCCAAGGACGCACCTTGACATTCTCAGGGTGATAGAGCGCGCGGGCGCCGACGACAGCGTCGGCGGCATCGTCCTCAACGTCTCGGCCTTCAGCGAGGGGCACGAGACGCTGTGGGAGCTGCGGCAGGCGCTGGAGGATTTCAGGGCGAGGGGGAAGAAAATCGTCGCCTTCATCGGCTCGGCGAACATCAACACATATTTCCTCGCGACAGTCGCCGACAAAATCGTGATGGACGAGCAGGGGACGCTCACGCTGCTGGGCTACGCCTGGGGCAGGGGCTACGCGCGGCGCGGGCTGGAAATGCTGGGCGTGGGCGCGCGCGAGCTGCGCTACTTTGAGTACAAGACCGCCTCGGAGACGTTCACGCGCTACTCGCTTTCCGAGGCCGACCGCAGGCAGTACGGCGAGTGGCTGGACGACGTGATGTCCGTCACGCGCGAGGCGATAACGCGGTCGAGATCGATGACCGACGAGGAGTTCTACTCGATCGTCAACACCGAGTTTTGGTTCTCGCCGAGGGGCGCTCTGGAGCGCGGCCTCGTGGACGCCCTCGGCAGAAGACAGGCCGTCGTCGACGCCGCGAGGGAAATTTCCGGCAGGGAGCCGACCTTCGTCATTTTCGGCGACGCGAGGTCGAGCGTCACCGGCGCAAGCCGGTTTTACGGCCCCGACAGGTTCAGCGGGGGGCGCGGGGGCCGCCGGGCGCCGATAATCGCCGTGATCAACGCCAGCGGCGTCACCGACATGGAGCGCGGAATGGCGGCGCGGAATCTCGCCCGCGCGATAGACGACGCGTCCAGGAGAAGCCGCGTCGCGGCGATAGTCCTGCGCGTGAACTCGCCCGGCGGAACCCCCGAGGCCGCCGACCACATAGCCGACGCGGTCAAAAGGGCTCGGGAGCGCGTGCCGGTGGTCGTGTCGATGGGCGCCGTCGCGGCCTCGGGCGGCTACTGGGCCGCCATGAACGCCAGCCACATCACGGCGACGCCCATGACCATAACCGGCTCCATCGGCGTCATCGCGACGTGGTTCTACGACCGCGGCCTGAGCGACAGGCTCGGGCTGGACGTGGACGTCATTCAGCGCGGAAGCCACGCCGACCTCATGTCTGGCGTCATCCTTCCGAGGCGCGACCTCAACGAGGCGGAGCAGGCGCGCTTCCGCCGGTACATCGTCGATCACTACGACGCCTTCGTCGAGCGGGTCGCCGCTAGCCGGGGAATGGAGATCGAGCAGGTGGAAGCCGTCGCGCAGGGGCGAATTTTCTCGGGGATCGGCGCGCTGGGCGCCGGGCTCATAGACAGCGTCGGCGGCCTCGGCGACGCGATCCAAATCGCGCGCGAGCTTGCCGGGATCCCCGAGGGCCAGGGCGTGGCCTTCGAGCAGTTCCCGCGCCCGTCCTTCCTCGACAGGATGATAGGCCGCCTCGCGAGGGCGCGCGTTCCGGCGATGATCCTCAGGCGCGCGGCGCCCGCCCCCCCGGCGCTGGAGCCGGCGCTTTCCGCCGCGCTGCTGATGTCGGATCTTTTCCTCCCCGCGCATCTTCTCGAGGATCTCCGATTCCGCATCGAGCGCAACGGGCGCGTCATGCCGATGCTGCCCATGGGCGGCTGGTAGGCGGAAGGGCGCCCGGCGGCTTCCCGGGCGGGCGAATCCCGGGTAGAATCAGGAGTGGCTTTCCTGCTCGCTCACCCGACGCTAAAGGAGATCGCCGCGCTGTTCGGCGCGCGGGGGAGGGAGGTGTGCCTCGTGGGCGGCGCGGTCAGGGACATGCTGCGCGGAAGGAAGGCGCGGGACTGGGATCTCGCCACCGACGCGCCGCCGGAGGAGGTGGCGCGCATTTTCGGCGAGGCGCGCCCGAAGGCCAGGGTCATCCCCACGGGCGTCAGGCACGGGACGGTCACGGTTCTCTACAAGGGGCGCGGCCTGGAAATCACCACCTACCGCGCGGAGGCCGGCTACGGCGACGGGCGCCGCCCCGACTCGGTGTCTTACGCGGCTAGCGTCGAGGAGGATCTCTCCCGCCGCGACTTCACGATGAACGCCGTGGCGCTGCGCCTTCCCGGGGGCGAGAGGGTCGATCCGTTCGGCGGCGCGGCGGACATAAGGGCCGGGACGATTCGGTGCGTGGGGGATCCGGAGCGGCGCTTCGCCGAGGACGGGCTGCGGCCCCTGCGCGCGGTTCGGTTCGCCGCCCAGCTCTCGTTCGGGGTCGAGGAGAAAACGCTCGCCGCCGTCGGCGGGGCGCTGGGGACGTGCGCGAAGGTCTCGGCGGAGCGGGTGAGGGACGAGCTGGAAAAGATCGTCGCGTCGGGCAAGCCCTCGGTCGCCTTCGCGCTGATGGAGCGGACGGGCCTGCTCGCGCTGTTTCTTCCGGAGCTGGCCGCCTGCCGCGGGGTCGAGCAGAAGGGGTTTCACCGCTTCGACGCGCTGGATCATTCCCTGCTGGCCTGCGACTTCGCGGCGCGGAAGGGCTTCCCCGAGGAGACGAGGCTCGCCGCGCTTCTGCACGACGTCGGGAAAGCCGTCGCTCGGGGCGAGGACGAGTCGGGCGCGCCGACCTTTCACCGGCACGAGGCGGAGTCCGCGCGAATCGCGCGCGACGCGCTTTCCCGCCTGCGCTTCCCCAACGCGCTCGTCGATCGGGTCTGCCATCTCGTCAGGGAGCACATGTTCCACTACACGGACGACTGGAGCGACGCCGCGGCGCGCAGGTTCGTCGCGCGCGTGGGCGAGGGGAACCTGCCGGAGCTTTACCGGCTGCGCCGCGCCGACACTTTCGCGCAGTCCGGCGCGGAGCCGCCGCCCGACTACCTGCTGCCGCTGATCGACAGGGTGGGAAAGGTCCTGGCGGAGGGCCGGGCCTTCTCGCTGAAGGACCTGGCGGTCTCCGGCAGGGACCTCATCGCGCTCGGGATCCCGCCGGGAAAGGGCCTGGGCAGGATCCTGGGCGAGCTTCTCGAGACGGCGCTTGACGACCCGGCCCAGAACACGCGCGAGGCCATGCTCGAGATCGCGCGGAGGCTTTGGGAGCGCTGACCGCGCGCCCCCCGGCGCCGTCCTAAACTTGACCCGCAATTTTCCGGTCGGCAATCCGTAGCGGAAAAGCCCGCATTGAAGCCCTTCCAAAGCGTGTCATTCTGCGGCTGCCCCATGCGTGGGGAAGCCGCAAGAATCCACAGCGAAAAACGGCATCGTAGCCCAATGGATGCTGCGATCTAGTCGCAGCATGACGTTAAAGCCAGCGCCGGAAAGGCCATGCTGATTCCGTGGGTCAAGTTTAGGGCGCCGACATCAGGGCGCCGCCTCAAGGCGCGGCCTCCCCGATCGCCCTCGCGAGGGCCGCGAAGTCCTCGACGCTCAGGCTTTCCGCGCGGGCGCCCGCGTCCAGCCCGCTTCTCGCCAGGGCCTCCTCCGCCAGCCCGGCCGGGTCCCGCGCGCCCTCGCCCCCGCGCCGCCCGCCCGCGAGGAAGGCGGCGAGGTTGTTCCTGATCGTCTTCCTGCGCGCGGAGAAAAGCGCCCTCACCAGCGGGTAAAACCCCGGCGGCGGGATCGCGGCCCCCGCGCCCTCGCGCGGCTCGAGCAGGACGCCCTGCGAGTCCACGTTAGGCCTGGGGTAGAAGGACGCGCCCTTGAAGACCGCCAGCGGCCTGACCGCGTAGGCCGACGCGCAAAGCACCGAGAACGACGAGTAGTCCGCGCCGCCCGGGCCGGCCGCCATGCGCCTGGCGACCTCGCGCTGCACCGTGACGACGATGCGCCTGAAGCGAAGCCCGCTCTCGACGAAGTCCGCCAGCAGCGCCGAGCCGACGTTGTAGGGAAGGTTCCCCAGGAGAAACGGCGCGGGGGGCTGCGCCCGCCAGGTTCTCAGCGCGTCGCCCTCGACCAGCTCGAAGCCCGGCTCGCCCGCGAAAATCTCGCCGAGGGCGCGCGCGAAGCCCGGGTCGATCTCGAACGCGCGAACCGCGAGGCCCCTGTCCAGGAGGGCGCGCGTCATGGCGCCCAGCCCCGGGCCGATCTCCCAGACCGCGTCGCCCGGGCTCGCCCCCAGGGCGTCGGCGAGCCCCCGCCGCGCGCCCGGGCTGATCATGAAGTTCTGCCCGAACCTTTTCCTCATGCCGAGCCCGCGGCTTTCCAGGAACGCCCGCAGGCTCGCCGCCGAGTTGTAGTTAAGCTCCATTACCGCGCCAGTATGGGGCGCCAGGGCTTTTTTTTCAATGCCGCCGCCCCGCGCGCCAGGGCAACAGCGCTTGCTTTTTTCGACCGTGAAAATGGGTTTTTCCTGCCGAGTTTTGGGCAAATGCAAAGGATGTTGCTGTCTCCTCCATGCGGCTTGACCCTAAACCTGACCCGCAATTTTCCAGTCGGCAATCCTTGGCGAAAAAGCCCGCATTAAAGCCCTTCCCAAATGTGTCATTCTGCGGCGCCCCACATGTGGGGAGACCGCAGAATCCACAGCGAAAAACGGCTGTAACCCAATGGATGCTGCGAACAAGTCGCAGCATGACAGATAGCAACGCCGTTTTTCTGCAGTTTCATTACGGATTAGAAGCAAGCGCTTTTGCCCTGCCCGCGCGCGCTTTCTTTTTTCTCGCCGACGGGCTATTCTTGAAGAGTGGATTTTGCTATTGGGTTCAATCCCGCCGCCTTCAATCACGGCGCGAGCGAAGCGGACATCTATCGGGCTTTTGACACGGCTTAATACGACGGCCTGCTGGACGAGCCTAACGATGACGACGCGAGAGACAAGTATTTGCTCATAGGCTTTGATCGCGACGCGCGCCCGCTCGAAGTTATGCGCAATTTCATAAGCGACTATCATGTAAACGTATTCCATGCAATGCCGCGCAGGAGTATCTATCACCACCTATTTAAGCCGAAGGAGCGAAAATGGCCCGCATGACCGACGAGGAAGCCGAAAGGCTGAGCGAGAAATGGACGAGGAACCCGCCCAAGCCCGGCCCTGACGGGACGGGATATTTCACCCAATGCAAAAAAAACGCCCATACAATAACGATTGACGGCGTTACCGCGCATTACCTGAACGCCAAAGCCATAGCCGACCATAAAACGCCCGCGCAGATCGTCGGCGAGATGGTTCAGGAACGGATCGCCGCCGCGTTGTAGCGCCGCGGCGACGCGGCTGGGAAAGCTCCCCGGGAGAAGCCGCGCGCCGTTTTCCCCCGCCTTCGCTCCGCGCGGCTCGCCGCTGACGGAAAGGTCTTGGCTTCCGCGACAAAAGCCACGGCTTCTACGGCAAAAGCCGTGGCTTCTACGGCAAAAGCCGTGGCTTCCGCGGCAAAAGCCATGGCTTCTACGGCAAAAGCCACGGCTTCTACGGCAAAAGCCACGGCTTCTACGGCAAAAGCCACGGCTTCCGCGACAAAAGCCGTGGCTTCTACGGCAAAAGCCACGGCTTCCGCGACAAAAGCCACGGCTTCCGCGACAAAAGCCATGGCTTCTACGGCAAAAGCCATGGCTTCTACGGCAGATTCCCAGGAGTCCGCGACGGATTCCCAGGAATCTATGGCAAAACCCCGGGATCCTGCGGCAGATTCCCAGGAGCGCACGGCATATTCCCGGGATCCTGCGGCTCGCTCCTGGGAGCGCGCGACAGATTCCCAGGAGCGCGCGGCTCGCTCCTGGGAGCGAGCGGCTCATTCCCAGGAGCGCGCGGCTCGCTCCCAGGAGCGCGCGGCATATTCCCGGGAGCGCGCGGCTCGCTCCCGGGATCCTGCGGCAAAACCCCGGGGTTCCGCGGCGCGAACTCGCGCTCCGGGGAAGTATCCGGGACGGCGCGCGCTTGTTATAATATGGAAACCGCCGATCAAGGCGGAATCCGGCGATTCCTTTCGCGCCCGCGTCGCGCGGGCGCGGCTAGGCGGCGACGGCATGGGGAGACATATCATATGACAGCAAGCGGCATTGGCGGCGGGGCGGCGGACGGCCCCGAGACACTCATCGACGCCGGCTCGGCGATTTCCGTGGAGGAGCAGCGGGAAATTCTCGCGCAGATTAACGGCATAGCGGAAAAAAACCGCAGCCGCCTTTCGTCGGGGCGGGACGGCGACGCGGACGCGCGGGGGCGGCTCGCGACGACCAGGAACGGCAGGCTCTTTCCGCTGCTGGTGAACGCCTTCGCGGCGATCGCGCTGATCGGCGGCTCCGTAGCGCTTTTCGCGCTGCAATCCGGCGCCGACGCGCGCGCGAGGGAGGGGACGCGGGTTTTCGGCGACGTCGAGCGCGCGCTTATCGAGGAGATCCGCAGGGAGACCGGCGCGCTTCTCGCGGCGAAGGACAGGGAGATAAGCGCGATCCTGCTCTCGCTCGCGGGGGTGCAGGCGCGGATCCTGGAGCTGGACGGCGCCGGCGCTCTTGGCGAGGAGCAGACGGAGCTTTACTCGCTGCTCTCGGCGGAGCGGGACGCGCGCGGCGCGGAGCTTGAGGCGGCGCGGCTGGAGCGCTCTCTCATATTGGAGAACGCGCGCGCCCGGGAGTCGGTGCTGCAGGCGCAGCTTGACGCGCGCGCTCGCGAGGCGGCGGCCGTCTCGCGGCGGATCGACGGGGACCTGGGCGCCGCCCACGCGGAGCTAGCCGAGCTTGCCGCGGATCAGGCGCTGGCCTCCGCTGTGGGGGACCAGGTCGCCAGCCTTTTCTCGCTCGCGCACGAGCTGATCGCCGCGGGCCGCTTCGACGAGGCGGAGCGAGCGATCGGGCACCTGCGGGAGTTCCTCGACGCGCAGGCATTGCGATCCCTCAGGTCCATGCCGGCGCGAAGGGAGATCTACGGGCGCGCCGCGGACACCCTGGAGGCGCTGCTGGTCGAGCATCGGCTCGCGCTCGCCGCCCCGCCCGGCGAAGGCGCGCCGGACGGCGAGGCGGGGCTGCGGGAGGAGCTAGCCGCGCTTCGGGCGGAGCTCGCCTCGGCGAGGGACGCGCTCGTTTCCGGAGACGCGGGAGCCGAGCAGGCGATCTCGCAGTACCGAGGGCAGGTCGCCGCCTTGCAGGGAAGCCTCGCGTCGCGGAACCAGGACGTTCAGGCGCTCGAGGCCGCGAACGCCTCGCTTGGGCAGACGGTCGCCGCGCGCGACGGCGCCATAAGCGCGCTGCAGGGGAGCCTCGCCGCGCAGTCGCAGGCCGCCGACGGCTTGCGGCAGGACGTCCAGGCGCTCGAGGCCGCGAACGCCGCGCTTGGGCAGACGGTCGCCGCGCGCGACGGCGCCGTCGGCGCGCTGCAGGCGCAGAACGACGCCCTCGCCAGCCAGCTCGCGCAGGCCCAGCTGCAGATTCAGCAAATACAGCAGGTTTTGCAGGGCTTGCTGGAATAAACGAACCCCGCCGCAAGCAGCGGGGTATCGTTCGTTCTCCCGTGGAATTGCATTCGGGGTTTAATACCTTTTTAACCGCCCCAAGGGCTAAACTTGACCCACGGAATCAGCATGGCCTTTCTGTCGCTGGCTTTAACGTCATGCTGCGACTTGATCGCAGCATCCACTGGGTTACAATGCCGTTTTTCGCCGTGGATTCTGCGGTCTCCCCACATGTGGGGCGCCGCAGAATGACGCGCTTTGGAAGGGCTTCAATGCGGGCTTTTTCGCTGCGGATTGCCAGCTGGAAAATTGTGGGTCAAGTTTAGCCCAAGGGGCGGGGTATTAAACCCCTCAGCACGAATAACGCGCCGGGCGTCAATGGCCCGCGGTTATCGCCACGACAAAAAAGCCGAAGGCCGCCAGCGCGATGCCGAGCAGCGCGAGGAAAAAATACGCGAAAAGGCGAAGCGCGCCGAGAAAGGACGGCGCGCGGACAAGCCGATTGACGGAAAAGCCAAGGGCGACGAGCGAGACAGCCGAAAGCGAGACAGCCGAAACGCGCAGCCCCAGCAAAAGCGAGAACAGCGTCTCGTCGGGAGCGCTCGGGTCGCCGGCGCCGGCATTCACGAACGTCGCGAGAAAGGCGACCGACGACGCCGCCGCGAGGAAAGCCAGCCATCCAAGCGCCGCGCGAGCGCCCCTCCCTTTCTCCTTCCTCTTTTTTTCCTTCCGCCGATCCGCGCGAGGCTCCGGCCCGGCCTCGCCGCTGTTCTCCCGCCCGCGCTGAGTCAAGTCTTTCACTTTGCTGCCCTATTGTACCACATTGGCGGGCCGGTTTTCCATAGGGAACCGCTGATTAAAATAGCCGCGCCGGAAGCGGCTCGCGCGCGAGGAACGGGCTTGCCCCCTGAAATCGCGCCCGGCCGGGCTCAGCCCGCCGTCCCCCCGGGATCTTCCCCCTGTCGGCGAGACCCGCCCTCCAGATTGCCGATCTCGCGGACGAACTCGTCGAGCGTCTCGAAGTGCCGGTAAACCGAGGCGAAGCGGACGTAGGCGACCTTGTCCAGAGCGCCCAGCCTTTCCATGATCGCGTCGCCGATCGCGCCGCACGGAACCTCGCCGCTGCCGCCGCTCATGATCGCCGCCTCGTCCTCCACCTCGTTCACCAGGCTCTCGATCCGCATCCTCGACACCGGGCGCTTCTCGAGCGCGCGCTCCACGCCGCGCTCGATCTTGCGCCGGTCGAAAGGCTCGCGCCTGCCGTCGCGCTTGACCACGGCGAGCTGCTTGTCCTCTATGCGCTCGTAGCTCGTGAAGCGAAAGCCGCACTTCTCGCACACCCGACGGCGGCGCACGGCGTCGCCGTTGGCAAGCGCGCGGGACTCGAGCACCCTGTCGTCGTGGCTGCCGCAGTTCGGGCACCGCATCCGCGCGCCCCTACGGAAGCCGCGCGCCGCGCCGCGCCGCCCTCACTTTCCCCCCCGAGGCGGAAGCGAGGCGAGAAGCTCGTAAGCCTCGCCCGCCGTCCTCGCCCGGAGAAGCGCGCCGCGCAGGTTCAGGTTCCTAAGCCCGGAACTGAAAAAGGACAGCGTCTGAAGGTAGCTGGCGTGCTGGTTGTAAGCCGCCGCGATCATGAAGACGAAGCGCACCGGCTCGTCGTCCAGCGGGTTGAAGTCCCGGATGTCCACCCGGCTGATCCCGACCGAGGCGACGATGTCCGTCACCGACTGAAGCCGGATGTGCGGGATGGCGATGCCCTTCCCTATCGCCGTGCTCATAAGCTCTTCCCTCTTGATGACCTCCGAGGCGAGCTCCTGGCTGTTCTTGATCTGGGGCGCCGTGGCGAGGTTCCTGGCGAGAAGCTCGAGCACGTCCCGCTTGCCCGGAAGCTCCGGGAAAAGAATGCGCTCCGGCGAGAGAACCGCCTCGATCCGCAAAGGCGCGTCGCGGACGCGTAACCTGCCAACGGAGAGCCGCTCGTTGACCCACTTCGAAATCTCCGATTTCTTGAAGCGCCAGACGGTGCCGATCTTCCCCGCCGGCATTTCGCCTTTCTGCGCCCATTCGTAAACGGTGCGCTCCGAAACCCGCAGGTACTGGGCGACTTCCTCTATGGTAAGAATCGCGTCGTCAAGCATCGCTTATTATAGCGCCGCGCCGCGCCATATGTCAACGATTTCTTTTCCCTCGGCGCGGTCGGCGCGAGAGCCCGGCGCCGTGGGCTACAAGCGGCCCCAAGCCGGAGCCTTCCCCTCGGCGGCTCCGCGACGCGACCGCGGGGCTTTTGGCCGCCCGCGCGCGCGAGATTTTACGCTCCCCGCTCAGTCCTCGAAAAGCGACGGCTCCGAGTCGCCCCGCGCGGCTGCGCGCGGCTTGCAAGCCCGCGAGCCGCCGCCGGAGGGAGCCGCCGAGGGCTCGCCCGCCAGCCGCCGCCGCCATTCGCCCAAAAGCGCGAGCGCGTCGATAGGCGCGATCCTGTCGGGATCAAGCGCGCGCAGCTCGCCCAAGACCTCCCCCGCGACCGCCCCCAAGCCGACCGCGGCCGACGCGCCCTCCCCCTCCGGCGCCGCGCCTTCCGCGCGACGCGAGGCCCGCGGCGCCCCCTCCCCGCCGATCCGCGCCCCGCCAAACCCGGAGTCCCTCTCCCGCAGGCGCTCCATGATCCGCCGCGCGCGCTCCAAGACCGAGTCCGAAAGCCCGGCGAGGCGGGCGACGTGCAAGCCGTAGGACTCGGAGGCGGGGCCGTCGCGCAGCCTGCGCAGGAAAACAACCTGCCCGTTTTCCTCCAGCGCGTCCATCGAGCGATTCGCGGCGCGCGGGTGCGAGAGCCGCGCAAGCTCGTGGTAGTGCGTCGCGAAAAGCGTCCGGCATCCGATCCTGCCCAGAAGCTCCTCGCTGACCGCCCACGCGATGGAAAGCCCGTCGGCGGCGCCCGTGCCCCTGCCGACCTCGTCCATGATGACGAGGCTTCGCGCCGTCGCGGTGTTGAGGATGCAAGCCGTCTCGCTCATCTCCACGAGAAACGTGGACTCGCCGCGCGCGAGGTTGTCCGACGCGCCGACGCGGCAGTAAATCCTGTCGCACAAGCCGACGCGCGCGGAGGTCGCCGGGACGAAGCTGCCCATCTGCGCCATTAGCACGACAAGCGCGGCGGAGCGGAGGTAGGTCGATTTGCCCGCCATGTTGGGGCCGGTTATCATCGCGAAGGACGCGCCGGCGCCCTCGGTCGCGCCGGGGCTGTCCGCGGAGGCAAGGACAATGTCGTTGGGGATAAACTCCCCGCGCGCCAGATGCGCCTCCACGACCGGGTGGCGCGCCGCGATTATCTCAAGCTCGCCGGAGTCGTCCACGTCGGGGCGCGACCAGCCGCGCAGCGAGGCGGCGCGCGCCAGCGACTGGGCCGCGTCAGTCTCGGCGGCGCGCGCGGCCTCGGCGAAAAGATCGCCGAGAAGCAGCTTCGCCTTCTCGCGGATGCCGATGAAAAGCTCGCGCTCGAGCGCGTGGATTTTGTCCTGCGCGCCGTTGATGTCGGACTCCAGCGCCGCCAGGCGCTCCGTGGAAAAGCGCTCCGCGCCGGCGACCCCCTGCCGCCTTATGAAGCGCGCGGGAACCTTGGGGACGTGCGCGGCGGCGACCTCGAAGTAATAACCTATAAGCCTGTTGTAGCGAATCTTGAGGGCGCCGATGCCGGTCGCGAGCTTCTCCTCCTCGAGGTACGCCTCCAGAAGCTGCCTGCCGGAATCGCGCAGGCGCCGAAGCGCGTCAAGCTCGGCGCTGTACCCGTCGCGGATCAGGTTCCCCTCGCCGAGGACGACGGACGGATCCTCGCGGATGCCCCTCTCTAAGAGATCGCGCAAGCCCGCGAGTCGGGCGCCGTCGCCCTCCCCCGCCCCGCCGTCGCACTCGAGCCGCGCGCCGAGCGAGTCGCGCAGCCCCTTCATCTCGGCGCAGGCGGCGAGCGCGTTTTTTATGGAAAGCATGTCCTTGCCGTGAGCGCGATCCATCGCGAGCCGCGAGGCCAGGCGCTCGAGATCCGGCGTCTTCCCGAGAATCTCCCTCAGCGCGCCGAGCGTCCCCTGGCTGCGGTAAAGCGCCTCCAGCAAGTCGAGGCGCGCCTTTATCCTCGCGGGGTCGCGCAGCGGGTGGAGAATCCGGCGCAGCAGCAGGCGCTTGCCCATCGCGCACCGCGTCTCGTCCATCACCTCAAGAAGCGTGAACTTCGCCGAGCCGTCGCGGAGGTTGCGCGCAAGCTCGAGGTTGCGCTGGCTCGCCTCGTCGATCCCCACGAACTCGCGGTCCCCGTAAACCGAGATCGAGCGGACGTGCGGGAGAAGGCTTTTCGCGGTCTGGTCCAAATAGTCGAGCAGCGCGCCCGCGGGGACGATTTCCGGGCTGTCGTCATCGAGGCCGAAGCCCTTCAGCCCGGCGACGCCGAGCTGCCGCTTGAGCCTCTCTCGCGAGCCGTCCGCGTCGAAAAGCCAGTCCGCCCAGCGGTTAAGAACCAGCGCGGGCCGGTCGAGAAGAGCGCGCGCGACGGCGGGGTTTTCCTCGAGAAGCGACTCCTGCGCGAGCATCTCGCGCGGCTGCAGGCGCTCGATCTCCTGCCCGAGCCTATCCGCGCCGTCGCCCGAGGGAAACGAGGTCGCGCGGAAGGCGCCCGAGGAAAGGTCGATGTACGCGAAGGCGCAAGTCCCCCCGACCGCGGCGATCGCGGCGAGATAGCTGGGGCGGTCGCCGTCGAGGTAGTCCTCGTCCACGGTCGTCCCCGGCGTGATCACCTCGACCACGCGCCTCTCCATGACCTTGCGCCCCTTGGCGCCGCCCGCCGAGGCCGGCTCGGAGACCTGCTCGCACAGCGCGATTTTCTTGCCGAGCCTCAGCAGCCGCCCTATGTACGAGTGCGCGGCGTGATACGGCACCCCGCACATCGGAACCCCGTTGCGGCTCGTGAGAGTGAGGTTCAGCAGCGCGGACACCTCGACCGCGTCCTCCGCGAACATCTCGTAGAAGTCGCCGAGACGGAAGAACAGCACGCTCCCCCGGTTCTCGCGCTTTATTTTTCCATACTGCTCCAGCATCGGGCTGGAGCGCGGCTCGGGCATGTCTTGCCTCACTCCAAACGCGCGGACGTTCGCGGAAGCCCGCGCTTCCGCCCATGCCGCCAGAGTAACGCAATTTGCCGGCTTTCGCAAGACGGCGCGGCGGGCAAAGCCATGCGCGTCCCTCGCCTCCTCCCCCTGTCCCCGGCCCGCGCAAGCAGGCTACTCCTTGCCGTACCTGACGCGCGGGTCGAGCAGCGCGAGCGCGACGTCCGCCAGAAGCATCGCGACAGCCACCGCCGCCGAGACCGCCAGCAGGTTCGCCATGAGGAGGTTCACGTCTCGCTCCCACACGGCCTGCACCATCAGCAGCCCCACGCCGGGGTAGGCGAAGATCGTCTCGAGCATGATCGCGCCGCCGAAAACGCCGGCGACCTGCGCGCCCGTCCAGGGTATGAAAGGGTTGAGCGCGTTGCGGAACGCGTGGACAAAGTAGACGCGCCGCTCGGACACGCCCCGCGAGCGCAGGCTGACGATATACGACTGCCCGATCTGATCCATCATGAGCATCCGCGTCATGCGCAGGCTCGCGCCGACGCCGATGATTAAATTCGCCAGCACCAAAATGAAAACGTGGCGGACGTACTCGAAAACGAAAGCCACGCGGTCGTACCAGAACGGGAAGCGCGGGTAGCCGACAATCGGAAAAAGCCCGGTGACGAAGGCGAAAAGCTGCAGGCCGAGCAGCACCGCCAGCGGGGGAATCGAGTACGCGAAAAGCGTGACGAACGTCCCCGCGACGTCCGCGCTCGAGTTCGCCTTAGACGAGAAAAATATGCCAAGCGCGAACGCGACCGCCGCGGTAATCGCAAGCGAGATTGTGTTAAGAAGAAGCGTGTTGAGAAGCCGATCCCGAAGAAGGCTAGCGACGGGCGTGCGCCATATAAGCGTTACGCCCAGGTCGCCCCGCAGGGCGCGCCCAAGCCAGCGGAAATACTGCGCGTAAAAAGGCTGGTCCAGCCCCAGCCGCTCGCGCATAAGATCCGCCTGCTGCTGCGTCATTCCATGGCCCATCTGGCGAGTCCCCTCCACCAGTCGATCCACCGCGTCATAGGGCACGATTTCCAAAACCGCGAAGAGCGCAAAGCCCAAAAGGAACAGCATCACGACGGTCGCGGCGGCGCGGCTCAGAACGTAGGCAAGAAGCGGGAAGCGCCGTTTCAAGAACAGGAACGGAAAGGCGACAAGCGCCAGCGCGGGCATAATGCGATTCAATGTGATGCCTCCTTTTTCACAATCCATGCGGCTGCGACGCGAAGACGCGAAGACGCGAAGCGACGGCGCGCGGGAAGAAAGGCAAGCGAGCAAAAAAACATGAACCAGGCACTATGCTCTGCCAGCATAATACCACGCCCGAGAAAGTTGTCAAGCGATTTCCGGCGTTTTTTCGAAAAAAATTTTGCAGCCGCAAGACACAGCCGCTCACGCCGGCGATTCAAACCGGCAGGAGCGCGGCGCCAGCCCGCAGCCACGCGCGTCCCCGAGTTTTCCTGAAAAAACACTAGCGCTTGCCGGGTTCGGCGCTCGGCGATTGCTGCCGCGCGGGCGAAAAGCGCAAAGCCCGCGCGCTTCCCCCTGTCCCCGGCCCGCGCAAGCAGGCTACCCCTTGCCGTACCTGACGCGCGGGTCGAGGAAGGCGAGCATAATGTCCGCGGCTAGCATTACAACAAGCACCGCCGCGGCGACAGTCATGACCACTGCCATGATGACGTTGGCGTCCTGGCGGAACGCGGCGTCCGCCATGAGCCTGCCGATCCCCGGAAAGGCGAAGGTAACCTCCAGCACGATTGAGCCGCTGAGCATGGCGATAACCTGCAAGCTGCCCCAGCTTATGAACGGGTTGAGCGCGTTGCGGAGAACGTGACGGAAAAGAATCCTGCGCTCGGGCACGCCCCTCGAGCGCAGCGCGAGCACGTAGGGCTGCCCGAGCTGATCCAGCATGAACATCTTCGTCATGCGCAGGGCGACGCCGAAGCCGAAAACAAAATTCGCGAGAACCAGCAGGAAGATATGATGCGCGTACATCAGCGCGAACGCGAAAACGTTGGGCGCCATAGATCGGACAGGAAGGCCAGCTACCGGAAAGAGCCATGTCACGAACGCGAAAAGCTGCAAGCCGAAAAACACGGCGAGAGGCGGAATCGAGTACAGAAAAAGCGCGAAGAACGTCAGCGCCAGATCCGCGCGCGATCCCGCCCTCGCCGAGAAACGAACGCCAAGCGCGAGCGCCAGGGCCGCGGTGATCGCGAACGAGATCGCGTTCAGAAGGACCGTGTTGAAAAGCCGCTGCCGGATAATGAAGGCGACCGGCGCCCTGCCCTCAAGATCCACGCCCAAGTCGCCGCGCAGGGCGGCGCCCACCCAGCGCAAATACTGCGCATACCACGGCGCGTCCAGCCCCATGTGCCTGCGCAAGTGATACTCCTGCTCCTCGGTAATCTGAAAAGCTCCCGAGCCAGGCCGAACGCCGGAAGGCGCGAACCTTCGGGATATTTGCTCCGCCAGGTCGCCAGGCATCAGCCCCAGCAGCCCGAAAACAACGAGGCCGATCGCAAGCAACATTGCCACATATATCGCGACCCGGTTCATGACGTAAACGGCAAGCGGGAAGCGCCTTCTCAGGCTCAGGAACGGGCTGACCGCAAGCGCCAGCGCGGGCATAATGCGATTCAATACTATGCCTCCTTTTTCACAATCCATGCGGCTGCGACGCGAAGACGCGAAGACGCGAAGACGCGAAGACGCGAAGACGCGAAGACGCGAAGCGACGGCGCGCGGGAAGAAAAGCAAGCGAGCAAAAAAACATGAACCAGGCACTATGCTCTGCCAACATAGTACCACGCCCGCGAAAGTTGTCAAGCGATTTCCGGCATTTTTTCGAAAAAATTTTTGCCGCCGCAAGGCGCAGCCGCTCACGCCGGCGATTCAAACCAGCAGGAGCGCGGCGCCAGCCCGCAGCCACGCGCGTCCCCGAGTTTTCCTGAAAAAACACTAGCGCTTGCCGGGTTCGGCGCTCGGCGATTGCTGCCGCGCGAGCGAAAGGCGCAAAGCCCGCGCGCTTCCCCCTGCCCCCGGCCCGCGCAAGCAGGCTACCCCTTGCCGTACCTGACGCGCGGATCCAGGAAAGCGAGCGCGATGTCCGCAAGCAGCATGGCGACCATGACCGCGGCGGAAGCGACCAAAAGGATCGCCATGATAAGATTCACGTCTTGCTCAAGCACGGCCTGAACCATCAGCAGGCCAATGCCGGGATACGCGAAAATCGTCTCAAGCATTATCGAGCCGGCGAGCATGCCCGCGATCTGCACGCCGACCCAGGATACGAAAGGGTTGAGCGCGTTGCGAAAGGCGTGAACGAAAAAAACGCGGCGCTCGGATATGCCGCGCGAGCGCAGGCTGATCATGTAGGGCAGCCCTACCTGATCCAGCATCAGCGCTCGCGTCATGCGCAGGCTCACGCCGGCGCCGATGATCAAATTCGCCAGCACCAGAATGAAAACGTGGCGAATGTACGAGAAAACGAAAGCGACGCGGTCGTACCAGAACGGAAAGCGCGGGTAGCCGACCACCGGGAAAAGCCCGGTGACGAACGCGAAAAACTGCAATCCCAGCAAGACGACAAGCGGCGGAATAGAAAGCGCCAAAAGCGTCGCGAAGCTTCCCGCCAAGTCCGCGCGCGAGCCCGCCTTCGACGAGAAAAAGATCCCAAGCGCGAACGCGACAGCCGAGGTGATCGCGAGCGAAATAGCGCTCAGCAAAAGCGTGTTGAGCAGCCGCTGCCGGATAAGAAAGGCGACGGGCGCGCCCCATATAAGCGTCACGCCCATGTCGCCGCGCAACGCGCGCGCCAGCCAGCGAAAATACTGCGCGAAGAAAGGCTGATCCAAACCCTCCCGCTCGCGCAGCATGTCCACCTGCTCCTGCGTCCACTCATACCTGTACTCCACCGCGGCGACTCTGGCTCTGGCGCGACTCACCGCGTCGCCTGGGATAATATCCATGAGCGCGAAAACCGCCATGCCAAAAACAAACAGCATCACGACCATCGCCGCGGCGCGGCCTAGAATATAGAAGGGGAGAGGGAAGCGCCTCTTGAGGCGCAGGAACGGGTCGAGCAAAACGCCCAACGCGCGCATAAACGTCTGTCTCATGATAGCACACCTAATGACAGCAAAACGCATAACGACAGCGCAGTCATGCAGCCCGATCCGCCAGTCAGGAAACGAGAAACATGAACAACCGCGTTGCGCAACTCCGCAAACGCTGGAACCGCCGGCTAAAACTCTTGTCCAGCGATTCCGGCGCATACCCTTAGGCAGAACCGGCTAGCCTAGGGAAGCGCTGATTAAATCCCCATCGGATTTAATCAGCGCTTCCCTAGCAGTAACAAAATTCCGAATACTGGCTCCGCCAATTTCCACGACAGCCACAAAGCGGCTCAACATCAACATGCGCAAACGCAGCCGCCGACCGTTACGCCGCGCGCATGGCGACAACCGCCAGGGATCCGAGGCGGCCCAAACACGAACGCGCAACAGGCGAGCTTAGGCGAGGAAGCCGAAAGGCAAGCGAGCGAAAAACATGAACCAAGCACTATGCTCTGTCAATATAGTACCACGCCCGCGAAAGCCGTCAAGCGATTTCCAGCGTTTTTTCGAAAAAATTTTTGCAGCCGTGGGACGCAGCCGCGCGCGCCGACAATTCAAGCCAACAGGCGGCGCAATGCCAGCCCGCAGACGAGGCCGCGCCTGGCGCGGGCATTGCCCGCCCTAGCGCCGCGCCCCTTACCGCAGCCTCTTCCTAAACTTGCGCCGCTTGTTGCGTTCGCTCGCCTTTTCCTCCGCCGACTTGGGAGAGCGAGACGCGCGCTCGGCGATGCCGGCGCGAGAAGGGCCGCCCTCGGGATAGACGCGCACCGGCTCGCGATCCGGCATCCGCGAGGCGATCGCAAGCCACGTCACGCCGAAGACAATCATAAGGAAGCTGAGAACCTGCCCCGTCGAAAAGCTCAGGATGGGGCGAACATACGCGGGCAGGCCGACGGCGCCGAATTCCAGGATGAAGCCGAGGTCGGCGTCCGGCTCGCGGAAATACTCCACGAAGAAGCGCAGAACGCCGTAACCGAGGAAGTAAAGGCCGATGAGAAAGCCGTTGAAGGGCTTGCGGTTGCGGAAAAACCAGATTACCGCCCAAAGGACAAGCCCCTCGAGAATCATTTGGTAAAGCTGCGACGGGTGGCGCGGCAGGTTCACCATCCCGTTTACGACAAGCGCGCCCGCCTGCTCCGCGGCGGCAAGAACCCACTCGCTGTCCGCGGGAATGGGCCGCGCATGGGGAAACAGCATCCCGAGCGGGCTGGTCGTGACTCTTCCGTACAGCTCCGCGTTAAAGAAATTGCCAAGCCGCCCGAACGTGAAGCCCAGGGGGATTGCCGCCGCGAACATGTCGCCGATTTCCCGAAAGCAAAAGCGCTTGAACCTCGCGTAAAGCGCCACCGCGATGATGCCTCCGAGCGCGCCGCCGTGGTAGCTCATGCCCTGAAGCCCGACGAAGGCGCCGTCCCGGAACGGCCAGAAAATCAGGTGCGGGTTCAGGACGTAAAATCCAGGCGTGTACACAAGCGCGGAAAAAACCCTCGCGCCGAAAAGCAGGCCGATTATGCCCCAGACAAACAGCGAGTAGAGCTGGTCGTCGCTCATGGGGAAGCGGCGTTCTTTAATCTGGCGGCGGTACAAAAGGAACGCCGTGGCAAAAGCGAAAACGTACATGAGCCCGTACCAGCGGAACGGAAGCCCGGGAAAAATCTCCGGCGTGAGCCAGGACGGAAAGTCAACGGCAAGCGGCATGCAATCATTATACGGGATTTGCGCCGGGCTTTCAATCGGGCGCGGGCCTAGAGGCGAATGCCTCGCCGCGACAAACGCGCGAACATGCTGTATGCGCTTTTTCCCGCCTATGCTGCCGTCCTGTGGCATGTAACAATGTCACCCTGCGGCGCCCCACTTGTGGGGAGACCGCAGGGTCTATGCCGAGAACAGCCTTATGGCGCAGTGGATGCTGCGATTAAATCGCAGCATGACGAGGTTCCGCGCGCCTTTTTTCGGCGCAACACTCGTTCGCGCGTTTGTCGCGCCCCCCATTCGCGCTGCCTGCGCGCGGGGCTTGCCGCCTTTGCGCAATTTGGATACGCTTTTGCCTGGCGATGAAGCCTATTTTATGCAAAGGCGGCAGGCAATGGAAACGGCAACGCGAAAAAAGTTTGACGAGGCAAGAAAATTAATCGGCGGCACGCCGATGGCGGAGATCAGATACCGCTACAAAAAAGAAGAGCGCGCTTTGTACTTCAAGCTGGAGCACTACAACTTGAGCGGCTCCGTGAAAGACAGGATGGCGCTGAGCGTTCTGGAAGGCGCGTACAAAAGCGGCGCGATCTCCCCCGGGCACACGATAGCCGAGGCGACGAGCGGGAACGCCGGCATATCGTTTAGCTGCCTTGGCGCGTGCCTCGGGCACGACGTGTTAATATTCATGCCGGACTGGCTGAGCGAGGAGCGCAAGAAAATGATGGGCGCTTTCGGGGCGCGGCTTCGGCTTGTCAGCAGGGAGGAGGGCGGCTTCAAGGGCTGCCTGAAAGCCGTCGAGGAATGGAAGGCGAAGAACGACGGGGTTTTCACGCCGCTCCAGTTTGAAAACAACGATAACACGATGGCGCACTTCAACACGACGGGTCCCGAAATCGTCGCGCAGCTGCGCGCGTTCGGCAAGGAAACCTGCGACGCCGTCATCGCGGGCGTCGGCACCGGCGGCACGATAATGGGGCTTGGAAATTACCTGAGGACCGTTAACAAAAACGTCAAGGTGTATCCGCTGGAGCCGGCTTCCAGCCCGACGCTCAGCACGGGGCATCAGGTGGGCAAGCACAGGATACAGGGCATTTCCGACGAGTTCATCCCGCCGATTTT
>Ga0209755_10002451_pt1 | contig 25491 bp, 11 predicted proteins | sample TergutCo191P1_FD_187301 | JGI IMG/M metagenome (GOLD analysis project Ga0209755, IMG submission 187301) | Cornitermes sp. P1 segment gut microbial communities from Petit-Saut dam, French Guiana - Co191P1 (SPAdes) (version 2) | ecosystem: Host-associated > Arthropoda: Insects > Digestive system...
GTCAGCGTCACGCCCCGGCCGCTCTTTACCCCCGGGAAAGACCTGGTACCCATTGTACAAGAGGTTGGTTGGGCCCCAGGGCCGGTCTGGACAGGTGCGGAAAATCTCGCCGCCACCGGGATTCGATCCCCGGACCGTCCAGCCCGTAGCCAGTCGCTATACTGACTATGCTACCTGGCCCACAAACCCAGAATAAGTCATGATATATTTTTCTACATGCACCGTAACTCAGTATATTAACCCATATTGCACATGTGTCAAAATGGTTTTAAGGTAAAAAAACTACTTATTTTCCACAAAATCAAGATTGTAAGTATCATCACTAGACATTGGGCTACATGATCCAGCGTTCAAATTCCAGCAAAAACTAGAACATATTTTCTATTCCACATCATCCTCACAGACTCTGGTACCCACTAAGCCTCCTCTTCAATGGGTAACAGGATTTTTTTTTTTTCCTGGGGGCAAAGTGGCCATTGGGTGAGGCTGCCGAAACACCTACATTAGTGCCGAATTTAAAGATGAGTGGAGCTACACCCTGTGTATGCCTTCACAGCATGCAAAAGAAAAACTTTACAACTTTACCCTTATTTTCATGCCAATATGATTTTCAGTGAAACAGCAGTATATATGCCACTGAATACATATTCAGAAAAACATGCCTTTTCACACAGTTGTATGCTGACCATTGATACAAACCTCTCTTGTAGAATATGAACAGAATTACACAAAAATAAACAATTCTAAGGCACCAAATCACTCATTCTGCCAAAAATAACTAAGTCATGGATTTCATATAACACCTCACATTTCTTCTTTCTCTCTCAGTTTTATCAACGAAGTCCACATTCTGGAAATCTGGTAATGGAGGGAATTAAATACAGTATGTGTAGACTAGATATAACACTTATACATTGACTCACCTAGGCCACCATCTCTTAGGAAACTATACTTTTTATGCAAGACCAGTAAGTCAGGTTCTGAGAGAGCAGACTCTGGCAGGATTGTTTCTGGTAGAACAATATTGAGTATACAGATGGGCTGCTGAGGAGGTTCTCCTTTTGCTACCTGTGTATAAGACATGTACATATATTCAGTACACATACTTCATGACACACATAATTCTTGTTAGGTCTATCTTTGCAAGCCAACTCACTTTTGGCTCTCTCATGAAGAGAATTCTGCCCACCGTATCGGCATGTGGATCTTTTACACGTACTGTAAATGGTAGACGGTTTTCTCTAAAAGCTCGGAAGCCAAGTTGGAGTTGATCACCTGACTTTGTTACAGGTACCAAATTTCCCGCAAATTCTATATACTGGGGCTTGCCTTCTAGAACCTGCAGCAGAAAACACAGATTACACTTAAATTGCAGTGTATAATGCCAAGAACTATTTGAAATAATACTGACATGCAGGAGATAAGCAAGCTTACTGAAAGAGAAGTAAGTATATTCTTTGTCCTTCTAACTAACACAGCTCATTTGACTGGTACAGATTTTGACTTTTCAGCACAATGTTTCCTGTTTTTCCTGTGACACTTTATGATACCCTACACTACTAAATGTAATTCTTTCACCAATACTTTATTTATTCTATAATAAAAAGGATGTAAAATTCCTTCTGCTCCATGAAGTACATTTCAGCTGATTTTAACACCAGTGTTTCAGTTCATTTCATATTCTAAGCTTCATCTTCATATTTTAAGCTCAAGTAAGTTTCGACTCTCCTATGACTTCAGCTGAATGATGTGAATATCTGTTTTGTAATACAAGGTCTTTTACAAAGCTGAGAGTGTCAACACTTTCAATCTTTTCCTCATATGGCCTAGATAATTTAAGTATTAACATTGTTTAATATTTCTTGTTAAGACACGTGGGGTTCAGTATAAAATCTGAAGAGGGACTGATAAATAAAACGTGACAGACACACATATATATGAAGAATGAATGTGTCTGGAACAGTAAATCAGCAAATTATGAAAGGCATTTGAGAAACACAATTGGTTTGCCCATGGATGGAGAAGGATAGAGCAGAACATAAAATTTATTACATATCTAGATCAATATGAAAAATAAGAATATAATGGAAGGATGGAGTGCAAGTAGATGTATATAGACAAGGTCATAAGACATGGAAAAAAGTGCTAGGTGTGGAATTGTTAAAGATCTGGAGAATGGAGACCTTTATCTCAAAAATAATCCTCAAAAACTGGCATTCACTAAGAAGACTGTTTGATTGTTAGGTTATTATAACGATGCTATTTCAAATGCTTATGTTATATGGTGTACAAGGAGATGGTAAGATGATAATGAATAATGACATAATAAGGATTTGTCTGAACTGGTTGAGGTCAAGATGCACACCTGGACAGATAAAGGAAAACCATGACAAACTAGGTCAGAATAAATGGAATCCACAATGAGGTTCAAAATAAATACATCCCCATACAAGTCTAGAATTTTACTACTCAGTAAGAGGATGAAGAGCAGACTAAGAAAGTGAAGCATCAGTATAATAAGTCCAGCACATTGACGGCAGTATGGCAGAGCAAAATTTCTAACAAATTTGAGAATGCTAAATACTTCACAACACATTTGTGTACTTTACAATGCTTATACACCCATCCCTCTTAAGAGATTTTTACTTTAACATGCAACAATAAATTTTACTTCTTGTTTGCTTTTACATACAAATGGTCTGTAAAGTGAGTCAGATATGCACATGGGTCAGTTCACTTGCACATGTGCTCTATATTTTTAAATTAATAGGAAAAGGGTTTTTGCTTTGTGGATTGTTGCCTTACAGACAGTTTCTGTGGAACAGATGTTCCCCATAAAGCAAAGGATGGGTGTATAAAGTACTAAAGCACTAAGTGGAAATAATGTTAATACTGAAAATGGAACAGTTTTATGTAAGTTGGCATCAAACTGCACAGTAACTTACCTCCACATCTCTACTCTTTGCAACTTCTGTAAAGTGTTCTTGATGTTCGAGGGTCTTATCTTCCTTGTCATCTGTCATACAAAATACCCTGAGTCGAGCCTCCAGAACATCTACTCGTTTTGCAAAGACCACAAACCTACCACAAAAACCATCACCACAAAAAATAAGATGATTGATGACAGTAGTATTCATACAATATATACAATTCTTCCACTTGTACTTATAATACAGTAAGAGTGCATATATGAGGACATTTCCCACTGTACAAACTTGTGGTGTTTATACCAAAATAAACATGAAGAGTTGAACTGAACATGCATACAGGCCTCTGGTGTTTTCAGCCTGCTGACAAAGATATTTCTTCACTCTTATGAGTAATAAAATACCTAAAGGTAAAGGTAAATCAGTCCCATTACAGGCCTGGACAGGCCCAGAGGGTTCCAGGAAGTTAAGGTTCCCAGATTTCATGACAGTGGCACAGGATGGTGGTAGGTTGTCAGCCTTAGGTACCGGCCCCATGACCATAGTGTGATTGGAAGTATTTTATGTCAATAAAAAATTCACTGACACCATCTGGGATCGAACCAACAACCTTCCGATTTGTAGCACAACACCTTAACCACTGTGCTACCGCAGTCCCCAAAATACCTAAAAGTAGAGCATAATTATAAACAACCAAAACTATGCAGAAGGAAATTGTACATCTCCAGTAGTTTATATTTCTCTGGATAATGAACAGATGTGACATAGTATTTATTTTTATTTTTAATGGTAATGGTCCACTGGGAGAAATCAGCCTTGGCCAAGTGTTTGTACAGGTTGACAGTTTTTAGTTGAGAACGTAAGCACTACAGAAATTAACTGAAAAATATCTCGTTCAATCAGAATATAGTATCACAAAGTATAAATCAAAAATATTTTCTTACATGAGACCATAAATAGACCTACAACACAGAAAAACTCAAAAGTGTTTAAACAGACTTGCAATGAAACTAATTTACAAGTAAGAAAAAGGAAAAGAAAAATTTTGATAATTTCTGTTCAATGCCAACTCAGTTCTGTTGCATAAGAAGTTGGCTCTGTATCTAGACAAGCCAAACACATAAAAAGAGTCTACAGATACATAATTCCCTGGTTTACAAACTGATAACCACCTGAATTCGAGCAGTCATCTTAAATGAATTCTGTAATGTGAAGCATGCTACACAGTTAGGTCAAACTTTTAAAAAAAAGTGGAATTATTCTGGGCAGTAATTCATCAATAGTAAAAACTCACTCTGCAAAACAAAACTGTCAGAATTATAGTCAGTGCAAAACCTGTAAACTCATGTAGAAGTTTAAGAGGTAGGAAATTTTCTGTCTCCCACATGAGCATGTACTTTCATTAATCAGCTTCACTATAAATAACCATGAAGAACTTATATACAGCTATACACAGTATTAATACAAGAAATAATTATTGTCTTTACAGACAAACTACCAACCTTTCATTTTTTTGGAAAGGTATGTACTATGCTGATGTCAAAATTTTCAAACGTTTACCATGTACACTTACAGGTCTTTTTAAAAAAGGGACTCAATTTAAATTTAAATTCAACACCACTTTCCATTGTACAAAACTTAATGTAGAGCTCAAATCAAAACAATACTGTGCTATGTTTTATGTCAGTTTTTCGTAAGTCCCTGGAATCTAATGGCTGCTTTCAAACTTTGAAGATTAGAAGATTTCTGGAAAATTAATTTGGACCAGACAGTTGAAATTCACAGTAATAATTTGGACAGCAATGGGTTAAAATGACTCATACTGTTATTAGCTTACACATGTAATGGCATTAATGGAACATTTTAATACTTTGTGCAAAATCCTTAAAAGCCTTTTGTATTTCATAATTCTGCCTGCTTTGCTATTTTTACATTTGTATTTACATTATGATTTTGTACATTCATTTAATTTCTTTCTGATATCCCAGTTTTCAGAAACCTATGGTTAGATCCGAGGATACAGCATTTATGGACAATACCTTCACGTAAAATATGGGTTAAAGTAAAGCCAAAACTAAATATCCCCATCAACTTTTGTTACCAGCTCTCATCCAGATCCATCACATGGTGTGGAAGCATAAACAAGCAGATCTACTGATTATGATCCAAATTCATATGTTCATTGTACAGGGACCAAAAGTACAACACCGGCATTAGTAAATAAATGTTTTAGGAACACATTTATAAGGCAGGTTGAATGTACACAGAGGAACTCTGATGACAACACATAAATTAATTTAATCTGTCAGCAAGTTCATAGACAGAATGTGTCCTCTGAATGAAGTTACACAGTTTGACATACCAGCTGCTGATAGCAGACTTATCTTTGGTTTATTCAGATGCCAGTTTCCTACACAGTTTTCTTTGTCATTGCATTCAAACACAAAGAACAGAATTTTCAAAATGACTACATTTTACTGGGAATTCTCAAAATCCATTTATCATATGTACTATACATGCTGAGTGTGGCTATGACATAGCCCTTACAGATTACTTCTACAGTAATCATTTTCTTCCATAAATTATGCCAGTAGTGGTGATATTGTATAAGTTCAATATGATTAGCAATGAAACCACCACCACCATAACCACCATGATTTTCAAGGACTTGAGGACTTGTGGCCCATTCTGGTTGCAAGATTGCAATCTGTAAATCTCTTTAACGAGTGTTCTGTGTTCCTTTTTCCTGCTGGTTGATATTTCATAACAGCATGTGGGAGTCTGAATCTGTCCATGTTATGAACATGTTGTATCCATTTATGTTAACAGTTGCTATTCCAAAGTTGGTTGTGTTGCTGGATATCACTTTTTATTCATACCTACCAACAACAGGGCATATTGATCAAGGAACAGACAGTCATGACTTCAACCCTATTTACACACCATCTAACGTCACAGGGTAGTACCAAGACCATACCGCATAACTCAGTCTTTATTCCCAGGTCAGTTCCCATCCAACCTTCACACAGGAAGCTCTACAAACAGGGTAAGTCTATCACCTAATGCAAAATTTAATATCATATTCTAGTAACATCACTCCATTGATTCATTATAATGCACTGCAGGATTGGGCCCACAGGACATACAATTCCAGGTACAGTTGGTTGTATATGCAACCACCAACCCATAACATTTTAAGTAACTGTAACAAACAAGCATTTTTTAGAGCTGTTAGCAGCCTGACATACCTTATGATGTTTTAATGCTTTTAATCTAGTAATTCTTGGTTAACAACCACTTGTACAACTGTTTACATTTTATTAATTTGTAACTTTAGCATATACAAGAAGATACTCCCTGGGGATGATGTGTAAACATCAAAACATGTAGGAGCACTATAAGAAACAGATAATTTTAACACATTTTGTGCATTTGTTGGACAAATATATAACCTAACAGGGTTGTTTAGGCAAATCACTGAACAGACTGGTGGGCAGAACAGACAGTATTCCAGACTGATGATAAAGGTTCACATTAGGAAGGCCATTCGTAATATAAAGAAGCCTAGGATAAAATGTTCCAGGCTTGTATGAATGATGTTGGGTGCTGAGTGTACCAAGATATTCTACAGGACTTCCTTATTTCAAGGATCTACCCAATGCCACTGGAGAATTATAAACATTGCCATAAAAGCAGAGTTTGAAAAAGTCAGTGCTGATTATGTGGAGGTGTTATAGTGAGCTCCATACTGATAAGTGCCTGCAGGTAGTGGACCAAAACGTGGCTTTTCAAAGGAAAGCAGGATCTCGATTGAGCTACCATGGAAATATTAACTATCAATGCCACTAAAGAGGCACTTTGGACATTTAGTGGATGACTTTGTTGAAAGAACACAATGACGATTTCATATGAGTAAGTTTTACAGAACTATATGCAGCATCTTTCAAGGAACAGGCACCTCCATTATCTGAGAGCCTTGCTTCAGAAGAACACAGCAGGTAATAAACTCCTCCCTTGTGATTTCAATTTTGCTTCATTGGAAGTTAGAATTGGAAAATGTGGCTATCGCACAAGCAGTTAAGCAGTAAGCTTTAAGAGTCTTCATGACTTATGATACATTACATTAATTTACTTAAATTTATTTTCACATACCAAAGCACTACATTTTTTTTTAAAGATTTGTTACTGTATAGGCCTATATATTTTATGAATCAAATTCCAAGCTACTGGGGTGTTAGGGTTGGGGCCAATATTCTGGCTTTTTATGATAGATGTTACAGAACCTTTGGTGATTTGAAAATTTGCTTAATGAGCATTTTGATGGAAAACATTTGATACATAAAGCAGTGGTCCCATGTGAGGGGCAACAATTTAAGCAATTCTTCAGAATGTTACTAGCATGCACTGAAGAACTACAGTTGTATACATTACATGCAGCAAGCATAACAGGAGGGGTAGGGGGTTCCAAATATGTCCCCAAGAAAAAATCCTTCTCCACACTATGAAGACTTTGAAAGTAGCCACCCCAGGTGTGAAAATGTAGGGTTAATGATATAACAGACAACTCTGGATGTGAAAAGTTATCTTTATTTAACGAACACAGATCATGATAAAATCAGTTATTTCAACTTGTACAATTAGTGTACAACAGAAGCTACAGCTAAGCAGAAGAGCAGTAAGAAGTTAGAAAGCATTTGTCGCTTTACAGACACTACAAGAAGGGGGATCTAATTTTTCAAACTGGAAATCTAGCTATGTAAATTGACATGGCAATGACAGAAATGTATAGGTAGTTGTTAGGAGTCATTGGCAGAGATCTTGAAATAAAAGCATAGCCTTTGAGCCATTATGGCATATAGGGACTTTGGCAAAAGTTGGCTATAACAGTAGCTTGATGTTCCAGAAGTCGCAGTGCAAAATGACAAGAAAGATGGGTGAGTCCCAAAGCTGTTGTGAATATACCAGGATAGATAAGTTCCTGTGCCCACCAGATATCAAACTTAACAATCATGGCTCCCAAGGAGAAGGATCTTTCTTAAGAAGCTAATTGTTGCTCAACTGATCGAGAAGTTCACTACATGGTTTACAAAGTTCTTCTCAGAACTTAAAATGCATCATGTAACTGACAGTATATCTCTGAAACAATGTTGTTTACTGCTGGACTGTTTCTAAATCCTGACAAATCAAATTTCCATTTCTGTAGTCTCTCTTAATATTGGCTTTTATTTTTTTTAACACACACACACATTCCCTTGCTCACTCACTCACTCACTAACACAAGCACGCACACATGTACACACACAGACACAAAAACACTCACACATATACACACCCACACACATGCATGCACACAGAGGAGGAGTGGGGGCCCCAAAACATTTTTGTCAAAAAATAAAATGGGTGACAGTGAAAAATAACATTAACAGTATAGTTTGTAAACCTATCAAATAAAATGGCTTTTTAATGCTAAGATATGATTGTGATATAGAATATGTAATATCACTTTAAGGGGCTGACTTACTTATTACATGGCACAATAGCATTTGTACAGTTTTTAATGACAAATTTCTGTAACATACCCTGGCATGAAATCCTACACATACTACTGCATACAATTTCACTGTCTCATGATGTTAAATTCCTTTTTTTACATATGTTACTGAATGTCCCTTATAAACATTTGTGTATGGCCTGCTAGTACACCCACGTACATATGGAGTAAGGTTGAAAAACTTGCAGTTGAAGTAATGACATATGTTTTGGACTCCCAAATCACAGTAATGTTTTAATTACTCCTTCATTGTCATGAATAATGCAAGAACAAACTGAGTTATAAAGTGGTGACAATACAGAACACAGAGAATTCAAACTCTGAGATGCACTTAGACAAACTGGTGGCCTGCCTTCAAAACAATACATTAAATTCCCAACATTGCATTTGTCAAATATGGAACTGTACAGATTTTACTGTTATTAGGATCACAACAAATGTCACTTACTACTTTAGCCATTAACAAACAAAATGCCCTGAAAGTCTTTTTAGTCACCGGTCATGCCCTGTTGCATTTCAGAGGCTCTTAAGTCAAATCTCAGCACAGAAAATATTTAACTTGAGTTTTGTTTTTAGTCCCTCATAAAGAATGCTTGGATTATACATTCACATAAGTCACATCCACGTCCTTTCACATTCCTTCCAATTCACCATTCATAACCATCATGTAATTCCTACTTCAACGCTATAAATCCTACACAGTTGTCAAGTGTTGTTAGATAAACAGAGGTAACATACAGAATATACCTTAACAGGATTTGAATGTCTGGGTAAATTCCCATCACCACAAAAACATTTGTAGCTAACTGAACCAATACCTAGATAATTTTTACTAATGATAAAGTTTACAGAGTCATTACTTGTGATCATACTTTAAAGTATTCATAATGCAATGAATTCTCATTTCTCCATGCTTCCTGCAGTATCTACAATTGACAACTGGGACGCCACCTACTGAATGTGACATATGTTACAGAAAATGGATGTTAACCTATGAGTATATTGAGATTTCCAAGTGTGGTAATTTAACAAGGTAAAATCACATGAGAAGTTGTAACATTGTTAAGTTATAGGGCAAAGGAAAGAAAGACCTTCATCACAACAACACAACGCCTACTGTAAGATTGTAATTAGATAGCTTTCAGCCACATCGTGTCTATAAGTAGAACAGTATCTTTTAACATATCAAATGAAGATGAAAACATGAACAGCAGATCAAATTTGTTTAAAAAAACTATACATAATTAAGTTGAAAATAGCTGCCCTTTACAGTGTGAAATAAAATTTTAACATACATAATAGTTTTCAGAGGCTGCCAATTATCCATATTCATGGGTACTAAGAAACTGTGTGTAAAACAAACCACATACTTGCAATCCTTTCCAATGCAGTGGTCTTGCCCCATGTTTAGTTATATGTCATAAACCATTTTACAAAACACCACAAGGATTAACACAGCTGAACCACACTGGCATAATGTTCTCTGAATTCAAGCACCAATACAATAAACCAATTTTGAAAATATGCCATAACACTAAAAAAACCTGCAAGATGCACAGTCTGGAATCCACATTTTGATCAACATAGTACAATTCCAAACATATCAAGAAAGTTAGAAATGTATACTACAATTTGGAGCACATGAGCATTCTTTACAATTATGCAGTACTGGTTAAGTGTTTAAATATAATGGTAAATTTCAAACTTATATAAAGGTAAAGTTGTCTCTGTGCGTGATATGATGGCAAATTGGGAAATGAAGGTACAGCTCCACTCATTCCTAACCTTGGCACCAGATGGAGGTGCATGGTAAGCCTCACTCCCCAGGCACATTACCTCCTGTGAAAGAGCCTCTGGTACCCATTGAAAAGGGGGAGAGTTTAGCCTCCGAGCTTGTCTGGACACTGGAGAAAAATCGTTTGCCCCTCAGCTGTCCCACCTCTAGCCTAGACAGTATATCAGCTACACTATTCTGGCTCCCATTAGTCTTTATTTTAATTTATTAAAGATCCAAATGCACTCCTAACTAGAACTAATAACAGTACATATCTCATCAGCAGTACAGATATAATAATGTAGAAAAGTTTAATTCAATGTACACCATATGATAAAGTGTTTAAAATAAAAGAACAGACCTCAATATGTTTTATGTTGTTTACAGATCTTTGTGTCATGATCCATTTTAACAATAAGACAGTTTGAATTAGTACTGAACAATGCATCAATAATTTCCATCAGAAAACTTGTAGTACAAAACATCACCAAGAAAATTTCATATCAAAATTAGTCTCATACATTTATTTTCAAAATTATTTCTTACTACTATAGAATATTTAATTTAAAAGTTTTAATTCAATGGGATATAACATACATGTTATAAATAAAAAGAAAGGAACTATTAAGCATTAGTACAGGTGTATATCTAGAAGTAAATGCAGAGACAACTGAATATATGTTCTTGTTTTGTCACCACAGAGTGGGACAAAATCCTAGTACAAAAATGTGAAAATTTTTAAGTACTTGATAAAAATCATACACGTGATTAGATACAAGAGTTGACTAAATATGAGTAATTTTTTAGTCAGGCAGTTATGAACAATTTAACCCTTCCACATCTTATCTAACACCACAAATATTAAACTACACTTTTACCTGTTGTTTTGAATGGGTGTAAACATAGTGTCCCACCTCAAGGAGAGAACAGAGAAGAGGGTGCTGAGGAGAATATTTGGACCTAAGAGAGAGGAAGTAACAACAGCTGCAGAAAACTGCATAATGAAAGGCGTCATGATTCATACCCTTCACCAAATATTATTAGGGTAATCAAAGAAGCCAATAGAATGAGTGAGATATGTAGAATACAAGGGAGTGATGAGAAAAACATAAACATTTTGGTTAGAAGAAGAGAGACTGGCTGAGAGACCTAGGCACAGATCACAGGATAATATTAAAATGGATCTTGAAAAGACTGGAGGGTGAAGATGTGGACCGAATTCATGTGGCTGAGGGTAGGGACTCTTATAACTGAGTACTAGCTTCTGAAGAAGTCTGCTCCATGGAGTTGATCTCTGACATCAGTTTGTCATGAAGTAAAATTAAGGTATCACAGTGACCTAAAACCAGTCCATGAAATCTAAAATTAAGTCAGACTGCCACATTACAGATGATTCTTTTATATGAAAAGATCAGCATTCTTCACATAAAAGCTCTTGCACATTCAATCATGGTTTTAACTGCATTTAGTTTTCAGATCCTGTTTGTCCCTTATTTTTTCATTCAATTTTGAAACATTCCCTTATTATTTGTGACTGACCGAGGATGAACATAATACCTATTCTTGTTTACATTCAGACCAGAGACAGAATGAACACAGGTGGTAGGGCATTAAATTTGCCACCTGCTCCCCCCACCCTACCTACACTGCACTACACCACTGCTGTGTCAATAGTCCAGGTTCACCTTCCTGTTTCAGGAGACAGGAAATCTTTACTTCATTATTGTTCACTGTCATAACTGTTACATTCAGTTTTAATTAAATATGAAGTTTATAGTAAAAGTTACAATCAATTTAATTTAATGTAATGATAGAACAAGATTTTGTTAGTTGAAATTCATAATAGAGCCTGATATGTCAATAATGAACTGAGAGAACACAAACGCAGACAGACAGAGAGAGCTTATACATGGAACAAAACTAGAATACAAATAACTGGTATATGCCTATAAGACAAGCAGAGGAATGGTAGCTGCAAGGCAAATGGGTGTACGGTGAAACAACTGCGAAATTTATTGCTCATTGAGTCATTTGGTAAATACTTCCCAGTGTTTCGAAGGATTGTACTGCCTCTATCTTTAGAGTAAACCAGTCCCTCTTGGACATATCATAACATCCTGCTAGGTTTGAATCTTTCACACATTGGCTGTGAGAACCTGAAATCTTGCACCTCTTTACCAGCACTTTATCTCTTCTGTCTCAACATATGATTATGCCCTCAGCTCTTCCACTGCTGCAAAACTGCCACTGATAAATTCAAATTGCTGTATTCAAGATGTCTCAGCCACATTAAAAAAAAAACATAATAAAAAACACTTCTGGCTTCTGATACTATCCTGCTAAAGTCAGATGTTACATCTGGTCCCTTATAATATATTATAATAGGTTCAAATTTTGTGTAGTTGGCTGCAAGTTACATGGCAGGTCTAATATTATTCCTAATGAAAATAATCTAAGTCATGAAGCTCAACAACACGTTTCATACATTACAAAGATTCAGAACAAATTCAAACACGATTCTTGGCCTTACTGAAGCATGTTAATGATTGTGAAATGGAAATTTTACCACTCTTAAAAAATTACTCTTCTGAAGTAGTATTATGAAACTGATCTAATTCATAATTTCTATAATAAGAATTAAACTCTATAACTAATAAAAAATTTTAGGTATATCTTGTTTAATATATATAGAATGTTAGTCTATTAATGTGTAGTATAATTAGGTAACAGCAAGGTTTAAAACTTTTCAAAATTTTTCCCATTAATGAGTACAATAGCAAAGACATTTTTGTAAAGATTTAAAAAGTTTGATACACGTTATCTGTTAGTCAATATTCTATGCTAAATTATATATCTAGAATGAAGGCTATTAATAAAACCCAAACTATCTGCATGCAATGAGTAAGAGATGAAACACAAAACAGTCATCATAACACACATAAATGGATTGTGAAATAACCCAGTTCAGTCAAGACAAAGGAATAACCAAATGTTCACAGAACACACAACAACACAGAATATGTTTCATTCGCTCTGGATCATCCACAAGAATAACTTCCCATTAACTGGTTTATAACTCCATACCTTGATAGTCTTGTTCGATGATGCTTCATTATGTTTTGTTACACATACAGGGCAAAGCAGTAAATCCTAGACATGAACTAAGTAAGGTCTGCTATGTTATATGGGTCAGAGAATTTTTAAAACAAGGAACAGAAGATAACACACTTCACAGATTTCTGGCACATTGAAACTTGAACGTTATAAATTATTGTATCTGTTACATTATTCATTAAACTCAATCCATTGATCCTTGACTATTATGTATTTATTGCCTTAAAATCTTGAGCTTTGAAATTTCTCATTCATTTATTTCAGACAGTTGTTTATATCATAACAAAGCAAATGTAAAGTTGTCCCTGTGCTAGCCATGATAGTGTATGGGCAGAGAGCCTCCATTACCCACTGAAAATGAGACTGTGTGGTCATCAGACCCAGTCTTAAGAAAAAAAAAAATCTTTTGTTCTGTCTGGAACCTAACCATAATTCTTTAGTGGTCACTATGTCAACTATATTATCCCATCTTGCCCTGTATCACAAACGTTATGACAAAATTTGGTATTCACTTCATGACTTATGCATAACAAATTGTTTTAAAATATTCCAGGTCTCATAAAATGAATTCTGATATTTTTGTTTATAATTATAAGATAGGGAGAAATGGGGTCTTGCAACACATATTACATTTATACTGTATTTATTTTAAAATACTCAAATATATGAAACTTTCTATTCTGTGGACTTTCACTGATCTTGAAATCAAAATTGCAAAGGCAATGGCTCCCTTCAAGACTTTCCTGAAATCTTGTTTTGTCGAAATACCATTTAAGGAGTTTAATACACACATAGATAAATGACTGGAGACACAAAGATACGTGATTTGAGAGTCTAGGGGGTGGAAGTAGAAGTTTACAAATTCCTAAACTCTGTAACTGATGGTAATGTGTCATATTTTCCACACTCTGGCCACTTTCATGGCAGAGACTACTTGGAACCAACTGAACAAAAAGCTGTACCCCACAGCTGCTCTGGATATGAATACAACAAATAAAATTACTCACTCTTGCCAGGATTTGCACTCGTGCAGTCACAGTTTTCATTGACTAAGCTACACAACCTACAGAACTTCAGAAACCGGAAGCACTGCATTCTCATACAATTTAATTCTTAGCATATCAATACACACCCCACAACCCAGTGGTGTCACATCCCAGACAATTTGAATTCTCAATATAAACAAATTTGAAACAGCATCACACTCAAGAACTTCAAAAGGGGTTCAGATATAGATGACAGATACAAAACAATCTCTAAACATTAGAGAACACATGCATAGAAAAAATATTTTTGGGAGGGAGGGAAGCATCCATTCGGCTGGCTTCCCTGATCGCATCTTCTCAAAAATGTAACTTGTTTGTTTGTTTATTTTGTTATTGTTGTACCTGTCATCGTCATCGTCATCATCATCATCATCATCATCGTTTGTTTTTGTTGGTGTAGTCAGTCAGTGAGAGTAAGATTTGCATGCAGTATGATGAACTACACTGTTGAGACTCACTTGGCCATGAAGGGAACATGTATTGCCTCCTTGTACAATTCAGTGGCCATCTTGGTTGCCTCCCCAATGTTGCGGCAGTCCATCAGCCAGAAGCGTGCAGATACAGTAGTTGTGAAGGACACACAGTCATTGACAAATGTGAGGGGTGTAGAGCCTGTGACATCCTCCCATTGGGCACGTGTTGTACCACCTGACACAGCCACAGGATACACACATGATTAGAACCATAAGAACCAGTAAGTTAATATACATCAAAATTTGCATTGGTCTTGAGTGAACACAGTCACATTATCACACAGAATAAATGCAATATGTGGTTCCTCTCCAAGATGGGAACATCAACGCTCATGCAATTGAATCAAGTGCTTCCTTATTATACCGCAAGATGCATTATTTTACAGATAAGAGACTGCTAATGTTCATTCATGTGCAGCTACATTAAGCTTGAAGTGTCAACACAAGAAAAAATCTTCTCAACAATGACACCAACCTACAACAACAAATTTTTGACAAGCAGATACTGACGTATAACCACAACAGTTGAGCTGACACTAAACATATGAAATAATAGGTAATGGAAAATGTGTATTTGTGTCCACTTTTCGTGAAATGCCATATTCTGTTAACCTTTAGTCTTTTGCGACCATATTAACTCGCCTTCATTTTGTGTGTGTGTGTGTGTGTGTACCTGGCTGCTACTTGTTTTCAATCATTTTTGACGCAAGTAATAAATAATTATTACATTTGAAATTGACACATATGACAATGGAGGTTACCTCCCTTTCATAATTCCTACTTCCCTGTCACCAGTTACACAAACATGAATGCTGTGGTAACTGATGTAGGCATTGTTTTAGCATTACTGAGTTTTCTATAATAAGTGATACACTAAAAAATGTATACAAACTCAATACAAGAATCAATCATTTGTATTTATCTATGTAATTAATTTGAATTTTAAAAATATTATAAAAATGCAAACTGTGCTACATGTTTCAACTCTTCAAGTAATTCTCATGTGCATATACAGTGTTACACTCAACCCTGCCCACAATCCTAATCAAGGTAAAATTATGGATTTTGATTCAGTGAAAAAATAAAAAAAAAAACACTATACAAGTATTTAAAACAAGTTGATGGATATTTGAGTTATTAGTTGTTCATTCTAGTTACCTAAATATTACTTTTGTCAAGGAAAGAACAACAAAAGCTTCATTCATATATAAAGTGAATACAGTGCAACACAATGCACCGTATAAAAAATTCACATGAATCTTTATCAAGGCCATTTTTATTTGAATGTACAACATGTAATGATCCTGCAAAATATTAATTTAACTTTCCATGTGTTGGGAATAACTACTGCAGGTGTGAGTTCAGAATTTGGTGGGCAAATGGATCGTAAATGTAACAGCATATGTTGGAAGTGAAATTCTGAGTTCACGCCTGGCATCTTTTAGGTAGATGAAAGCGGTACTATTTATATAAATATAAACACACCATGCAATACTTAATAACTTCTGTTTGCCACTGGCACCTATATACAATACACATTATTTTACCTCTGACACCTATATACAGTACACATTAATCATAAGATTCGTCATCCACACTGTGTTCAATAAACTAATTAGAATGGAGTGTATGTTCTTGTCTAACACAACTTATTTATTTTATTTGATGGTAGAGGTGTATTTATATTACTACCTAAGGTACAACTACATGTTTCGGCTCTTGACATTAGCCATCTTCAGGTTGTACATGAATCCTTAGAAAGTAGTTATACAAGATTTAATATAAGCTGTGTACAGTGTGAATGTGGGAGATGAGGTGGGCATAAGATCTCGTACGTGTCACATTGTGTGTGTAGAACCTGTATGTACACTATATACTTATGCTATATGTATGTACTGTGCTACAATATACAAGAATACACAGCCCATATTAAATCTTGTATAACTTCATGTACAACCTGAAGATGGCTAATTTCAAGAGCCGAAACATGTAGTTGTACCTTAGGTAGTAACGTAAATACACCTCTACCATCAAATAAAATAAGTTGTGTTAGACAAGAACATACACTCCACTCTAATCAGTACACATTATTTTACCTATGACACCTATATACAATACGCACTATTTTTTGAGCTTATTGTTAACACAACAATTCTTTCACCTGCTCCTATCAATTATTCATTTCACTGAAATTTACACTAACTTCTGTTTAGCACTGAAGCACCTAAGGTTGCACGTTATCCACAAACCTTTGTATTTTATATTATACAGTTCATTATGCTGGACCTACCATTAACACAAGTACATATATCTTTTTATAATAACAAATTACCTGGCCTAATATTTGGTTTTCATATGTAAAGCACAATATAATTAAAGCTCCATATCTTCTGGGATATGATACTGTGCCAGCTGCAAAACAGTTGGTGGTAACTTTTTATCAACTGATATGGCAACATATCCACAAGCATTTTCATTTCATGAAGATGACTGATACACTGAAGATGAAACAGGTGCATTATGCTTTAATGCTCATATAACTTGCAAAATTATCACTCCTGTTCATGTAATTATGTATTAAAAATAATAAGTTACGCGCATAAAGAAATAACCTGTACATAATTCTTTAAAAAAATCCTGAAACATATTTCACACCTCCAATAAGTTCACTGACCACATTACAGAAATTACTGCTACACAGAAGTAAACAGCTAGGTTACAAACCCTCAGAAGTCAAAGAACTGATGGCCATTATAAGTAATGTTCCAAATTTTTAATTGGATTTTCTGTAAAGTTTTGAGTGTCTGTTGTATAAGAAATAAACACTTTCATTCTCAGTTGGTTCTGATGCCATGAAGACGGCAGTTTACAGTTCACACCCGTACTTGTAAAGGAAATTACCACCAAAAAGCAAAGCAAATAGTGATCAGTGAATGAGACTTCATGTTCTAGTTCACAATCCTTTATGCCCATTTATTCAGTTCCACTTCATTTAGAGTGCATTTCTTGCCCTTTGTGTACAGCTTTTACTTAAAACATATATGAATCTTATGTGACAATGTATGTGAATGCAAAGAGGAGTTGTTTCAATGTTTTACGGCATATGTATTGGCTACTGGGTTGTGATACTGCATATCCTTGAGGGCTTAGCTCTTCTGGGATGTTGTGCGGCACAGGGTGGGACTGACATGCTGTCCTTAAACCCAATAACCGGTTACTAACCTATGCCACACAACATCCCAGAAAAGTGAAGGCCTCTGCTACACCATAGTGGAAGCCTGTAATATTGCTGGTGGATACGAACATCTAAGAACAACTAACTGACTTCATCCTCAAGTCTGAAGTGATTAGGGTGAGATGTGTTTCAGTTATATTCACAGAGCTATATGCATGATGATCACTAGAATGACATGCAGAGAAGATGAGGCAGAGCCTTCTCCAGGAAAAAAGAACAATTAACATAAAACTATGAGAAAGCTACCCTTTTCAAGACCACTGCAAGCAGGAAAATTAGAAAAATTGCCTTTATTAAAAAATGTTCAGAAGCATGTCACATAACAAAGAAGCAACTATTTACAGTTACAGTGCTGAGAAGTGTAACAAAATTAAGCAACTGTTACACTGCAGAGAAATGACTTACTAAGAAGAATTAATAGCTACAGTGGCATGTACAGTACATAGAAGTAACATATCAAGATTAAGTAAACATCATATTCACTGCTTCAGTGTAGAGAACTGTCATATCAAGAGAGAGAGAGTAACCATTACAGGCATAATAGTGACAAGTGACAGACCAAGAGGAAGAAATGCTTATATTTACAGTTACCATGTCAAAGAGTGTCACAATCAAGAGGACTGTTGTAGAAAACTGTCATATGGGTAAGCTGGTTCTGTCTTCTCCATATGATATTACTCTACACTAGCCCTAATACAAGCTAGTGTCACAGTTTTAGTCTTTGTAGTGGCATTCAAGAGGGATATTATCTCATAGTTTTCTGTTCACTGTATTAGTTGACACACATCAGGTTTTGTCGTATCTTCTGCTCTTGCAGTTTAGAGCATCTACCAGCTTATGTCACTACAATAAATCACCTGGTCACTTCCTCACCCCACTCTTTTCAACCCCAACAGAGCCACCTGGTATTCTGAAATGTGTAGGTCACACAGTCTTCTGTGAATCACTTCTTCTCAACTATGTGGTTATATCTGTAAAGACTGCACGTCAGTTCTGTGATAATGAAACCATTACTACATTTCCTAAATATGAATGCAACACATTATCATGCTACTCACCAACAAGCACAACTCTACTAGATAACTTTCTGGGTAATATATAGAAGTGCCAGCATAAAGAAGAACTGCTTTATATTCCTGATAGCACTTTGCCTTATGTATTTAGTGCCAGGTTGATGTTGGGTGGATTAGAAAGTTTGTGTCAGGTCTAGTAAGGGTAATAAATACTGAAACAACTGGGGAAATGGAAGGTTTACAGGAATGAAAGTTATAATCAGTCCAGCCCTCCCTCCATTCTTACAGTATGTCATATGTCATTGCGCTAAAATAAACAGAGGTCTTGGGTTTTAGCAGGCCTGTTATACCCTGTGCTGGTACATCTGTTATGTATCTCACTTTCATCACTTTGCACATAAGAAGTACATTTATATTATCAAAGTCATGCTCTGAAATATTATATCTATACTTTACATCAATCATTATCAAAGTCACTTCATACCTTAACTATTCAGTTGGGCACAGAGACTCAACAGTAACCTAGAAACCAAAAAAAAATAAAAAAACGAGGTCTTCCTTCCTTCTTGATACTATTTGTAAAATCTGAATGCTTACAACTGCAGCTGCAAATAGTACAAGTTTCATATCATAGCTCAGGTGGTTAGTTGCTGGTTTCTCATTGCAGCGACCTGGGTTCAATCCCAGGCCTATCTGTGTGGGACGTGTGGTGGACGAAGTGCCACTGGGATATATTCTTCTCTAAGTACTTAAGTTTTTTCCTGTTATTTACCATATGACCAGTGTCCCACATTCATTCATCAGACAGGTGGCTAATGAGCCCATTACATGCTGTATTTCCCCACAGACCTGGTCTCACCCCACCATAAGAATAAAAAAAAATAATGTAAAACATGTTTAATTTTGTCTAGTTTGGGTGTGGTGAAGATGTCACTCTTTCAGGTCTAAATGTTGGAAAACCAAATTTCAGACTGATTCAGACAATTTTAAAACTGAAATAAATAAGATTTTCATCTTCTTTTGTGACACTAAAATGTCCCTCAAATTAGGAAATTTTCCAACTCAAGCCTATGTTCAGAAAAACATACTCCATTCCAATATCACATAAAATAAAATTGGCTTGGAATAGCTAAATGTCAAAATAAATATATCTGAAAACAATAAGAAATTAAAAAGATTTGGAAATACATGCACAGAGTAAAATTTCTGGCATGTTAAGTTTATTTTTGCCTGTCAGTGTTGCCATGCATCTTCATGCAAGGTGACTGTGACTGTCACCTGAATTTAACCTAAATTGAAATGTGTCAACAGACATTAGTAAAACTGTCCAATATCACAATTTACAAAAATTTGTACATAGGCCACGACAGGCTGAAGCACAGGCAGACACAATGAAGCTAAGGGACATATTTATGAAACTTTTAATTATAAATGTGCAAAAAAATTTACCTTCAGTGTGGGTGAGGCCTCAAATTATCAAAAATCTTGTGCAGACTACCCATGGTTTGTAGAGATCACATTGCTGGTTACAGTATATACTAACACAATCTGCCAAAAGTAACTTCAGTAGAATTAAGTTGTGTATTTTTGATAAATGGCAAAAAGGGATAATAAATGATTTCCATAATAACATAATAAAAACAGCATATAATGAACCTAACAGTAATATTATAAAGCCATTATAGTTTAACAACTAACAATGGAACACACATAAAATCACATTAGATATACGCGAACAAGGTTTCAATACTTGTGGAGAACTAGAGCCTAACACAACCTCACAGTATTCACTTGAAGCATTCAGCATCTAGGCACAACATAATTACATGCACATCGATAACAAAGAATTGGTCTAGTGTTCTATGTTCTGCATTTTGGATTCAAGTAGTTTCTGGTCTATCTGGTGATTCCTGCATTCCTTCTCTACATACAGGTAACCTTCATGTGCAGCTCTTTGACCATAAATATTTTACTTTACAATTGATTTACACACAATAAATTATTTCACCTACCATTCAAAAAATATCACTGTAGGCCTGCTACTCATGCCCACATACAACTTGCAAAATTAAGAGCCTGTACAATTTCACAGTATTGAAGTTAATAAGCATAATAATATATAGCAACCTTTCTAATGCCAAACAGTACTTGCAAACCTCACTGTGCTCATTTCATTCAAAGTTTCTGCATGTTACATCAAATCTGAAAGTGTCAAATGCCAAACCAAACACTGTGCTTTTAATTCTACTCTTTGAATATGTATTATATATGTTTAAGGTTTGAAAAAACTATGAAGAGTGCTACTAATAAATTTCAACTAGTTTGAACTTAGTATGATTGACATATAAAAGAAACCATTTAAAAATTAACTGTTACAGTTACCATTACAAATATACTTAAAAAGAATCTTCTCACTTAACATGTTTTATAATAACTCAAAATACTTACTTGCCATTTCAAAGCTGTCTTCAACCTAATATGCATTTTATGTTAAAAAATAAAAACATAACCCACTCAGATAACTGCAGCACTTGCCAGTAACAGTTACGAGATTCCATATTTTCAAAACGTCATTGTTGACTCAACATTACTTCATCAGCACTTAGTAATTATTAATGACTAAAAGAAAATTAGGCATAAATAACACTTTTACTAGAAAGACAGAAATACTTATTTAGAAAACATGAATATGCCTGGGAAATGATAATCAAACTACCAGTAAATGAATTGCAAAATGGGAGGTACAGCTTCTTTCAACTGGAGCATTTAAAGGGTCACTATGTATATTCACAGGTTCTCTCAGTATTTCTGTATACATCTATAGTTGAGGCATCCACATTGTGTATGTAAAATGAAGTAAATCAAGGTAAAGTACGTCAAAACACAACTAGTTTTATTAGATGTTAATGCATATACCACCTCATAACGTCCACACAACAGAAGCCAGTCTGCAGACACTAAAACCTGACAAAAAACCATATAAAGACAAGAGTGCAATGACACCATACAGTTTAACAGTGATCTCCATATACAACAAAAAGTCTGTGCCAGTTAATCAGTGATTCCCACATACAGCACATAACTGTGTTATTGCCACAGCTGAACCCGTCACCACAGCAACAGACAGGACACCGACTCTACAGAGATCCCCGAATACAATACACGAACATGCCAGTGCAACATGAACTAGAACCAGCTACAAGACTTTTATCTCCAAAGCCACACATGTGATGCATTCAGACCAGCCATTTGCCATCTGGACCCCTCCCCAACACCAACAACGACAGAGCCCAAGGGAGATGACCCCCCCCCCACCTAGGATACCGCCGTACTTGCTCATACACAGTTTATATTTCATATGTAAGTTCTGGCCAGATGATGATATCTCAGCATCCGCCACAATATACTTAGTCTCATAGAACTTTACAACCTGATGATGGCCAAGTAGGCCGAAACATGTCGTTCATTAACATCTACTAAAACTAGTTGTGTTTTGACGTGCTTCACCTTGATTTATTTCATTTCTGTATACATATTAGTAATTTTGATTCCCAGTAGAGTTTTCAAGGTAAGAACATTTTTAAGAAGACCTGAAGCTTTCACAGTGAATAAAATAAACCAAATCTCAGGAAAACCACAGCAACTTGGAGTAAAAATAAAAAGTTTAGGAGACCTGCACTCCAAGTATCAGGGAATATCTGCCAAGTGTAGGACTCATATGTGTATGGGGACATGTATGCAGCGTTTTAGTCATTCTGAAATTCCTAACTACCTTTTTGATCATATTTTTCTTTATAGAATCACCCTGATTATTTATAGGCCTATGTTTCCCATTATGGGTATTCAAAGTTAGTAACCTGCAAGTAGCATTCTGTATTCTTCCTGACAAATTTTGCTGTGCAGTGTTTTAGTCATCCTGATATTCCTAACTACCTTTTGGTAATATTTTTCTTTATAGAATCACCCTGGTTATTTATAGGCTTATATTTCCCATTACAGGTATTCAAAGTTAGGAAGCCCATAAATTTAGAGCAAAAAAATTGTTCAGCATCCCAGTACATACCTGAAAAATATGGATTGGTCAATGCCTTTAATCAACACACAAGCAAAACTTTGCATCACATAATGGCATTACAAACAAAATGTCCACCAACCCATTTACCACAAGAGATAAGCCAGCTAGAACAAAGATTCTGCTCACTACCAAAGATAAACAGTTTTTTGGGGATTTTTAAAAAAATCAGATTGAGACAAAAAATAAAAACAATCACTTCGGAAAGCACTCGGTACAATTAAAAACATTCAGGTGCCATGGCAATTTTGCAACAAGGATTTATATCAAGCCCTCTGTTATGGAACTTTATCCTTTGGCACTGCTAATAACATGAGGAATATTTTAATTCTCTCAGTTATGAATAGAAAGCAGGACAGCTGTACACTTTCAGATGATTATGAAAATAAGTGGGAAGAAAAACAGATGGATAAGCAACAATGGAACACTCATAGTTGTCCCCGTATACACCATGATGGTATATGGGGAAATGGAGGTATAGCTCCATTTAGTTCTCAATCTCAGTACAAGATGGGACTGAGTATTCAGCCTCATGCCCCGGCTGCTTTGACCCCGGGCAAGAGGCCCCAGTAACCACTGAGCAGGAGGCATGGTGGGTCCTATAGTTGGTCTGGATGCTTCAGACAAGAAAAACAGTTTGTTCCCAACAGGAATCAAACAATGACTCTTCATTGGTCCAGCCTAAAGCCTAGTCACCATACCAACTAAGCTTCCACATGGACTCTTTATATAAATCAATTTGTTCATCCTATGACAAATCAGGGCTTGAATGTTTTAGGTACCTTCAGACACTCAGCTGCATGATACAGGTTAATTTAATTTATGTAAATTTAGTGTACTAAACAGAATTCACTGATATTACTTACACAAAGTTTTGAATCAGCTCCATCCTCTATCAATAACAATAACCCTTTCCTGTAAATGAACCAACAAGGCTACAAGGGAAATTCTGCTACAGCACTTGTGAAAGCAGATTACCAACAGACTGCATGGATACCACCAAACAAAGGTACCACAACTGCAGCTGTTAAATGACAGCTGTGGAGCAGCACATGCATTATCACATGGGAACTGAGAACATCCCACCCGCAGGTCCTTGAAGTAACAGTCAACATGATTCACAGCACTTCTTGCAGAATGCATATCTGTTTCCAGGTGATCATCCTCTACATGTACAGTGTGTGTAACTACAAAACACCCACTGTTTGATAATCTGATACTGTGCAGCATTTGATGGTGATGTGTAACTCAAAACAAAACACCTTAGGGCATATGTTGTAAAACATCTTTGACTTTTTTTTTTTTTTAAACAAAGAATCACATTATGGCTGGCTTGTGTGGAAATTTCTTTTTACCCTGTACATTATTATAGGACTCTACTTATGCACACATAAAGTTCACAAAAACCTTCTGATTAGTCCTAGACAAAAACAAAACACCTAGAGATCACCACGAATATGACTTATGTTTTAAATACTATACAATTCTGAATGCATGAAGAAATATAACATATCTTTTATGTATAAACTTCTGTAAAAGTCTGGAAATGAGAGAGTGACTCTTGGCTGCTGCACAGTGATAGACTGAAGATTACATCATGCAGACCCTCTAAACAATCACAGTCTTTACTGTCTGTATGTCATATGGTGTCCGGATTGTTCCAGCTTTGTGAACATGTTGTGTTGCTGGTTCATACAACACTACATCATCTACATAGGTTATTTAGCTTGGAGTGAACTGAGGACATAATTGTACACAATTAACTGAAAAGAGTAAGAAAGGGAAAGGTTGCAGCATAGTTCAAGGTAACGGCCTGGCATTTTCCTGCAAAAGAGCATCAATAACAACAGTTCACCAGTCAGGACTAAACTGAGACACCATCAAAAAACAGTTCAAATACAGAAACACTGAGATATCATGCTTGGTGTATATATATATAGTGTGCAGTGTGTATGGTCCACAGTACTGGGTGTATGACAGCTCAGTAATTACACCTTAAAGGAACTGATTAGTCCATACACATGGAAAGAGAGTCACCATAATTTAAAGAAAGAAAGGAAGGAAGGGAAAATGTTGGCCTGGGTACACTGAGGAAGATAAGGAAAATCCTAGTCATGACAGTGGTTTGTCTAGATTCTGAAATAAACATTTCTCAGATACACATAAAGAAGTGCTGAAGTGACCCTCCTTAGTCAGTTTGTGAACTTTCGTATATGAATGTAAATAGCAGCATCTCTAGTTATCTGTAGGATTCTACCTGTGCACTAGGGGGGGGGGGTTGAAAGT
>Ga0209755_10002452_pt1 | contig 25482 bp, 36 predicted proteins | sample TergutCo191P1_FD_187301 | JGI IMG/M metagenome (GOLD analysis project Ga0209755, IMG submission 187301) | Cornitermes sp. P1 segment gut microbial communities from Petit-Saut dam, French Guiana - Co191P1 (SPAdes) (version 2) | ecosystem: Host-associated > Arthropoda: Insects > Digestive system...
GCTAGGTGTCGGGGGGAAACCCTCGGTGCCGCAGCTAACGCAATAAGCACTCCACCTGGGGAGTACGTGCGCAAGCATGAAACTCAAAGGAATTGACGGGGGCCCGCACAAGCGGTGGAGCATGTGGTTTAATTCGAAGCAACGCGAAGAACCTTACCAAGGCTTGACATCCCACTGACCGGCTTAGAGATAAGTCTTTCCTTCGGGACAGTGGTGACAGGTGGTGCATGGTTGTCGTCAGCTCGTGTCGTGAGATGTTGGGTTAAGTCCCGCAACGAGCGCAACCCTTATCGTTAGTAGCCATCATTTAGTTGGGCACTCTAGCGAGACTGCCGTGGATAACACGGAGGAAGGTGGGGATGACGTCAAATCATCATGCCCTTTATGCCTTGGGCAACACACGTGCTACAATGGGGACTACAAAGTGACGCTAGCACGCGAGTGTGCGCAAATCACAAAAAAGTCCTCTCAGTTCGGATTGGAGTCTGCAACTCGACTCCATGAAGTTGGAATCGCTAGTAATCGCAGATCAGCATGCTGCGGTGAATACGTTCCCGGGCCTTGTACACACCGCCCGTCACACCATGGGAGTTAGTAACGCCCAACGTACGTGACCCAACCCTCTGTTGAGCGATGGGGTGTCAGTTATCAGTTATCAGTTATCAGTTATCAGTTAAGAACCTAAAACCTCCATATGCGAGTGACGGGTTTTTCACTGATAACTGATAACTGATAACTGATAACTGTCCCGCCAACGTTGAACAGAGGGAGGGAGCGTCCTAAGGCGGGACTAGCGACTGGGGTGAAGTCGTAACAAGGTAGCCGTACCGGAAGGTGCGGCTGGATCACCTCCTTTCTAGGGAGAAACACTATCAGTTATCAGTTATCAGTTATCAGTTATCAGTTAAAACCATGTTGCTGAAGTTTAGTGACCAGGTTGTGTAAGCGTATTATAGAAATATACAAGCGCGACATACAAATGTACACAATAGGTTTTAGATGATGATTGATAATTGGTGACGATAACAAGGTAGTCAATGGTTAAATTTATGGTCTATGAATAATTATTCGGTTTTGAGGGAGTGAACGCACAAGCAAAAGCTTGTGCAGTTATCAGTGCTCAGTTATCAGTTATCAGTTAAAACCCTGTCACTTATATACAGCGACTTCGATGTTTTAACTGATAACTGATAACTGATAACTGATAACCGCTTCTAAAACTTTCTGGTAACGATGCGCATGAGGGAAACATTCGATCCCATTCCGAACTCGGCAATTAAGCCTCATGCGGCTGACGGTACTTGGTGGGAGACTGCCCGGGAGAATAGGTGGTTGCCAGATAAAATTTACTTCGTAAATTTTACAGTTATCAGTTATCAGTGATGAGTTATCGGTTAAGAGCCTTAAAATTATAAACTTACCGCAAGACACACGTTAAGGTTTTTAACTGATAACTAATCACTGATAACTGATAACTGACCAAACGAAGTTTGGTCTTATAGCTCAGCCGGTTAGAGCGCACGCCTGATAAGCGTGAGGTCGGTGGTTCGAGTCCACTTAAGACCAAGTTTGACAAAGCTACGCTTTGTTAGTTATCAGTTATCAGCTATCAGTTATCAGTTAAGAGCCTTAAAGCCAGAAACTTACTACAAGACGTACATTAAGGTTTTCAACTGATAACTGATAACCGATAACTGATAACTCCAAGTCGATAACTCCAAGTCAAAGATTTGGTTCGGGGATGTAGCTCAGTTGGGAGAGCACCTGCCTTGCACGCAGGGGGTCAGGAGTTCGAGTCTCCTCATCTCCAATAATCACACTTAATCCAGTTATCAGTGATTAGTTATCAGTTATCAGTTAAAACCAAGAAGCAAGACCAGAAAACAAACCGAAGAAGCTATTAGCTTGAGATTAGAGGTAGGAATTGCAGATATTGCAAAGCAATTACTTCTTCTGCTGTCTGGCTAACAGACAAAACTAAATATCAGCTATCAAAGATATGCTTGCTATCACTTCAAGGTCTTGACCTTAACTGATAACTAATCACTGATAACTGATAACTGCAAAGCCACGCTTTGCAACCCCCCCGTTCCTTGAAAACCAAATACGAAACGACATCAAATCAAACCATTGTGTTTGTAAGCTAAAGAGTTGCTTTTGCAATCTCTAAAGCTTAACCCAAGCCATCTTACCGGGTGGGCAAGGGAAGAACACAATGTTAACTAATCATTTGATAAATAGCTTCTTTGTAACAGGCATCAGGTTTATGGCGAGGATTTAATTCCTCATTCCACAGACCTAATTCCTAATTACAAAAAGCCTCCCATCAAATGATTAACCATATATCAAGAACCATTTAAGCGTTAGCAAAGCTAACACAGTTATCAGTGAACAGTTATCAGTTATCAGTTAAGGTCAAAAGCTTGTTACTCTGTATATCAGCAGAGCTGTCTTGGGATTTTAACTGATAACTAATAACTAATAACTGATAACTGCAAAAAAGCTGTGCTTTTGCAAAGAACAAGCTACAAAGAGCAAAGGGTGAATGCCTTGGCACCGACAGCCGATGAAGGACGTGGTAAGCTGCGAAAAGCTACGGTAAGCTGCAAACAAGCTATGACCCGTAGATGTCCGAATGGGGAAACCTGGCAGAGCAAACCTCTGTCGTCTTATGGTGAATACATAGCCATAAGTCGGGATACCGTGTGAACTGAAACATCTAAGTAGCACGAGGAAAAGAAAGAAAATTCGATACCCTTAGTAGCGGCGAGCGAACGGGGTCTAGGCCAAACCAGGCACTTAACAAAGTTTTAGACTTTGTTAAGTGCAGTTATCAGTTATCAGTTGTTAGTTATCAGTTAAGTGCAAAAGACCACTTCTACCATATATTTGGTGGGTTTTCGGTTTTTTGGTTTTAACTGATAACTGATAACTGATAACTAATAACTGCACTTAACAAAATACCTTGGATTTTGTTAAGTGCCTGGGGTTGCGGACTGCAACATGTATATAACTGGATAGCCGAATTGTTTTGGGAAAGCAATCCATAGAGGGTGAAAGACCCGTAGGCGAAATCTTCGTTATAACTAGCAGTATCCAGAGTAGGGCGGGACACGTGAAATCCTGTCTGAAGCCGGGGGGACCACCCCCCAAGCCTAAATACTAACGGTGACCGATAGCGCACAAGTACAGTGATGGAAAGGTGAAAAGAACCCCGGAAGGGGAGTGAAAGAGAACCTGAAACCCTTTGTTTACAGACAGACAAAGCAGTCGTGAACCGACTGCTAGTTATCAGTTATTAGTTATCAGTTATCAGTTAAGTGCAAAAGACCGCTTCTGCCATATATTTGGTGGGTTTTCGGTTTTTTGGTTTTAACTGATAACTGATAACTAATAACTGATAACTAGCAGCCGCTTCACGGCTGCGATGTCGTACTTTTTGTAGAACGGTCCAGCGAGTTATGGTTACTAGCAAGGTTAAGTTCTTTAAAGAACGGAGCCGAAGGGAAACCAAGTCTGAATAGGGCGTCTAGTTAGTAGCCATAGACCCGAAACCGGGTGACCTAACCATGTCCAGGTTGAAGTTTGAGTAAAATCAAATGGAGGACCGAACCCATGTCTGTTGAAAAAGGCTGGGATGAGGTGTGGTTAGCGGTGAAATTCCAATCGAACTCGGAGATAGCTGGTTCTCCTCGAAATAGCTTTAGGGCTAGCCTCGAGTAATATCTAGCGGAGGTAGAGCACTGACTTGGCAAGGGGGAGTAAAATCTTACCGACCCATATCAAACTCCGAATGCCGCATAGAAGTATCTCGGGAGTCAGACTATGTGAGATAAGTTTCATAGTCAAAAGGGAAACAGCCCAGACTATCAACTAAGGTCCCTAAATATGTGTTAAGTGGTAAAGGATGTGGGGTTTCAAAAACAGCTAGGATGTTGGCTTAGAAGCAGCCATTCATTTAAAGAGTGCGTAACAGCTCACTAGTCGAGAGACCCTGCGCCGAAAATTTCCGGGGCTAAAACACATTACCGAAGTTATAGATGCACGCCTTGCGTGCAGTTACGAATTACGAATTACGAATTACGAGTTAAAGACCCATATGCTCAAGCGAGCAGACATTGAGATTTTTAACTCGTAACTCGTAACTCGTAATTAGTAATTGCCCGCAGGGCGTGCGTGGTAGAGGAGCATTGTGTGCAGGATGAAGTCGAAGGCGTAAGCCATGATGGACAACACACAAGAGAGAATGCTGGAATGAGTAGCGAGATATATGCGAGAAACATATAGGCCGAATATCTAAGGTTTCCTGGGTCAAGCTAATCTTCCCAGGGTAAGTCGGGACCTAAGGCGAGGGCGAAAGCCGTAGTCGATGGACAACAGGTTGATATTCCTGTACCATGTATAATCAGAACTGTGGGGACACAGTAGGATAACCAAACCCAGGGACTGGTGTACCTGGGGTAAGCACAAAGGCTTGAAGGTAGGAAAATCCGCCTTCTTTAAGGTTGAAGTGTTATGCCGAGCGAAGTTTTAGTAGCGAAGTTGGTAACTCCACGCTGTCAAGAAAAGCCGCTATTGCGTTATACATGCCCGTACCGTAAACCGACACAGGTAGATGAGGAGAAAATCCTAAGGCCGGCGGGAGAAGTGTTGTTAAGGAACTCGGCAAAATCACCCCGTAAGTTCGCGAGAAGGGGTGCCACTGTCAAGTGGCCACAGTAAAGAGGTAGGGGCGACTGTTTAGCAAAAACACAGGTCTCTGCAAACCCGTAAGGGGATGTATAGGGGCTGACGCCTGCCCGGTGCTGGAAGGTCAAATGGAGACGTTAGGAACTCTTTTGAGAATCAAAAGAGGTTCTAGTTATCAGTTATCAGTTATCAGTTATCAGTTTGGTTGCTTTCATAAGAGAGTGGCTAGGAGGGTGACTTGATGAAGAGTTTGATAGTTGATAAAAGCTTTAAGTTTGCAGTTAGAATTATTGGTTTGGCTAGATTTATGAGAAGCAAGAAAGAATTTGAACTTGCGAAGCAGATTTTGCGATGTGGCACATCTATTGGAGCAAACATCGCAGAAGCACAGCGCGCGCAAAGTGATAAAGACTTTTTAGCTAAGATTTATATATCAGCCAAAGAAGCCAATGAAACAGAGTATTGGTTAAGGTTGTTTTACGAAGCAAAGATTATTTCTGATAAGCAATTTCAGAGTATTCACTCTGACTTGAAAGAAATAATAAAAATGCTGATGTCTGCAACGAAAACGTTGGAGAATAAAGCAGGAAAGAAAGTGCTGAGAAGCTCAAGTATCTATAATAACAAAGATGCTGACGAGCAGTAAATAACTGATAACTGATAACTAATAACTGATAACTGAGCAAAGGAACTTTTCAAAATTTTGATTTTGAAAAGAGTTCCGAAGCGTTGAAACCAAGCCCCAGTAAACGGCGGCCGTAACTATAACGGTCCTAAGGTAGCGAAATTCCTCGTCAGGTAAATTCTGACCCGCACGAAAGGCGTAACGATCCTTACACTGTCTCAACAACACACCCGGTGAAATTGTAGTACCGGTGAAGATACCGGTGACCCGCGATAGGACGGAAAGACCCCGTGGAGCTTTACTGCAGCTTAGTATTGGAATTTGGTATGTCATGTACAGGATAGGTGGGAGCCTTTGAAGTCATCACGCCAGTGGTGATGGAGGCATCCTTGGGATACCACCCTTGATATACTAGATTTCTAACCTAGGACCGTTATCCGGTTCAGGGACATTGCTAGGCGGGCAGTTTGACTGGGGCGGTCGCCTCCAAAAGAGTAACGGAGGCGCTCGAAGCTTACCTCAAAATGATTGGAAACCATTTGTAGAGTGTAAAGGCACAAGGTAGGTTGACTGTGAGCCAGACATGGCGAACAGGTACGAAAGTAGGACTTAGTGATCCGGTGGTAATAAGTGGGAATGCCATCGCTCAACGGATAAAAGCTACCCCGGGGATAACAGGCTTATCTCCCCCAAGCGTTCACAGCGACGGGGAGGTTTGGCACCTCGATGTCGGCTCATCGCATCCTGGAGGTGTAGACGCTTCCAAGGGTTGGGCTGTTCGCCCATTAAAGCGGTACGTGAGCTGGGTTCAGAACGTCGTGAGACAGTTCGGTCCCTATCCGTCGTGGGCGTAGGAAATTTGAGGGGGTCTGTCCTTAGTACGAGAGGACCGGGATGGACAAACCTCTGGTGTACCTGTTGTTCTACCAAGGGCATAGCAGGGTAGCCAAGTTTGGATTGGATAAACGCTGAAAGCATCTAAGCGTGAAGCCGGCCCCAAGATTAGATTTCCCATGTCATAAGACAGTAAGACCCCTTGTAGACCACAAGGTTGATAGGCCACAGGTGTACGCATGGTAACATGTTTAGCTGAGTGGTACTAATAGGTCGAGGGCTTGTTCTATAAAGAGCAGTTATCAGTTATCAGTTATTAGTTATCAGTTATCAGTTATCAGTTAAATGATAGCGGATGGTTAGATTAGCGATAGTTGCTTTAGAGTGGGTGAATGGTATGTGGAAAGTAGATGATTTGATGGTGTGGGTTCGTGTTTGGTTTTGAGGGAGTGTTACAATGCATGATTTGGTTTTGTTTGATATGGATGGGACGTTGGTGGATTCCCAAGAGGGTATAATTAACTCCATTGTGTATGCCTTGGACTTTTTTGATATAAAGGTTGAAGATGCAAATTCTCTCAGAGTGTTTTTAGGGCCACCTTTGCGCGATATGTTTCATAAGATGTTTGGCTTTGAAGGTGAGCGATTGGAACAAGTTGTCGCCAAATATCGGGAACATCTTTCTGTCAAAGGGCTTTACGAAGGTGAGCTTTATCCTGGTATCCTTGAAACCTTGGGAAAACTTCGTAAAAGTGGCGTTAGAATGGCTGTGGCAACAGCCAAAGCTACAGTGTTTGCCGAAAAAATGCTTGAACATTATAAAATTGCTGAGTATTTTGATTTGGTTATTGGTTGCGAATTGGATGGCAGAAGAAGCGAAAAGCCCGAAATTATAGCTTACGTATTAGATGAGTTAGATAGTGGGCGCATTTCTAAACCTATGATGGTTGGTGACCGAAAGTTTGATATTCTTGGCGCTAAAGCCCATAATATGCCTGGTGTTGGTTGTTTGTGGGGCTATGGAGATGAAGCCGAACTGGTGGAAGCTGGTGCAACATATTTGGTAAAATCGCCAGAAGAAATTTTAGATTTGGTATTAAGTTAAACTTGATATAACGGGGTGTAGCGTAGCTTGGTAGCGCGCGTGATTTGGGATCACGAGGTCGAAGGTTCAAATCCTTTCACCCCGATTTGGATTATTCCGCATGGGATTGCGGGTCTAGCCCGCAATGACGGTGATGTGGCGTTTTCTATTTGTGCCTGTAGCTCAGCTGGATAGAGCAACGGCCTTCTAAGCCGTGGGTCTGGGGTTCGAATCCCTACAGGCACGTTTGTATTATTTCAGCCTACAGGGCTGACATGGTGAGTGTAGCTCAGTTGGCAGAGCGCCAGATTGTGGTTCTGGATGTCGCGGGTTCAAGTCCCGTCATTCACCCTTAGGTAGGTTTTTTCTGTTTTGTGGTAACACTGTCTTGGGTCACTAGCTCAGTTGGTAGAGCATCAGACTTTTAATCTGGTTGTCCAGGGTTCGAGTCCCTGGTGACTCATTTAGGTGCATAACATGCGCTCCTACGGGGTAATGTATACCTGTAGATTATTGGGCCGTCGCCAAGCGGTAAGGCAACGGACTTTGACTCCGTCATGCGAAGGTTCGAATCCTTCCGGCTCAGTTTCTAATTTTTATAAAACACCGTGCAGATAGCAACGGTGTTTTTGTTTGAAGATTTTACTTTACAAACCATATTAACTCTGTTAGAATTGCTGAGAGGTGATTATTATTCCAACTTTAACTGGCATTTTATTTGCCTTACCAGGGGCGATTTTGGCTATTTTTGCCCACGAATACGCTAAAGCTGCAACTGCATATGGCATGGGGGATAAAAATATTAGGGCGCAAGGTCGGCTGACTTTAAACCCTTTTAAACATATGGATATTTTGGGCTTTATTTTTATGGCTGTTTTTCGTTTTGGTTGGGGCAACCCTGTTAAAATCAACTTTTTCGCCTTCAAGGATAAGCGCAAGGCGACTATTGTAATTTTTTTCATACCATTTTTGGTTAATATTATTTTAGGTGTTGCCCTTATGGTTGCCGCTCGGATTTGGTCTGATAATATGGATGTTTTAAATGAAACCCATTTTAATGTTTTGGGAGTTTTGGTTTCGGTTGCGCTTATTAACGTAGGTCATGCCCTTATCAACCTGCTACCTATACATCCCATGAGCGGCACTATGCTTCTAACTGCGGTATCCCCTGGGGCTAGCCTTAAAGTGGCACAATACGAAAAAATATTACAACTCGTCCTTGCCTTTTTTATCTTGCTAGGCGGTGCGCAGGCGACTTTTGGCGCGCTTTCAAATATCCTTTTTGTTGGTATATAAACCTCATTCTGCGGAATTTTTGACATGCTTGACGGGTGATTTGCGGTCTAATTAATGAAAATAAAAAAGTGAAAGAAATTGAAAAAAATGCTTGACAAAGGTTGGTAAATGGTGTAGAATAATTAAATGTGTGCGACATCTAAGCGATGATGCGGAAGGTTGCTAACTTAGGTTAGGTTTTTCTGCGGAGCGATTTGGGCTAATCCCGAGCGATGGTTGCGGCAAACAGTTGTGTAATAGTTTTATTTTGCGGATTTGATGAAATTTCGGCAACATGAAACACTCGGCTGCGTGTGCGACAAGACCTCTGGAGAACCGATGGCGTATTCATCGGCATACAGAGGTGTTTTTATGTCTTAGACGTACACAAACTTATTTTAAAAGGAGGTTGTAAAGTGGCCGACAAAAGCAACAAAATTCGTATTTGCCTAAAGGCGTATGACCACAAAATTATTGATGCAAGTGTGGTACAAATTATTGATGCTGCAAAGAAAAACGGTGCAGAGGTTAAAGGGCCTATCCCCATGCCTACAAAGCGCGAAGTTATCACCATCCTGCGCTCTGTCCATAAGCACAAGGACAGCCGTGAGCAGTTTGAGCAGCGCACCCACAAGCGTTTGATTGACATTTTAGGCACAACACCAAAACTTGTTGACGCTCTAGCTCGCCTGGATTTGCCAGAAGGCGTGGGCATCACAGTTAAAACCATGTAAATAATGCTTATGAATACCGAAAAGGTATTCCGCTAAGGAGGAAATTTATAAATGATGAAAAAAGCTATTATGGCTAGAAAAATCGGTATGACCCAAATATTTGCTGAAAATGGCGAGGTTGTGCCTGTGACTGTTTTGGAAGCGGGTCCATGCTCTGTTATCCAGAAAAAGACAATGGAAAATGATGGATATGAAGCGATTAAGGTAGCTTTTAAAGATGCCCGTGTAAATGTCCGTGGCAATGTTTACCTTAATAAGCCTGACAAAGGTCAGTATGACAAGGCAAAAGTTGGTTACAAAAAGTGGATGAAGGAATATCGTCTTGAAGATGTTTCTGGCTACGAAGTTGGTCAGGAATATAAAGCTGACATTTTTGAAATTGGCGACAAGGTTGATATTACTGGCATTTCAAAAGGTAAGGGTTTCCAGGGTGCAATTCGCCGTCACGGCTTTAGCCGCGGTCCAGAAACCCATGGTTCTAAGCATCACCGCGCTGTTGGTTCTGTTGGTCAGGGTACTTGGCCTGGCGAAACCTACAAAGGCCGCAAAATGGCAGGTCACATGGGTAACAAGCAGGTAACCGTTGCAAACCTTGAGATTGTGCAGGTTGATGCCGAGCGCAACCTAATCCTTGTAAAAGGTGCGGTGCCAGGCCCGAAGAAAGGGCTAATTAGCATTAAAAATACAACGAAGAATAAATAGTAAGTCGGAAAGGAGGATTAATCGTGGCAAGTGTTGATATGTATAAAATGGACGGCAGCAAGGCTGGCACAATTGAGCTAAATGACGATGTTTTCGGCGTTGAACCCCATGATGATGTGGTTCATCAAGCGGTTGTGCAATATTTAGCTAACCAACGTCAGGGAACCCAGTCTGCTAAAACTCGCGCAGAAGTTCGCGGCGGCGGCGCAAAGCCAAGACCGCAAAAGGGAACTGGACGTTCTCGTCAAGGTTCTACCCGCGCGCCTCAATGGACTGGCGGTGGTGTGATATTTGCTCCAAAACCACGTGATTACAGCTTTAAGCTTAACAAAAAAGTTAAGCGTTTGGCTATGAAGTCTGCATTGTCAAGCAAATTAGCGGCAGGCAAACTTATTGTCGTGGACGAGCTAAAGCTTGGACAAGTTAAAACCCAAGAGATGGCAAAGGTGCTTGGCAACCTAAAGGTTCGCAAACCCCTTATTGTTATGGGTGAAGATAGCAACAAAGAGGTGTTGTCAGCCAGAAATATTCCTGGGGCAAAAACCAGCGGCGTAAACACCATCAATGTCTACGACATTATAAAGCATGACAATTTGGTCATCACAAAAGAAGCTGTGGAGAAGATTCAGGAGGTGTATGCATAATGGCGGATATTAAATATTATGACGTTATCCAGAAGCCTGTTATCACCGAGAAATCCATGAACGACATGGCGGATAAAAAATATTACTTCTATGTGCATCCAAATGCCACAAAAAACCAAGTGCGTGAAGCCATTGAAAAAATGTTTGAAGGCACAAAGGTTGAAAAAGTCAACACCATGAATGTTGGCGGCAAGCGCAAGCGCACAAGAAGTTATAAATACGGCAAAACAGCCGACAGAAAAAAGGCGATTGTTAAATTAACTGCGGAAAGCAAAGAGATTGAGCTATTCCAAGGCATGTAAAGGATGTGAAATAATTGGGAATCAGAAGATATAGACCCTATACCCCCTCCCGTCGTCACATGACCAGCTTAGATTTTTCGGAGATAACAACTAATAAGCCCGAAAAGTCCTTGACTGTTCATTTGAAAAAGTATTCAGGGCGGAACAACCAGGGTAAAATCACCGTTCGCCATCGCGGCGGCGGCCACAAAGTTAAGTATCGCATTATTGATTTTAAGCGTTTAAAGGATGACATTCCTGCAACGGTTAAAACCATTGAATATGACCCAAACCGTACCGCAAACATTGCCCTTTTAGCCTATGCTGATGGTGAAAAGCGTTACATCATCGCACCTGCTAGTTTAAAAGTTGGCGATAAGTTGATGAATGGCCCAAATGCGGAAATTCATGTAGGCAACTGCTTGCCTCTTACCCATATCCCTCTTGGTTCTACCATTCATAATATTGAAATGAAACCTGGCAAGGGTGCGCAAATGGTTCGCTCTGCTGGCGGTTCTGCTCAACTTATGGCGCGCGAAGGCAAATATGCCACTGTTCGTTTGCCATCTGGCGAAACCCGCATGGTGCCTGTGTTGTGCCGTGCAACCCTGGGAGCAATCGGTAACAGCGACCACGAACTTGTAAAAATTGGTAAAGCAGGCCGTAAGCGTCATATGGGTATCCGCCCAACTGTCCGTGGTTCTGTAATGAACCCTAACGACCACCCTCATGGTGGTGGTGAAGGTAAAGCACCAATCGGACGTTCTGCGCCGTCTACACCTTGGGGCAAACCTGCACTTGGCTACAAAACCCGTAAGAAGAACAAGCAAAGCAACAAATATATTGTAAGCAAGCGCAAGAAGAAGTAACAGCGGGAGGTAAATTATGCCAAAAGTTGTTAAAATAGAGCCTATGAAGTTGGCAGGGATTTTGCTAGAAACCACCATGGAGGAGGTTTCTCAGACAAATCCAATCCCCGCCCTTTGGAGCGAAATTTTTGCTGATGGGCGTTATGATGATTTAAGCAAGCTGAAAGGCCGTTGTAAAGCCGATTATGGCGTTTGCATCATGCATGATGATAACAGAATGGATTACATTGTGGCGGCAGCTTTGGAAGAAGGCGCGTCTGTGCCTGAAAAGTTTCATCAATGCGAAATCCCTGGCGGCGAATATCTGGTGGTAGAAACCAGCCTTGAAGCCCTTAGGGAAGCTTGGGTAAAAATCAATAATTGGCTTGATACCAATGGTTACGAAATCGCCCACAACACATCCTTTGAGTTTTATGATGAGAGGATGAAAGGCGAAAACAAAACTTTTGATATTTACGCACCTATTATTAAAGTTTAATCCGAAAGGAGGAGAACAATGGCAAGGTCACTTAAAAAAGGTCCGTTTTGTGATGACCACTTAATGAAAAAAGTGGACGCTCAAAATGAGGCCAACACTAAAAATGTGATTAAAACTTGGAGCAGACGCTCTACAATATTCCCGCAGATGATTGGGCATACAATTGCCGTACACGATGGGCGCAAACATGTGCCAGTGTACATCAGCGAAGACATGGTAGGTCACAAATTAGGCGAGTTTGCACAAACCCGCACATACCGCGGACACACCAAAGATGAGAAGCGTTCACGCGTTCGCTAATTTGCACTATAGTGGACGTATTCTCAATCAGTGAATGACTGCGTCACCGTCACACCCTACGGGTGCGACACGTGCGTGGCTTGCATTCACTGCTTCGAAGTACGTCAACTATATGTAACCTTGAAAGGAGGAAGTTGTTTTGCCTAAAGGACAATCAAGAACCCAATATAAACGTACAAGAAACAAGGAAAATAAGGATTTGCGCCCACAGGCACATGCCAAATATGTTCGCTTGGCGGACACAAAGGCGAAAATTGTGCTTGACCAAATTAAAGGCAAGCCCATTGCAGAAGCCCGTGCGTTGTTGCTTTTCAACCCGCGTTATGCTGCAAGTGTTGCCTTGAAAGTGCTTGATTCTGCCGTTGCAAATGCAGAGCATAACCTGGGGATGGACACAGACCAGCTGTATGTGCAAGAAGCGTATGCAAACCGCGGCAGCAGCCATTATTCCAGATGGCGTTTGGAGCCACGCGCAAGAGGGCGTGCTAACCGCAGAGAAATTAAGTTCAGCCATGTAAGCATTGTTTTGAACGATGTTTCAACTAAAAAGAAAAAGTAGAGTGAGCGAGGTGAGAAAGTTTGGGACAAAAAGTTAATCCCCACGGTTTACGCGTTGGTGTAAATAAAGAGTGGGATAGCGTGTGGTATGCCGAAAAGGGCTTTGGCGACATTTTGGTGGAGGACCACAAAATACGCAAGTTTATCAAAAAGAAGCTTTACCTTGCTGGTGTTTCCAAAATCACCATTGCCCGCACATCAAGCCGTGTGCGTGTAACGGTTCACACTGCAAAGCCAGGTATTGTTATCGGAAGAAGCGGTCAAGCCATTGCGGAATTGGCTACACAGGTTCAAAAGTTTATCGCAGACCCCAAGCAAAAAGCCGTTGTGAATGTGGAAGAAATCAAACGTCCAGAGATTGCAGCCCAGCTTGTTGCTGAAGATATTGCAAGACAGCTTGAAAACCGTGTAACATTCAGGCGCGCTATGCGCGGAGCAATGACCCGCGCTATGAAATTTGGCGCAAAGGGTATCAAAACCCAAACCAGCGGACGTCTTGGCGGTGCTGACATTGCAAGAAGCGAATCTTATCACGAAGGTACAATTCCACTGCAAACCCTGCGCGCTGACATTGAGTACGGTTTTGCAGAGGCAGACACCACATACGGCAAGCTTGGCGTTAAGGTTTGGGTATACAAAGGCGAAATTTTGCCTGGTATGACATCCGCACCAGAGCCAGCAGGTCCAATCCCATCCCGTGATAGAGATGGCAGACGTGGCGGCCCTCGTGGCGACAGAAATAACAACCGTGGCGGCGGCGCACCAAGAACTGGTGGTCAAGGCGGCGGTGGTAACAGAGGAGGCAGAAGCTAATGTTAATGCCAAAAAGAGTAAAGCGTCGTAAGCAGTTTAGAGGGCGCATGAAAGGGCAGGCAATGCGCGGCAATCGTATTCAACACGGCGATTTCGGTATTGTTGCTAAAGAGCCAGCTTGGATAACTTCCAATCAAATTGAAGCTGCCCGTATCGCCATGACCCGCTATATCAAGCGTGGCGGTAATGTATGGATTAAGATATTCCCAGATAAGCCTGTAACAGCAAAGCCTGCTGAAACGCGGATGGGTAAAGGTAAAGGTGCCCCAGATTATTGGGTTGCCGTTGTTAAGCCTGGCCGTGTAATGTTTGAGCTAAATGGTGTGGCAGAGCCTGTGGCAAGAGAAGCCTTGCGCCTTGCCATGCACAAGCTTCCTTTAAAATGCAAAGTCTACTCTAAAGAGCAACTTGAGAGAGATTTGGCTGAAAAAGAGGAGCAAATCCAAGTTAAAGCGGCAGAGCGTCGTGCCCGCCGTGAAGAAAATGCTAATGCTTAGGAAAGTTGGTGACAGTGGTGAAAAGTAAAGAATACTTGGCGGAGTTGTTGACCAAATCCCCAAACGAGTTACAAACTGAGCTTGTTGACGCGAAGAAAGAGCTTTTTAACCTTCGTTTGCAAAACGCCACAAGCCAGCTGGACAACACCGCAAGATTAAAAGAAGTTAAGCGCAACATTGCTAGAATAAGAACAGTTATGACCCGCAAAGAGCGGGGACTTGCGTAAGGAGGTAAGGCGTGGATAGAAACCTACGTAAAACCAGGGTTGGCAAGGTGACAAGCGACAAAATGAACAAAACCATTGTTGTTGCCGTTGAAACCAGCGTGCGCCACCCCTTGTACAAAAAAATTGTTAAGCGCACATACAAGCTGAAAGCCCATGATGAAAACAACGATTGCGGCATAGGCGACACCGTGCGCGTTATGGAAACCAGACCCCTTTCCAAAGAGAAAAGATGGCGTTTGGTTGAGATACTAGAAAGAGCTAAGTAGGAGGACTGGAAGATATGGTTCAACAGCAATCCAGATTGGTTGCGGCTGATAACTCTGGTGCCAAAGAAATCATGTGCATCCGTGTCCTTGGAGGCACAAAGCGCAGATATGCTGGCGTTGGCGATGTTATCATCGCATCTGTAAAAGATGCAACACCCGGGGGCGTTGTAAAAAAAGGTGAAGTGGTTAAGGCTGTTGTGGTGCGCACTAAGAAAATGGTTGGCCGCCCAGATGGCAGCTATGTCCGCTTTGACGACAATGCAGCCGTTATCATCCGTGACGATAAGAACCCCAGAGGAACAAGAATTTTTGGCCCTGTTGCTAGAGAGCTTCGTGATAAACAATACATGAAGATACTTTCCCTAGCTCCAGAGGTCTTGTAAGGAGGGTTTTAGATGGCTAGTAAAATTAAGCGCGGTGATAATGTAATGATTACCACAGGCAAGGACAAAGGCAAAGAAGGCCGTGTTCTTGAGGTGGACCACAAGAAAAATCGGGTTTTGGTTGAAGGTTACAACATGGTGAAAAAGCACCGCAAAGCAAACCAACAAAACCCACAAGGCGGCATCATTGAAAAAGAAGCCCCTTTGCACATCTCCAACGTGGCTTATATGCACAAAGGCAAGCCCACCCGCATTGGTTTTGTGGTTGAAACCGCAGAGCGCAATGGAAAGACTGTTAAAGTCAAAAAGCGTGTGGCTAAGTCAACTGGTGATATTATTGACTAAGCTGGGCGGCGGTACAATGCCCGCCACCTATAGCGAAAGGAGTAATTCTTTTGACAAGATTTAGAGATATGTATGAAAAGGAAATCGTTCCAGCTATGATGGAAAAGTTTTCCTATAAAAACAAAATGGCTGTGCCAAAAATTGACAAAATTGTTGTCAACGTAGGTCTTGGCGAAGCCAAGGAAAACAGCAAGGCGATGGACGCTTGCCTAGGTGATATTACCACCATTACAGGTCAGAAGGCCGTGCAAACATTGGCTCGCAAGTCTGTTGCAAACTTTAAGTTGCGCGAAGGTATGCCAATTGGTGTTAAAACAACTTTGCGCGGGGACAAAATGTACTCTTTCATTGATAGGGTCATCAGCGTGGCATTGCCTCGTGTGCGTGACTTTCAAGGTGTTTCTGCTAAGGCATTTGATGGCCGCGGAAATTACACCCTTGGCATTAAAGAGCAAATCATTTTCCCAGAAATTTCTTATGAAAAAATTGACAAAATCCGTGGTATGAACGTGATTATCGTTACAACGGCCAAAAGTGATGAAGAGGCTCACGAGCTTCTAAGACTCTTCGGTATGCCGTTTAAACGCAGTTAGGAGGCTGATTATCTTTGGCTCGCAAAGCAATGATTGTAAAGCAACAAAGAAAGCCAAAATTTAAAGTAAGAGGTTACAGCCGCTGCAAAATCTGCGGCAGACCCCACTCTGTTTTGCGCAAATATGGCATTTGCCGTATCTGCTTCAGAGAATTGGCTTATAAGGGACAAATACCTGGCGTTAGAAAAGCGTCTTGGTAGTCGAAGGAGGTTAGGAATTATGGCAATGAGCGACCCGATTGCTGACATGCTCAGCAGAATTAGGAACGCAAATTCCGCAAGGCATACAACCGTGGACATTCCATCATCCAAAACCAAAGAGTCTATCGCCAAAATTTTGGTGGACGAAGGCTATGTAAAAGGTTATGAGATTGTTGGAGATGCGGTTAAGAAAAATATTCGCATTACATTAAAATATGGACGCACCAAAAACGAGAAGGTTATCACTGGTATTAAGCGTATTTCTAAGCCTGGCTTGCGTGTTTATGCAGGCAGCGGCGAAATTCCGCGGGTGCTTAACGGTCTTGGGTGTGCTATTGTATCTACCAACCAAGGCATTTTGACTGACAGGCAAGCGCGCAGCGCAGGTGTTGGCGGCGAAGTTTTAGCCTTCGTTTGGTAATTAAGAAAATGGGCTGCTAATTGACAGAAAAGGCAGCAAGAAAATTATTGAGGTGAATTATGTCAAGAATCGGTAAAGAGCCAGTGGTTGTGCCAGCTGGTGTGACTGTGGATTTAAGCGAAGGAAACTTCATTAAAGTCAAAGGTCCAAAGGGAGAGCTTTCCCGTCAGCTTGTGCCAGAAATGGAAATTTCTGTTGAGCCTGGCTTTGTAAAAGTTACAAGACCAAACGATTTGAAGCGTTTTAGGTCCTTGCATGGTCTAACCCGCACTTTGATTTCTAATATGGTTGTTGGCGTAACCGAAGGTTACAAAAAAGACCTTGAAATCATTGGTACTGGTTATCGCGCCGCAAAAGCAGGTAAGGAATTGACCCTTACTTTGGGCTATTCTCACCCTGTTGTGATGATTGACCCAGACGGCGTTGAAGCCACTGTAGACGGCAACACAAAAATCAGCGTAACTGGCATTGACAAGGAAAAAGTTGGTCAGTATGCTGCGAATATAAGAGCAAAAAGAGCGCCAGAGCCATATAAAGGCAAGGGTGTCCGCTATGTTGGCGAACATGTACGCCGCAAAGCTGGTAAGTCTGGTAAGAAGTAGGGGCGCATAATATCGTCCGTACAAAAGCAATTCGTAACTAAGTCATTGCGACTGAAAGGAGCACAAGCCATATGATAAAGAAGCCCGCTCGCAAAATTGCGAGAAAAAAGAGGCATCTGCGGATTAGAAACAAGGTAAGCGGAACGGCTGTAATGCCAAGACTTGCTGTGTTTCGTTCCAACAAGCATATGTACGCACAAATTATAGATGATGTGAAAGCTCACACATTAGTTGCCGCAGGCACACGTGATAAGGATTTGTCCTTGACAAAAACCTGGGACGTTGAAGCCGCTAAAGCTATTGGTGAAGCCATTGCTAAAAAAGCCCTTAATGCGGGCATTAAAGAGGTTGTTTTTGACAGAGCTGGATATAAATATCACGGCAAAGTCAAAGCCTTGGCAGATGCGGCCAGAGAAGCTGGTCTTACATTCTAAGGAGGTAGTATGCAGAAAAAAATAGATGCTAATGCCTTGGAGCTAATGGACAGACTGGTAACGGTCAAACGTGTCTCCAAGACTGTAAAAGGTGGTCGCACCATGAGCTTTTCTGCTTTGGTCGTAGTTGGTGACGGTAATGGTCACGTGGGCTATGGGCTTGGGAAAGCAGGCGAAACCGCCGAAGCCATTCGCAAAGGGCGCGAAGATGCCAAGAAAAACATGATTTATGTTGATAGAAACGAAAATGATTCTATCTACCATCGTCATATTGGGCATTTTGGTGCGTCAAATGTGGTTATGAAGCCAGCCCCTGCTGGTACTGGTATTATTGCTGGTGGTTCTGTTCGTGCTGTTCTTGAAATGGCTGGGATTAAGAACATCACCACAAAATGTATTGGCTCTCGCACAAAGCACAATGTAGTTGCCGCTGTGTTTGAAGGTCTTAAAGGCCTTAAAACTCCAGAGCAAGTTGCGCGTTTGCGAGGCAAATCTGTAGAAGAAGTAACATCATAATCGGAGGGATTAACATGGCAGAGCTAAAAATTACGCTGGTTAAATCCTTGATTGGCACCAAACCAAAGCAACGTGCAAACGTTAAAGCTTTGGGTTTGGGTAAAATCAACTCCAGCGTTGTTCAAAAAGATAATGATGCCATCCGTGGCATGATAAAAAAAGTTAGCCACCTTGTCAAGGTGGAGCAGGCATAGCCCTGTATCAAAACTTGGAGGTGAACTAAAATGCAACTAGGTCAACTTAAACCTGCTGAAGGCTCTAAATTCAAGGCTTGGCGCAAGGGTAGGGGACATGGCAGCGGTAATGGTAAGCTTGCTGGTCGCGGCCGTGACGGGCAAAAATCCCGTTCTGGCGGCGGCACGCGCCCTCTGTTTGAGGGTGGACAATTGCCGCTTTTCCGCCGCTTACCAAAGCGCGGCTTTAAAAATAGAAACAGCCTTGACATTGTAACTATTAATGTGTATCACCTTAATGTATTTGAATCTGGCGAAACAGTTGATATTGCAGCTCTAAAGTCTAAAGGCTTGGTGTCTAACACTCGGGACGGGGTTAAAATCCTTGGTCAAGGAGAGCTAGAGAAAAAACTTGACGTAAAAGTAAATTACTTTAGCGAAAGTGCCATCAAGAAAATTGAGGCTGCAGGCGGAAAAGCCGAGGTGATTTAATGTTAAATGTACTCACAAAAGCTTGGAAGGTAAAAGATGTCCGCAAAAAAATGCTATATGTTTTGCTGATATTGTTTATCGTTCGTATAGGTTCGGTTATCCCTGTACCAGGTTTGGACATACAACATCTCACTAATACATTAGTTGGTGATATGGGCGTTATGGGTATGCTTGTGGGTGGCGAGATGGGAACCATCTTCACCATGGGTATCGGTCCATACATTACCGCTAGTATTATAATGCAACTTCTAACAGTTGCAGTTCCTGCTTTCGAGCGTATGAAGAAAGAAGGGGCAGAAGGCCGCAAAAAAATTAATGAGATAACTCGTTATATGGCTATTGTTATGGCTGTTTTGCAGGCTGCTGGTATGATATTTGCTTGGCGCGACAGCTTTGTACACGGAGGGTTTTTCGTGTATCTTGTTGCCGCTTTGACAATGGTTGCCAGCTCTATGTTCATCCTTTGGCTGTCTGAAATTTTGACAGAAAAAGGCTTTGGACAGGGTGCTTCCTTCATTATCTTTGCCAACATCCTATCGGCGTTGCCGCGTGGCATCATGCTTCTATACGAAACTTCCCTAGGAAGTGTGTGGAGCGCGATTTCTGTGGCAATCATCATAATGTCTTTCGTGCTTATGGTTGCTTTCGTTGTACTTTTGAACGAAGGTCAAAGAAAATTGCCTGTACAATACTCTAAAAAAATGGTAGGCAGGCAAATGTTCGGCGGACAGTCCTCCTTTATACCTGTTAAGGTTAATGTGGGCGGCGTGTTACCACTAATTTTTGCCATGGCAATCATTGGTTTCCCAGGTCAGCTACTTATGTTCTTCCCTGGTGAAGGCACTTGGATAGCAAATGTGAATGATTTTGTTAACATGTCATCCTTCACAGGCGCACCGATTTACATTTTCTTGATTTTTGCTTTCACGTTCTTCTACGCATCTTTTAGCATTAATCCCACAGAAATGGCAGAAAACCTAAAGAAAAACGGCGGCTTTATCCCTGGTATAAGACCAGGTAAGCCAACCACTGAATATATTCAGCGCACTGTTACCCGCATGTCATGGGTTGGAGCTGCAGGCCTTGCCGCAGTTGCCATGATGCCTATTGTTTTGGAATGGATTTTCAATGTGCCAGTAGGTTTTGGTGGTACTACCATCCTAATCGTGGTAAGCGTGGGCTTGAAAATTGCAAAAGACCTTGAAGCGCAGCTTTTGATGCGTAATTACAAAGGCTTTTTAGACAATTAATTTGGTATAGGGAGGATATTATGAGAATAGTTATCTTAGGGCCTTCGGGTGCTGGTAAGGGCACCCAGGCCCAAGCCCTAACCAAGCATTTCGGCATGAAGCACATCTCCACAGGTGACATTTTGCGGGAAGAAACCAAAAAAGATTCTGCAATTTGTAAAGCTGTTAAGAGATTGATGGACAGAGGCGACCTTGTGCCTGACGAGTTGATGCTTTCTATTGTAGAAGGCATTGCTTCAGAGGAGGACCATTTTATTCTTGATGGTTTCCCGCGCACTTTTTCGCAATCTCTTGCCCTTCAAGCCATTTGCAAGCGTATAGGCGCACCTATTGACCTGGCAATAAGCTTTAATGTGCCTGATAATGAGATTATTCAGCGCATTGTAGGGCGTTTGATTTGTCCAAAATGTGCCAGTATGTTCCACATTCACTTTTTGCCGCCGAAAATTGAGGGCAAATGTGATAGCTGCGGAACAGAACTTATCCAACGTGTTGATGACACCGTTGATACTGTGAAGCGTCGCTTGCAACTGTACCACGACCTTACAGCCCCTGTTGTGGATTTTTACCGCAGAGAAGGCGTGTTGTTAGAGGTGAATGGTTCTGGAGATGCAAACAAAATCACTGAAGATTTGGTTAAGGTGTTGGAAGAAAAAGGACTTGAGAAAAGGTAGCTTTTAAAATGGCGATTATTTTGAAAAATTCGGCTCAAGTCGAGAAAATGCGAAAAGCAAGCCAGGTGGTTATCGAAGCTTTTGAGCTACTTGAAAGCATTATAGCCCCAGGGGTAACCACCCGCGAATTAGATAATGCAGTTGACAAGTTCATTAAAATGAACGGGGCGCGCCCTAGCTTTAAAAACTATCGGGGCTTCCCTAAGTCTGCTTGCATTTCTGTTAATGAGCAGGTTATCCACGGTATTCCAGGCTCTCGCAAGCTTAATGAAGGTGACATTGTAAGCATCGACATTGGTGCTTACAAAGACGGTTATCATGGAGATGCTGCCCGAACTTTCGGTGTAGGTAAAATTTCTGACGATGCCCAACGCCTTATTGATGTTACCAAGCAAAGCTTTTTTGAAGGAATAAAGTCTGCCAAAAGCGGCAACTTTATTCGTGACATTTCTGCCAACATTCAATCATATGTTGAAAAGCAGGGTATGTCCATTGTGCGGGAGTTTGTTGGTCATGGGGTAGGGGCAGCTTTGCATGAAGCTCCTGAAATCCCTAACTTTATGGTCAAAAAGCGGGGGCCGCGCCTTCAGCCTGGAATGACCCTGGCAATTGAACCAATGGTAAACCTTGGCACCCATGAAGTTGTTATTCTTGAGGATGAGTGGACCGTGATAACAGCAGACAGGAAATTGTCTGCTCATTACGAAAACACCGTCCTAATTACTGACGGAGAGCCAGAAATTTTAACGATTAGGTAAATTGGTAAATTACTATGGATTTGCAAATCGGTCAAATTGTTATTTCAAAGGCTGGTAGGGATAAGGGTTTTGCCTTTGTTATTACCAGGCTAGAAGATGATTATGCCCTGTTGGTAGACGGTAAAAGCCGCCTTTTAACCAATCCTAAGCGCAAGAAGGCGAAGCATTTGCAACCTATGAACCACGTAGATGCAGCCCTTGCCCGAATGATTGTGACAGGTGCATACCTAAAAGATGCAGATTTCCGAACCGCAATAAAAGTGGCTTTCAAAAACAAGGAGGTAAATTCTCATGGCTAAAGACGGCGGTATTGAGGTTGAGGGTATTGTTGTGGAGAAGCTTCCCAACGCCACTTTTAAGGTGGAGCTGGAAAACAAGCACATCATCACCGCCCACATCTCGGGTAAATTAAGAATGAATTTTATACGGATTATACCAGGCGACAAAGTTCTGGTGGAAATGAGCCCTTACGACCTGACCAAAGGACGTATCATTTGGCGGGATAAGTAAGAGATACCAAGACTGGCTGGATATTTAGACATCTGGCATCGGTCAAGCAAAGCAGTTAAAGGAGGATTACCATGAAGGTTAGACCATCGGTAAAACCCATGTGTGAAAAATGCAAAATCATCAGAAGAAAAGGTGCTGTACGTGTTATTTGTGAAAACCCAAAACACAAACAGCGTCAAGGTTAATTAAGGAGGTAAGAAATGGCACGTATAGCTGGTGTTGACATACCTCGTGAAAAACGGGTAGAAATTGGGCTGACGTATATTTACGGCATTGGTCGTTCATCTTCTGGCAAACTTTTAAAGATTGCTGGGGTAAATCCTGACACACGTGTTAGAGATTTAACAGATGACGAAGTTGCCAAAATTCGTGAAGCCATTGAGAAAAATCAAATTGTTGAAGGTGACTTGCGTCGCGAAATCGCCTTAAACATCAAAAGACTTACAGAGATTAGCTGCTATAGAGGCATTCGCCATCGCCGCGGGCTTCCTGTGCGTGGTCAGCGTACCAAAACAAATGCCCGCACCCGTAAAGGCCCAAGACGTACTGTTGCTAACAAGAAGAAATAGAGGGAGGACGCCGCTAAATGTCAAAAAGAGTAGTTAAAAAAGGCACGACTCGTCGTCGCCGTGAGAAAAAAGTTGTTAATTTTGGGCAAGCCCACATCCAAGCAACTTTTAACAATACAATTGTTACAATTACTGATGCCAACGGCAACGCCCTTGCTTGGGCTTCTGCTGGCGGAATGGGCTTTAAAGGCTCTCGTAAGTCAACCCCTTACGCGGCGCAGCTTACGGCAGATTCTGCCGCCAATGCCGCCAAGGAATTCGGCTTAAAGTCTGTTGAAGTTTTTGTAAAAGGCCCAGGTGGCGGCCGTGAAGCTGCCATCAGAGCATTATCTGCCGCTGGTCTTGAAGTTTCCATGATAAAGGATGTTACACCTGTTCCTCATAATGGATGCAGACCGCCAAAGCGCCGCAGAATATAATAGAGTGGAGGTTAGTATAGATGGCAATTGACAGAACACCCGTAATGAAGCGTTCTAGAAGCTTAGGCATCGAAGCGTCCTTCACAGGGTCAAGCAAAAAAAGCAAGAAAAAGCCACCAATGAGCAGAAAAAAAGTAAGCGAATATGGTGCGCAAATGAAGGAAAAGCAAAAAGCCAAGTTTTGCTACGGCGTGCTTGAGAAGCAGTTCCGCGGCTATTACGACAAAGCATCTAACATGCGCACTGGTATCACAGGTGAAAACCTTTTGATGCTTTTGGAGCATCGCTTGGATAATGTTGTATATCGCCTTGGTTTTGCCCGCACCCGCATGGAAGCCCGCCAATTGGTAAGCCACAAGCTTATCACCGTTAACGGCAGAAAGGTGAACATTCCATCTTTCCACACCAAGCCAGGGGACACCATCGAGGTAAGCCCTTCCCGTAAAGATTCTGTGCGCTTTAAAGATATTACAGCAACCACATCTGGCCGTCGGGTAGAGTCTTGGCTAGAAGCTGATGCAACCAACTTAAAAGGGCGCGTAATCACCAACCCTACAAGAGAACAAATTGATACTCCAGTGAATGAAACCTTCATCGTGGAGCTATACTCTAAATAAGAATTGGTAAAATGTGCCACTATATTGTATTTAGAGGGAGGTTTTATATTTGGTCGGATTTCAAAAGCCTCATATAGACATTGCAGAAATGAGCGGGGATGGAGCATATGGTCGCTTTGTTGTTGAGCCTTTGGAGCGTGGCTACGCCACAACCTTAGGCAACTCATTGCGTCGCATTTTGCTGTCATCTCTGCCAGGTGCTGCAATTTCAAATATTAAGTTCGATGGTGTTTTACACGAGTTTAGTACCATAGAAGGCGTAAAAGAGGACGTTAGCGAAATTATCCTTAATTTGAAAGATGTTGCCATAAAGAACACATCGTCTACAGACGATAAAAAGAGAGCTTATATTGAATTTAGCGGCGACGGAATATTAACCGCTGGTGACATTAAAGCTGATGCTGACATAGAAATTTTAAATCCTGATTTGCAGATAGCAACCCTGTCAGGTCGGGATGCAAGCCTTACGGCAGAAATGACGATTACAGTAGGTCGCGGCTACGATTCCGCTGAGAAAAACAAACAATACGGCACTGGCATTGGTGTTATTCCTATGGATTCTATTTACACACCTGTAAAACGTGTGAATTTTGCTGTAGAAAACACCCGCGTTGGTCAAGTGACTGACTATGACAAGCTTGTATTGGAAGTTTGGACCAACGGCACAATAAGCCCAGATGAGGCGGTGTCCTATGCCGCCAAAATATTCAGCGACCAGCTAAATATTTTCATTAATCTGAGTGAAAACGCCAAAGAAATCATCACCTTTGAAGAACGTGAAGAGGACAACAAAGGTAAGGTTTTGGAAATGTCCATTGAAGAAATGGACTTGTCTGTCCGCTCCTACAACTGTTTGAAGCGCGCAGGCATCAACACCGTGGAAGATTTGGTGATGAAAACCGAAGATGAAATGATAAAAGTGCGTAATTTGGGTCGCAAATCTCTTGAGGAAGTTCTCAAGCGTCTTGATGACTTTGGATTATCCCTGCGCCCTAATGAGGACATGTAATTCATAAACAAAGGAGGTATAACAATGCCTGGCTATAGAAAACTTGGCCGCACATCCTCCCAGAGGAAGGCCATGATGCGCAATCTTACCACCAACCTGCTTTACCACGGGCGCATTAAAACAACAGAAACCCGTGCTAAAGAAGTGCGCAAGGTGGCAGAGAAGCTAATAACTCTAGCAATTGCGGAAAAAGATAACTTCACAGAAGTTAGCAAAACTTTCAAAGTGCCCCGCAAAGATGCAGAAGGCAAGCGCGTCCGTGAGGACAAAAACGGCAAGCGTGTCACCGTTTACGACACCGAGGAGCGGACTGTGAAAGTTGACAGCCCATCCCGCCTTAACGCCCGCCGCAAAATGCTCGCCACCCTGTACCCTGTGACAGAAGTGCCAGCAGACGGCCGCAAAAAGCGCAGCCTGTCTAAACCCGTAAACATGCCCGAAAAGCTGTTTACCGAAATCGCCCCTAAATACGCAGACCGCAAAGGCGGATACACCCGTATCGTCAAAATCGGCAAGCGTAAAGGCGATAATGCTGAAGAAGTTTATATTGAATTAGTATAGTCATATCAAATCCCCATGCTTTGGCATTGGGGATTTTTTGTCGTTTTGGTAAATTTGCACTTGACAAATATCGGGGGGGG
>Ga0209755_10002453_pt1 | contig 25475 bp, 32 predicted proteins | sample TergutCo191P1_FD_187301 | JGI IMG/M metagenome (GOLD analysis project Ga0209755, IMG submission 187301) | Cornitermes sp. P1 segment gut microbial communities from Petit-Saut dam, French Guiana - Co191P1 (SPAdes) (version 2) | ecosystem: Host-associated > Arthropoda: Insects > Digestive system...
ATATTCGCAGTAATATTGATAATCGGGAACGGTTGTTGCCGTGGTTCGTGCCGGATTCTTGCAAGGCAAAAAAAGTAAGGCCTCTCGGTTGAACGGGAGGTCTTGTCCGTCCGCATTTGACGCTTACTATTTTTATGTTTGTAAAGTAAGTTGACAAAAATTAAAACATATGTTACATTAAAATGGCAATTCAAGCCGTTAGGAGACAGTCGATGACTATTATTCATTAACAAGTAGATAGTGCCAAAGGAGATATGCCGTTTAGAAAATGGCTTGTTTTTGAAGGCAAAATTTAAGGTTAATGGATATACACGATTTTTTGGTTTGAATTGTGACCCTAAATAGGGTTGAGTTTAAGTTTTTAAGTTGCGTCAAGGTCTAACCTTGATGCGTTTTTTTATTGCTAAAAAATAACTAATAGAAAGGTTCATATATGAGAAGATTCACAGCCCTCAGGCCACCTTTTAATACCTTCCTGAATACAATATTTTATATAGGAAGGGTTACAATATTTGAAAAACATAATATGGAGAGCGCATATCGAATGCGCTTTGACAGTGGATAACTATTGCAAGGGTTGCAAGATGAAAGCATCTTTTGTTTCCAGCGGGCTGTTTCGTGTAAATGCGCAGAAGAAAAGCTTGGATGTTTGGTTGATTTACAAGTGTTCTATCTGTGATACTACATGGAACTTGACTGTTTTGTCTCGGGTGAATCCGAGCTCTATACATCCGGAAACTTTGAGGAAATTCCTCGCCAACGATTCTGCTCTTGCGCTACACTATGCAACGGATATACCGCTTATCAAAAAAAATGGCGGAGAACCCGGCTGTCCGATTGTTGAGATAGAAGGCGAACGAGTTGATATGAAAGAGCCGGTACGCATTCAGCTTATTGCGGAGCAACCCGTGGGAATCAAAGTCTTGACAATTTTGCGTAATCAGCTTGGTTTGTCTCGAAGCGAAATAAATCGTTTATATGATAGTGGACGAATCCGCTGTGTATCAGGGCAAGAGATTAAAAAATACAAGTTGACAGGAGAAATTGTGATAGAAATCGAATAATATTAAACAAGGCAGACGCAAAGCGAAAATCCGTTTTGTGTCTGCTGTGACGTAAACGGCACCCAGACACCGTTGTGTAGATTGATAGTGCAGATTCTGCACCTTGCATAATTATTGGCTGAGTGATATAATAAAAATCGCAGTGGAGAGCAAAACATAAATCCATAGTTCATCAGAAAGGGGAGTTTACATTGAATCTTACGCCACTCGACAAACAATCAAAGCGAAATAAAAAAGAGCACCATGCAAGACAGCGCGGTAGCTGGCATGGTGTGAATCCGGTCACACGAAAATCTGAAAATGCAAAAATGTATGACAGGAAAAAAGAGAAACGCTTGCTGAGAGGTGAGCGTTTTGATTTTCTGCAAAAAACATGGTATACTTTTTTGCATGAATAAAAATTATTTTGTTGTTGATTTTGAATTTACTCAGTATACAAAACCTGTCGGTAAGCCACGTGCCTTTTTTTCTGAAATTATCGAAATAGGTGCCATTTTGATTGACGGAGAAACATTTGAAATTATCGGTGAAATAGAAAATTTTGTGAAGCCGCATTTTTTTCCAAATCATGCGGCGGAAAGCATGGAGTTTTGTATGATTACCGAAGCTGATATGGAAGAGGCGATAGAGTTTAGCGACATGCTTGAGCGTATGGCTTCTATGTATGTTCCCGGAGAAACATATTTTGTCTCTTGGGGCAATTATGACTATCATGTTATCGAGCGAGGTTGCGAACGGCATCAACTCCAAAATCCGGTTCTAAAAGAAGATTATTTAGATCTTGCGGCGGCTTATAAAATATACAAAGGCGACCACCTGACAACAGGTTTAGCCAAGGCGGCCGAGGAACTTCAAGTCACCGCAGAAGGCTTTGGCCACACGGCGTATGACGATGCAATGAATACGGTTGGAGTTTTGATTAAATTGTTGGATAGAGGGTGGGCGCCGGGGGATTTTATGTGTTAATTTGGGTAGAGATGTTTTCATTGATAAATCTATTCATCCACCAGTTTAAAATAGCACAAATTTGCTAAGTGTCTTTTGCGGCTTATCCAACAAAAATCACTGAGCCGGGATATTTTTTTAGAATGTCGTCAGTAGTAATAAATGTTACTCCCTCAGATATAGCTTGGGCAAGTAAAATTCTGTCAAACGGGTCTTTATGTAATGTTGGTAAACTTCTCACAGTCAAAGTGTGGCGGCTGATTATAGGCAATTCCTCATATCCTGCGCCGAGAAGTCCGTTATAGAGTGCTGTCGGGTCAATGTTAAAGTCCGCTCTATTAAGTCCGGATTTGATGGTGATTTCCCATATGCTGGCTGAACTAAACAATAGAGTATTCGCTTTATTTTCAATGTAGTGAATGGCTTTTGGCGGCACGTTGCCTTCAGCAGCGAAAATCAGAAGTTGTGTGTCTAAGAGAATTTTCATAAATTGCCCTCGAACATCTCTAATATTTCATCTTTGCACATATGGTTAAAGTCGTCAGGAATCGAAATCTGCCCTTTCATAAAACCAATACGTGGCAATGGCTCTTTTGCATCATAAGAGCTTACCACGACCAGCGGAAACCCCGACTTTGCAATTATAAACGGTTCGCCCTCCGCCGCACGCTTGACTAGAGCAGAGAGTTGAGTTTTTGCCGCATGAATATTAATCTGTTCCATAATCAATGCTCCATAATTCGTATATAGTAAACTAAGTATAACAGACTAAGTTTGATTTGTAAATAGGAGAATGGCATTTTGATATATTTGCTCTTTTGGAAAATTTATTTAAAAATAGTGACAAATGTCACTATCGTCGCATGGCATAATTATGATATGCTTGTTAGATTAAAAACTAAAGGAGAATTTTATGCTAGTTCCGTCAATCAGTTTTCCGGGTAATTGCGATGAAGCTATTACCTACTATAGAGATGCTCTTGGGGCAGAGGTGAAAGTGATTATTCACAATGGAGATGACACAACAGACCCCAATGTGGACAAATCTTTGCCGCCTAATTATGTAACATATTCGGAGATACTTTTATTTGGTACTTCTGTGATGATGGCTGATGGAGCGAAAGAGAAAATGTCCTGCGATAACTTTTCGTTTACCCTTTCCCTCGACACAGAAGAAGAGGTGACTTCTGTTTTCAATAAACTCGCAGACGGTGGTGAAATTACCGTACCTCTGGGAGCAGAGCTTTATGATTATCCCATGGGTTGCGTGAAAGACCGCTTCGGCATTTCGTGGACTGTTTCGATTTATTTTGAGTGATTTTGAAGCGATAGTTAACCACACAAATCCGAGTGTAACGGTGATTTAGGCGCAGTGTCTTGATTGCCGAGCATAATATAAATTTTAGGAGAGATGAACATGAGTGAAAAAGCAATTGCAAAAGCAGAAGAAATTGTCAAAAGCAAGACGGCAGAAGTAAATATGGGAGTAGGGGTTGCTCTGTCGCTGATTGACCACGAAGGATACCCCACTACGTCTACGCTTTCTATTTCTAAGGCCGATGGTATCCGCCAAATTACATTTGGGGTTTCCCTTGACTCAAACAAAGCAAAACGCGCCAAGGCGAACAGCCACGCAAGTGTATGCATTTTTGACGACGACTATGCGGGCGGCGCATATTACAACATTACCCTTGTAGGAGATATTGAAGTAGTAACCGACGCTCAAATGAAAAAAGACACATGGTATGAGGGGCTGGAAGCGCATTTTTCCGAGGGAGCAGACGATCCCAACTATTGCGTATTGAAGTTTACCACCAAGCGTTATAATTTATGGGTTGACATGGAAGAAGACGGGACAACAGGTAGTTTTTAACTTGTTGTGTGAAGCGTTGACATAATAACTGTCAACGCTCACAACTACACAATTCAAAATTAGGCATATAGTTGTCATGTTTAGTTTGCTCATAACAGCTATTCTAAAACTCAAAATCCTCAAGCTTGAAATTTGAATAAAACCTTCCTGAAGTTGGAGTGAATTTGAGTACGCAAAAGTCGGGGTCTGTGAAGGATTTCTGCGGATAAGCGTTTTTGAAAACGCTTTGCCAATATTTTTCCTTGATGCCCATATCGGTTACAATTTCCATGTCGCCTTTGAGCAAACATCCCTTGTACCAAAAAATCTTTTTGCTGAAAAAATAGACATTGGATTTTGGGTTTTTGCTTATTTCATCGGCAAATTTTGAGGATGTATTTGTGCAAAAATATATCTCGCTCAAAGATTCTCTATGTTTGCCCGGAACAACTGCTTTTGTCAGCGGGTATTCGTCTGAGCCTATGCAGGACAAAATAAATGTACCAACTTTTTTGTGTAATTTTTCAGCCTTTTCTTTTGCTGTCATGTTTTGCCCTCCAATTATGATTTATTATGTCGGTTGATGAAAGATATTTTGAAGTTAATTGTACCCAATTATTGCATTTTGCTATGCGGTGAGCTTCACCGCTTTTTGCGCTTCTTTACTGCTTCGTGCAGTAGATATTCTATCTGACCATTGAGGGAGCGGAAGTCCTCTTCCGCCCATGCCACTAGATCTTTCCATAACTGTGGCGACAGACGCAAGGGGACTTGTTTTTTTGCTTGGTCCTTTTCTTTATCTTTTTCACTCATAGACTTCTACCTAAATCCGCACCTTAGTACAACGAACCGCTGTTTACAACAGGTTGAGCGTCTTTGCCGCCGCATAGCACCACCAGTAGGTTGCTGACCATTGCGGCTTTGCGCTCTTCGTCCAGTTCTACTACATTTGTCTCGCCTAACTTGTTGAGTGCCATTTCTACCATGCTCACACCCGCTTCGACTATCATGCTCTTGGCATCGATTATGGCCGAGGCTTGTTGTCTTTGCAGCATTACTGCGGCTATTTCTTCGGCGTATGAAAGATGGGTTATACGTGCCTCGATGATTTCGAGACCTGCTATGTCTACCTTTGCTTGGATTTCGTCGCGGAGCTTTTCTGCAACTTCCATGCTGCTGCCGCGCAGAGAGGATTCGTTGTCTGTGCCTGCGGAGTCGTAAGGGTAAAGCCTAACTATGTTTCTAAGTGCTGAGTCGCATTGGATTGAGAGGTATTCTTTGTAATTATCCACATCAAAAACGGCTTTGGCTGTGTTGACAACTTTCCAGATGACCACAATTCCTATTACTATTGGGTTACCAAGTTGGTCATTTATTTTTTGTCTGTCATTGCTGAGTGTCATGACTTTTAACGAAACTTTTTTGCCTGCGCTTGCTTTGACCAGGAGTGCTTCTAAGCTTTCGCTTGTGGCAGCATTTGTTGACTTAACTGCTCCTGTTGTAGTTTCAGTGACTCCGGCGGCAGGATTTACGGCTGTGCAAAATGGATTTACCCAGTAGAATCCTGCGCCTTTAAGTGTGCCGTAGTAACGTCCGAACAACGTGAAAACATATGACTCATTGGGGCGGAGTATCTTTAATCCGCAAAACAAGATTGGACCAATTGTGCTGAAGTAGAGTGCGCACACAACTATGAGAGTTACCATAAGCACTGTGTTGACATCTGCTTCTGTCGCTAGAAATATTACTGCCATAACAAATACGCCGATAGTGATTAGCATTACTATGATGTTTGTTATCATAGCGCTCATGCCACTTCCACCTTTTAACAATATTTCCGAGCTGGCCGTTTTTGTTTCATTTACTTTGTTTGTCATAGTTCATTACCTCCATAAATTTTATGATATCATTTTGATTTCATATTTATACTAACATGGTGCTTTACATTTGTCAATTAATTTTTTGTATGATGTAATAATTTACAAGTTAAGGCGGGCGTACCTATTCGCTGCAAAGCAGATATGATAACCAAATTATAAAAGCCGCCAAAGTGTGAATTTTCAACACTTCAACGGCTTTTTCACACTTTAAATGTGTATTGACAAGCGATTATTTATAGGAGTATAATTGATGCAAGCACAGAGCGTTAGGGCGGTACGAATTTTTTGACGTTTCGGGGCTTGCTTCTCAGAAGGGAGGGTAGCTTTTTACTCAACCGGAGGGAGGTGGTACGATGTCGGTGTATGAAGCATTGATAATTGCAATGAAAATTGTACGTTTGATTTATGACATACGAAAAAACCGCAAAGTCCACAAGAGCCGCAAGGTCAGCAAGTGTAGAAAAAGAAAGAAATAATCGGCCCCCAAGTAATTACACGCTAGGGTGAGCCGATTATTTCTTTGCTTTAAGCACAGAATACGAAGCAAGCCCACCGCCCTTGGCGGCTGTTGCCCGAGAGAGTGTTAGCGCACTCTCTCTTTTGTACTTAGATTTTAACATTTTTCTAAGTAAACGTCAATAGCGATTTTCTAGTTTTCACCATAACTAACTGTTGACATTTCACGCCAAGTATTGCATAATATTGATTAACCGAACAAACATGTAATAGAGGAGCCTCTGTCAGGGTAGTTTTTGCGCTCTATAGGTTGAGCAACCTGTGCGCTTTGCGAATATGACGAAGGCCGAAGGGGGACTCACTGCTCAATGAGTCAGCCTTGGGAGATGTGCCCAGTGCGGTCTCCTGTCACCTAAAGGTGAAGCGCTATTTATATGCCCATGGGGGTATGTAAGTAGTGCTGTTTTAGTATCTGCAAAAATTAATAAAAAAGGGGGCAGCGACAACATGAACATAGGAATCAAAGTGAGAATGAGCGCACATGATGCGCATTATGCGGGAGGGCTCGTTGACGGGGCAAAAATGCTTCAGCTATTCGGTGATGTGGCGACTGAGCTACTCATACGCCATGACGGTGATGAAGGGTTATTTCGAGCCTACGACAACGTTGAATTTCTCGCCCCTGTCTATGCGGGAGATTATATCGAAGCGACAGGCGAAATCACAAGTGTCGGCAACACTTCGCGCAAAATGTCATTTGTTGCAAAAAAAGTAATAGTTCCCCGACCCGAAATAGGCACTACGGCTTGCGATGTGCTTGATGAGCCGATAATTGTCTGCAAAGCAAGCGGAACATGCGTTGTACCAAAAGAACTTCAGAGATTTAGCTAACAGAAAATTGCGGATTGTTACGCAAGAAAACAAGTTATCTTATGGTTACTTTATACCTCAAATAATTGACTGCGAAAGGAATTCGTATAATGAGCAAGCTGATAATTACTGCCGCAATATGCGGTGCGGAAGTTACAAAAGAACATAATCCTGCTGTTCCATACACTGTGGAAGAAATCGCTGCGGAAGCCGAAAAAGCTCACAAGGCAGGGGCGAGCATTATTCACCTGCATGTGAGAAATGACGACGGCACTCCGACACAATCAAAAGAGCGGTTTGCACAGTGTATTGATGCAATCAATATAAAATGCCCCGATGTGATAATTCAGCCCTCGACAGGCGGGGCAACCGGAATGAGCGCAGATGAGAGACTACAGCCGATTGAGCTGTCTCCCGAAATGGCATCTCTCGACTGTGGAACATGCAATTTCGGCGGAGATGAAATTTTTATCAACACTGAAAATATGATAATCGATTTTGCCGCAAAAATGCAAAAATATAACGTAATGCCGGAGCTTGAATGTTTCGACAAGGGTATGATTGACATGGCACTCCGTCTTATCAAAAAAGGGCATATATCAGGGCATTTGCACTTCAATTTCGTGATGGGTGTAAACGGCGGAATCGGTGCAGAGCCGAGGGATTTTCTATTCATGAAAGAAAGCATTCCGGAGGGCGCAACGTTTACAGTATCGGGCATCGGCAGAGCGGCATTTCCTATAGTGGCTCTCTCCATAATATCAGGCGGGCATGTTCGCGTTGGCTTTGAGGACAATATATATCTATCAAAAGGCGTTTTAGCAAAGTCCAATGCTGAGCTTGTAGAAAAAGTGGTACGTTTGGCAACCGAACTCGGCAGGGAAGTTGCAAGCCCAAGTGAGGCGAGAGAGATTTTGCAACTACGCGCGAAGTGACAAGCATACTGAATATTTGTATTTGTTTTAACTTTTTCGGAAAGGATGGTAATTTCCATGGCAATAAAAGGTGGAAAATACGGAGAGCACAGGGTGAGTGAGACAAAGGGTGCTTTGCCGCAAACGGCTGATAAAATTGATAATGACATGACGAAAGTATATTCAAATGAAATAATCGTCGATGTCTCGTCACTGAATATTGATTCTGCATCATTTGCACAGCTTAAAGGTGAATTTGACGGCGACACGGCGAAAATCGGGGCAAAAATTATGGAAATAGTGTCTGAGCGCGGAAAAATGCAAAATCCTGTCACGGGTTCGGGCGGAATGTTTATCGGCACAGTGTCGCATGTAGGCGAGGACATAATCAGCACAGATATTAAAAAGGGCGATAAAATAGCATCACTCGTCTCACTTTCACTTACTCCTCTAAAAATTGAGGAAATCACAGCTATACACTCAGAAATCGATAGAGTTGATATCATTGGTCAAGCTGTGTTGTTTGAAAGCGGAATTTATGCAAAGCTACCAGCCGATATGTCAGCAGAACTCGCACTTGCCGCACTTGATGTGGCAGGCGCACCTGCACAAGTAGCAAAGCTTGTAAAACCCTGTCAGAGTGTGCTTGTGCTTGGAGCAGGCGGAAAGTCGGGAATGCTCTCATGCTATGAGGCGACCAAACGTGTAGGACCCACAGGAAGAGTAGTGGCACTGCTCCGTGACCACACGGAAAAAGAGCAGGGTGACTTTATACTCAAAAACAAGCTGGCTCACGCCGCTATTTATGCCGATGCCGCAAACCCTGCTTTGGTGTTAGATGAATCGCTGAGAGCCAATAATGGCTCGGAGTACGACATATCAATCAGTTGCGTAAATGCCCCGGGCACCGAGATGGGTTGTATTTTACCTGTCAAAGACGGCGGTACAGTGTACTTTTTCTCCATGGCAACAAGCTTCACCCGTGCCGCACTCGGAGCTGAGGGTGTTGGAAAAGATGTAAACATGATTATAGGAAACGGCTATACAAAGGGTCATGCAGAGATAACGCTCAGTATTTTGCGTGAATGCGAGCCATTGCGCAGTTTGTATGAGAGTAAGTATTTGTAGACGTAAATACGCCCCCTCCCTCGTCATTCTGCGACTACGCGCAGAATGACAAGGGTATTCGATAGTTTTGTAAGGTATGGGTTTACCCGTACCGCAGGTCTTTGAAAGGAATGATTAGTATGGAAAGCAGAAAAAAAATGTTCCCGGATGTCTCCGCGGATGATTGGAAAGACTGGAAATGGCAACTCCGAAATAGGGTTAAAACGCTTGATGAGCTTAAAAAATATATCCCTTTGACCTCTGCTGAGGAAAAAGGCGTGACGCAGTGTTTAAAATCACTCCGAATGGCAATAACTCCATACTATCTTTCGCTAATTGATACAGAAAATCCAAAAGATCCCATCAGGAAACAAGCCGTGCCAACGTCCTCTGAACTCGATATCATACAAGACGACATGTCCGATCCTCTCAACGAGGACAAAGACTCACCTGTAAAAGGACTCACGCACCGCTATCCCGACAGAGTGCTACTCCTCACAACCGACCAATGCTCAGTATATTGTCGCCACTGCACAAGAAGAAGATTTGCAGGGCAAACCGATGCCGCTATGCAGGCTTCTCAGATTGAAGAGGCTGTCAAGTACATCGCAGAGCATCCTGAAATACGTGATGTCGTCCTCAGCGGCGGCGACCCGCTGTTAATGAGCGAGGATCGTCTTGAACATATAGTAAAATCTCTCAGAGCAATCCCATCTGTAGAAATTATCAGAATTGGTACACGTGTGCCCATAGTTATGCCACAGCGAATTACTCCCGAATTAATTTCAATGCTCAAAAAGTACCAACCCATTTGGATAAACACGCATTTCAACCACCCGCAGGAGTTTACACCCGAAGCGATTGAAGCCTGTGCAAAATTAGCCGATGGCGGTTTTCCGCTTGGCAATCAGAGCGTTTTGCTTGCAGGGATAAACGATTGCCCGCATGTAATGAAAGAGCTTGTCCATAAACTCATGCTTAACAGAATTCGTCCGTATTACATATATCAGTGTGACCTCTCTGAAGGTCTTGCACATTTCAGAACACCTGTGTCGAAAGGCATAGAAATCGTCGAGGCTCTGCGCGGGCATACTTCAGGTCTTGCCGTGCCCACATTTGTAGTAGATGCACCGGGTGGCGGCGGTAAAATCCCTGTGATGCCGCAGTACCTTATTTCCCAAGCTCCCCAAGCCGCTGTCCTGCGAAACTATGAGGGGAACTCTTTTACATATCCTATACCGAGAGGGTATAAAAATGATTGTGAGTGTCCTGTTTGTACCGGCAAGAGTAAGGATACCCGCAGTGGTGTTGCTGCTCTGCTTGCTGTAAATGATCCAGCCTTTAAGGATATTCCTTTCCGCCTATGAACATACAAAGCAATTTACTGAAATTAGTCGGAGACCATGAGCGTATTTCCACAATAGGAATGTGTAAAAACGCAGGAAAGACGACAGTTTTGGGCGCACTTATAGACGAGTGCGACTCACAAGGGCTGAAAATTGCACTATGTTCTGTCGGTCGTGACGGAGAGCTTGTCGATGTTGTGACAAATACAGAAAAACCCTCTATTTCAGTACGCAGAGGTACGATATTCTCAACAACTTCCGGACTTGTGTCATGCTGTAATATCGACATGAAGCTTATGCACTCCACAAAAATCAGCACTGCACTGGGCGAGGTGCTTATATTCAAAGCCAAAAGCCATGGCGATATTCAACTCAGCGGTCCGTCAATAAACACTCAACTCGTGCCGCTTATGAATTTTTTTAAATCACACGGCGCACAAAAAGTGCTGATTGACGGTGCAGTATGCAGAAAAGCATCTTCATCACCTATAATCGCAAGTGCTTCAATCCTCTGTACAGGAGCCGATTATGATAGTGATATGCGAAAAGTAATAGCTGACACTGCACATTTTGCATCTTTAATGAATACAAAATCTCTGCAATCAGATGTTTATAGAGCGCTGATAGGGGAGCATAGAGGCACAAATGAAGTGCTGATTTTCGACCATAGTGGTCTATTGTCTCACCATGGCAAGTACGAACTGGTAGAAAATGATTTTCGCAAGCGAGTTAAGCTGGCCTATTTCTCAGGTGCACTCACCGACAAGACTTTTGAAGATGCTTTGGGCGGATTTCGGAGTGCATCAGGATTAACGGTTGTCGCTGAAAATCCATCGAAGATTATGCTGTCGAGTGAACTTAGCGATATTTTAAAACTTCGAGGCTGCGAGCTGTTTGTTTTAGAACCTATCACACTCGCCTGCATTTGTATCAATCCTTTCAGCACATCAGGTACCCATTTTGATAAGAATGAGTTTTTAGAGGGTATGCAAGCGGCTGTTGATGGGGTGGGCGTAGAAGTTATTAATGTGCTTGGTTGATGCTTATTAAGCAATTGTGAAAGCCAAGAGACAAATCACCCGGCCCTGCGGGGCCACCCTCTTTGCTAAAGAGGGCAGGGGGTTAAATTAGGAGGAAACCATGACAAGTAAGTTATCTTTAGACCAAAAGACGATAGATTCGGCACGCCTTCATGCGGGTAAAATCGCCGATTCTATTCAGTCTTTTATAGACATTCACTCAACTGTGACTGTTGAGCGTGCCATATGCCGGCTATTTGGGTTATCGGGCGTTGATGCAGAAGGTGTGCCTGTTTCTAACATCTTAGTTGATGAGCTAAAGGATAGGGGACTGCTCTCAAGAGGTGCCGCCGTGTTCATCGGTGAAGCTTGCCTAACACTTGGAGTAGCTCCGCATGAATTGGAAACGCATATAATCAGTGGAACACTGCCTTTTGATAACATGGGCAAGCATGATAAAAAAACCGTGCACGAATTTTTATTTGCCGAGGCTCAAAAAACGGTCGAGCTCATTTCAGCAAATAAAAACAAACGAAATGAGCTTCTTGACAAATATGGGCATAACAGAGAACCACTGCTCTATGTTATTGTCGCAACAGGCAATATCTATGAGGACATAACCCAAGCTGGTGCCGCCGCCAGGCAGGGGGCGGATGTTATTGCAGTAATCAGAACAACGGGGCAGAGCTTGCTCGACTATGTTCCGCATGGCGCAACAACTGAGGGATTTGGCGGAACCTACGCCACACAGGAAAATTTCAGGCTTATGCGCGAGGCGCTTGACAAAGTAGGTGAAGAAGAAAACCGCTATATTCGTCTCTGTAATTATTGCTCCGGGTTATGTATGCCTGAAATTGCCGCACTTGGTGCTGTTGAGCGTTTAGATGTAATGCTTAACGATGCGCTTTACGGTATTTTGTTTCGCGATATTAATATGAAACGCACTCTAATTGACCAGTTTTTCTCCCGTGTTATAAATGGTTTTGCGGGAATAATTATCAATACGGGCGAAGATAATTACCTCACCACCGCAGACGCAATAGAAGAGGCGCACACCGTACTCGCATCGCAGTTTCTAAACGAGCAGTTTGCGAAACGGGCAGGCATTCCCGAATCGCAAATGGGGCTTGGACACGCTTTTGAGATTGACCCGTCTGTGGAAAATAGTTTTCTGCTTGAGCTTGCACAAGCTCAAATGGCTCGTGAAATCTTCCCCGATGCAAAACTAAAATACATGCCGCCAACGAAGCATATGACAGGCAACATTTTCATGGGGCATGTCCAAAATGCTCTGTTTAACATGGTGAGCATTTTGACAGGGCAGAGTATTCATCTTCTTGGCATGATGACCGAAGCGATTCACACGCCGTTTATGTCCGACAGAATACTTGCAATAGAAAATGCAAACTATGTTTTTAGGGCAATGCGCGACCTAGGCGATGAACTGACGTTTAAGAAAGATGGATTAATCGAAAAAAGAGCTGATGAAGTTTTACAAAATGCAAATAAGTTCTTAGGCGAAATTGAAACACTCGGACTTTTTGCAACGCTCGAAAAGGGACTTTTTGCAGGTGTGAAACGCGCTCATGACAGCGGCAAAGGACTTGACGGGGTTTTTGAAAAAAGCGGAAATTACATAAATCCGTTTATTGAGCTTATGCTCAGAGGTGAAAAACAATGATAGATTACAGAAATATTTTACCATATGGCGATACATTGGGCGATGCCAAAACTCAAATTAGTTTCAGTTTGCCTGTACCTTGCGGGCAAAAAGGCATAGAGGCTGCCAAGATACTTGCAGGAAAAATGGGCTTAAGAGAACCGCTTGTTGCATATCAGGGTGAACTCGACGAGGACTACTCATTTTATGTGGTCTACGGCAGTGTGACTCATTTTGTTGATTACGAAAGCATTAGTGTGTATGACGCTGTTGATAAAGTCATGGACATGGGCGAGATTGATGAGTTTATCCGAAGTAATTTCGGGCGTAAGCTTACGGTAGTTGGTGCATCAACAGGTACAGATGCGCATACAGTGGGCATTGATGCTATAATAAACATGAAAGGCATTGCCGGTCACTATGGACTTGAACGTTATGAGATGTTGGACGCATACAATCTTGGTTCACAGGTGTCAAATGAACTACTTGTGAGAAAAGCAGTTGAATTAAATGCAGACGTGCTTTTGGTTTCACAGACAGTTACACAGAAAAATGTGCATATCGCAAATCTTTCAAACCTTGTTGACATACTTGAGGCAGAGGGTTTGAGGGAGAAATTTGTACTAATCTGCGGTGGCTCACGCATAAATCACGAGCTTGCAAAAGAGCTGGGTTATGATGCGGGGTTCGGCGCAGGTAAATATGCCGAGGACGTCGCGACGTTTTTTGTCGAAGAACTTCTGCGGAGGAATAATTCTTGATATTTTTCTCGATATGGAGTAAATTAAAATAATACTATCTTATGGACTTATGGAGGCATTTTTATGAAATCTTATACTTATGATGAAATCGAAGTGGGGCAGAGTGCTTGCGTGGCGAAAACTATCAGTGAGCATGATGTATATGCATATGCGGGGATAACGGGTGATTTTAACCCTGTGCATGTTGACGCTCCCTACGCGGAAGGGACTTTCTTCAAAGAGAGAATTGCCCACGGTATGCTCACTGCAAGTTTTGTATCGACAGTTCTTGGAATGTATCTTCCGGGACCGGGTGCTATTTTTATTTCTAACTCAGTGAATTTCCTTGCGCCTGTCCGTTTTGGCGATACTATCACAACGACATGCACTGTCGTTGAAAAAATGGAAAAAGGCAGAGTGAGACTGGAGACGAAAGTCACAAACCAAAACGGTGAAACTGTCATAACAGGCGAGAGCTTGGTAAGTATTCCCAAAAAGAAGTAAGGTAGCTGTTCAGTGTCCCCGCAGATGATGAGCAATTTACCCTGATTTTCGGGAGCCATCGGGATCTACACCGCTGTTCTCCCGAAAAACCAGTGCAAACTGCTCATCATCTGCTGTACCGGTGAATAGTTATGAAGTAAGTATAATTAAATTGGAAAGGAATTATTGTTATTATGAGACTTTCAGGCAAAATTGCAATTGTTACAGGAGCGGCGGCGGGAATCGGCAGATGTATAACAGAGCTTTTTGTAAAAGAGGGGGCGACTGTTGTTGCATGTGATGTGGCGGATATTCCGTACAAGCTCGAAAAGGTCGAGCCGTATTCATTAAATGTTACCGACAGAGAGGCGTGTGAAAAATGCTTTAAGCATGTCTCGGAGAAATATGGTAAGATAGACATACTCATAAATAACGCAGGCATTACAAGAGATGCGATGACTGTCAAAATGACAGATGAGCAGTGGGATTCGGTAATAGATGTCAATTTAAACGGAATATTCAACCTGACACGCCATGTCGGCCCCTTCATGGAGCGGCAGGAGACAGGCGGGTCGATTGTCAGTATTTCTTCTGTTGTTGGCGAGTTTGGAAACATCGGACAGGCAAATTATGCGGCGACAAAATCCGCTATATTCGGGTTGACTAAGTCGTGGGCAAAGGAATTTGCAAGAAAAGGCGTGCCTGTAAGGGCAAACGCAATCGCCCCCGGATATATTATGACGGATATTTTAAAGACGGTACCGCAGGATTTACTTGATAAATTTTCGAGCCAAACAATGCTTGGAAGGCTTGGTGAGCCTGAGGAAATTGCAAATATGGCACTATTCCTAGCAAGTGACGAGGCATCATATGTCACGGGACAAGTTATCAGCGTAAACGGCGGAATGAGGCTGTAAAAATAACAAAAAAGGAGTTACAAAATGCGTGAAGTAGTCATATGTTCAGCCGCAAGGACGGCAATCGGTAATTTTAACGGCAGTCTCGCCGCAGTTTCTGCCGCTGATTTAGGAATCACTGCTGCAAAAGCGGCAATTGAGAGAGCTAAAATAACAGCGGATAAAATTGATGAGGTTTTAATCGGGAATATTCTCTCTGCGGGGCTTGGGCAAAATGTTGCGAGGCAGGTTTCCCTCGGTGCCGGAGTGCCTGAAGAGGTCTCTGCCATGACGATAAACCATGTGTGCGGCTCTGGGCTTCGCACTGTGTCTCTTGCGGCTCAGATAATTTCAGCGGGTGATGCGGACATTATTTTAGCGGGCGGCACTGAGAGCATGTCAAATTCTCCGTATCTTCTTCAAGGGCATCGCAGTGGTGTTACCATAGGTCACGGCACACTTGTTGACAGTATGGTAAAAGATGGTCTGTGGGATGTCTATAACGATTATCACATGGGGATTACAGCGGAAAACGTGGCTGAGGAGTGCGGCATATCACGTGAAGAGCAAGATGAGTTTGCACTGAGTAGCCAGCTAAAAGCCCAAAAGGCTATCGAAGCAGGAAAGTTTAAAGATGAGATAGCTGCGGTCTCGATCCCACAGCGAAAAGGTGACCCGAAGATATTTGATACAGACGAATATCCGCGCTTTAATTCGACCATTGAAGGCTTTGCGAAACTACGCCCTGCATTTAAAAAAGACGGAACAGTCACAGCGGGCAATTCATCGGGTATAAACGATGGTGCGGCTATGGTTATTGTCTGCTCCGCAGATAAGGCGAAAGAGCTGAATTTGCCCGTTTTAGGAACCATTTGCGGTTATGGCAACGGGGGAGTGAATCCCTCTATCATGGGTCTCGGTGTCGTTCCTGCATCTCAGGTTGCACTTAAAAAAGCAGGCATTGCTGTGAGCGAACTCGACCTAATCGAAGCAAATGAAGCGTTTGCGGCTCAAGTGCTCGGAGTCTCGCAAAGGCTTGGCCTAAATCCTGAAATCACAAACGTTAACGGCGGCGCAATTGCTCTCGGACACCCAATCGGTGCCTCCGGCACCAGAATTCTCGTCACGCTCCTCTATGAGATGGCACGCAGAGATTCAAAGTACGGGCTTGCAACTCTATGCATCGGCGGTGGCATGGGCACTGCGCTGGTTGTTAAGCGATAGGGGCTGGAGCTTATCTTCGCAAAAAACTGCAGGGGGGCTGTCCATAGAGTCCCGCCGGACATCATATAGTATAAAAAGTCACGAACGGGGAGAGGTAGTATTGTGATGCTACTTTCCTCGTTTAAGTTTACAAAGCAAAGGAGACAAAAAATGAGTGAGAAAAAAGATAAAATTAAATTATTCGAAGAGAAACAAGTCCGCACTGTGTGGGATGAAGATGCTGAAAAATGGTGGTTTTCTGTGGTAGATGTAGTAGCTGTGTTGACCGAGCAGATTGACTATAGAAAGGCGACTAAATATTGGAATACAACGAAAACACGCTTGTTAGAGGAGGGCAGTCAACTGTCCACAAATTGTAGACAGTTGAAAATGAAAGCATCAGATGGAAAAATGCGTCTGACCGATGTTGCCGATACTGAGCAAATACTGCGAATAATTCAATCAATTCCAAGCAAAAAAGCAGAGCCTTTCAAATTATGGCTTGCTAAAGTCGGGAGTGAGCGCATTGATGAAACTGTTGATCCTGAACTTTCGATTGACCGAGCAATCCAAAATTACCGCAGATTGGGGTATAGCGAGCGTTGGATAAATCAGCGGATTAAGTCTATTGAAGTCCGCAAATCATTAACTGATGAGTGGGATAAGGCAGGGGTGCAGCAGGGCAAGGAGTATGCAGTCCTTACTGATTTGATGACAAAAACATGGAGTGGAATGTCCACAAAAGAGTATAAAAAGTTCAAGGATTTGAAAAAAGAAAATTTGCGAGACAACATGACGAACACCGAATTGGTTCTCAACATGCTTGCCGAGGTAGCCACAACCGAAATTTCAATAGTTGAGCAACCTGCTATAGATTTATCGATAAATATATTGATAAATTTACAATAGTGGTGTATAATGAATATAAATACTTTTGACAATGTTTTAAGAGGTGATTGATAATGGTAGGCAACGTATATCGCGGAAATTTATTGGACGCTTTAGTTCCGATTTCGCGTTTCAACAAAGGTGAAGCCAATAAAATATTCGACGAGGTTCGTTCGTCGGGGTTCAAGGTGGTTGTAAAAAACAACGCTCCCGCTTGCGTTCTTCTTACGCCCGAACGCTATCAGGAAATAATGGATATGCTTGACGACCGGTATCTATTGGCTGTGGCTGAGGAACGCTTGAAAAACGATAACGGAGTGACGTATTCTTACGAGGAAATTTTAGCGGATAACGGACTTACGCAAGAGGATATTGACGCTATGGAAGATGTGGAAATAGAATGAAAACGTGGACTGTTGATTATACGGAGGACGCGAAAAAAGATATTAAAGACCTTGATAAGTCCCAAACGAGTCAAGTTATTAAGGCTATAGACAGAGTTTCTCAAAATCCTTTGCCGAACACCGAGGGCGGTTATGGAAATCCGCTCGGAAATAAGGGGTCAACGAATCTTACGGGCTTGCTAAAAATCAAGTTGGTTAAGTTAGGAATCCGCGCCGTTTATAAACTGGTACGGACGGATGAAGTGATGAAAATTATAGTCGTGGCGGCACGCGCTGATGATGAGGTTTCTGAAATCGCTGCACGCCGACTTAACGACTAGCGTCGTTAAAGTTCAGGAGCATTGCTGGATTTGCTTCCGCTAATCCCAATTAGACAACGTGAGTTGTTAGGCAATCAGCTTCTTGAATATCGCCCAAGACATACATTGCTCGAAACAGTAAAGGAAAGTGTTGCATTTATGGTAGCGAACAAGTGGTTTGAAAATAGCCGAACAGACTGATAATAAGCATAACGCCGTGTACGGCTAAACCACTCGTTGTTTCGTGACTATGAACAGCGCAATAGTGGGGTATGATTTTTAGATACGTTGTGCCGTAATTGGTGGCAAGAGTTTAGTAATTTATATACTACGCCACGTCGCCGTCATTGCGGGCTCGACCCGCAATCTAAATTGAGGGAGGATATTTTAATATGAGGTCAGGAATATCGCACCCCAATGAAGAAATTATGCGCGAACTGATTCGTGATGCATGGAATGACAAGGGAATTGTTGCGGCAGTTATAGACCCCGCCGGTCGTATAATTTCACAAGATGAAGCAACTATTTGGGATGACCATGACCCAACTGCACACGCTGAGATTAACGCAATAAGAAAAGCATGTAAGACACTTAAAACAGACAAACTGCCCGGATACTGGTTGTATTCGACATTTGAGCCATGCCCATTATGTGCGTCTGCAATTATCTGGACAGGTTTTGAAGGTGTTGTATATGCAAATAATCCCGACTACAAAGGCAGGCAGGATAACTGGTCGTTTATAAAATGCAGGGATGTTATCAAAGCGGGCAACTATATAAGCGAGGTTAAAGTTGTAGAAGATTTCCTGATTGATGAAATCAAGGATTACTTCTTAACAAAATAGTAAAGACGATAAGGGTTATTGTGTTTATTTTGGACAATTTTCCAAATTGAGATTACGGGTCAAGCCCGTAATGACCCCGCGTCAAGCACGGGGCAGGCTCTGCGGGGCTACGATGAGTTGTTCGTAAAGATTTTTTTGAATAAAAACTATCTTGACATTACCCAAAGTTCGGCTATAATGGTATTGTAGTCGAACTTTGTCCGAACCTGTGTATTGAGTGTTGAGGTGTCTATGAATTATATAAAGCGAGATATGGAAAAAGCCTTTTTGAAAGTTTCTTCTAGTTTCAAAGTTGTTTTGATTACAGGACCTCGGCAGGTTGGTAAAACAACTATGCTTGAAAATCTTATGCGTGGAACGGATCGAAAATATATCTCTCTTGATGATATGGAAGCTCGGGCATTTGCTCGAAATGACCCCAAATCATTCATTGAGGCATATCCTCCGCCTGTTTTTATAGACGAGGTACAGTATGCGCCGGACTTATTTAGTTATATTAAAATAAAGGTAGATACTCGTAAGCAAAATGGCGACTATTGGCTCTCCGGGTCACAAATTTTTAAATTAATGCGTGGTGTTAACGAAAGCCTCGCCGGGCGTGTGGGGCTGCTTGATTTGTTCCCATTATCTCAAAATGAGATTTACAACAAAAAAGAGTGTAGTCCACTCACTACTGAATTTGAGCACCTTAAAAACAGAGCGACAGGCATACCAGACGCCACACCTTTTGATATTTATGCTCGGATATTGGGAGGGGGAATGCCACAGCTCATTGCAGATGGTAACAGTGGTAGGGAGACGTTTTATGAAAGCTATGTCAGAACTTATCTTGAGCGTGATGTGCGCGATTTATCGGGCGACATAGATGTTCTTAAATTTTACCGTTTTATGGTTGCAGTTGCCGCCAGAGTCTCGCAACTTGTGAATTACAAGTCGATAGCAGATGATGCCGAAATAGACCAAGTTACAGCAAAAAATTGGCTAAACATATTGGAGACGCTCGGAATTATATTTTACCTTCACCCATACTCAAATAATACGCTCAAGCGCACAATAAAGTCACCTAAACTTTATTTCTATGACAGTGGTTTGGCTGTTTTTTTAGCACGTTGGAGTACGGTTGATGTTCTGATGAATGGTGCGCAAAATGGAGCAATTTTAGAAAATTACGCTATTTCTGAAATTGCAAAAGGATATTATAATAGCGGATATCCTCCACACATCTACTACTACCGAGATAAAGATGGCAAAGAAATAGACTTGCTTTGGGAAGAAAACGGTACGCTCTACCCGTTAGAGATAAAAAAGACTGTAAACCCCGCATCGCAGCTTGCTAACGCTTTCAGTGTTTTGGAAAAAAGCGACAAGATTTTGGGCAATGGCGGAATTGTATGCATGAGAAATGATTTTGCACCGTTGGACGGGAGGAATTCGATTATTCCTGTTCGGTGTTTGTAGGGAACTCGGTTCGCAACAAAAAACTTGCATTTATGAGTAAACTGTGATACTATCTACCCCAAAGACCGCACAAAATGTGGTCGCAGCGTCCGAGCAGGTGGTTCGAAGCACCAACTCGGCGAATGTAGGAGCCTCTTAAAACAAGCCTACAGACACGGATTTCTCCATCGCTACAACTTGATTAGTATATCTGTTTTTGTGGATATTTTCAAGTTTTAGTTTTGGGTCGTCCTATTAAACGCTAGAATTGTTTTGGCGCAGTAGGCAAGGTATCTGCCTTTCTGCGCCCTTTTTGTGTGGTCTGAAATTAGTAAATAACGATGAAAAAAAAGAGAAATAATGAATAAGTTTATTATGAACCTAATGTCCGCATAAATTAGACGGTCCGCTGACATGGTTGCACGATAGGGAGGCGTAAATTGACAAATAATAATAATAGTGCATATGAAAATGTATACGACCTTGATTTTAATGAACAACTCAGGCATGAACTGCGATACGAGTTTGTAAAGACACACAAAGACTACTATGAGCAGATATGCGAGAGGCTTGGCAGTGGGGATTTTAAGACAGCATGGCGGCTTACATATACGATAAAAAGTTCAGCCGGGCTTATTTGTGAGCCATTTTTGGCAAAGCTTTCCGGAGATTTGGTAGCTTGCATTATCAAAGGCGACTCTCCTGATGAATGCACACTAGCAGACTTTAAAAACGAACTTGATAGAGTTATTGCTGAAATCGGAGTGAAAAAGCGTATTTTGGTGTCCTCTGATCAACTTCTTGGGAAAGACGAATCATTTCAACTATTAAATAGAGTGGAGCCGCTGATTGTGAACCAGAACGGCGAATTTTTGAGTATGCTTGAAAGCCTTCGTAAAATTCCGGGATCGGAAGTGCTATGTGAAAATCTTGAATCATACAATTTCGACAAGGCTCTCTCGGAACTGATAAACCTGCGAGAGACCTTGTAGGAGACGCACCTCAATCCTCAAACGCCTTATCTGCATGGTACGAACTTCGCACAAACGGACCTGATGCCACGTGCAAAAAGCCTTTTTGACGTGCTATATCTGCATACTTATCAAACATCTCAGGGGTAATATACTCATAAACAGGATAGTGGCTTTTTGTCGGCGAGAGATATTGTCCGATTGTTAGAAATTCACACCCGACTTTGCGCAAATCGTCAAATGTCTCAATAACCTCATCATAGGTCTCGCCAAGACCGACCATTATCCCGGATTTTGCATGAATAGTACCGCCAAAATTTGTTACGCCCTCAATAACTCCAAGAGAACGCTTGTAATCTGCACCTGAGCGTACGGATTCATAGAGTGATGCTACAGTCTCGATATTGTGGCTTATAACGTCGGGGGCGGCATCGGCAACCGTTTTGATGCTATCGTAATCACCGCCAAAATCAGGGATAAGCACCTCTATTTTTGTCTTTGGAGATACTTTTTTTATAGAGCTAATAACACTCGCAAAATGCGAGCCGCCGCCATCTGCTAAATCATCGCGGGTCACTGAAGTTATAACTACGTAAGCTAGGTTTAATCTCCGAACAGCCTCGGCAATCCTCTGTGGTTCATCACCATCCACGGGTGAGGGATGTCCGCTTGATACATTGCAAAAACTGCATTTACGTGTGCAGGTCTTGCCCAAAATCAGAAAAGTAGCTGTTTTATTTGAATAACACTCCGAGCGATTGGGACATGCCGCCTCTTCGCATACCGTGTTTAAGCGTAGTTCACCGAGCATGTCGCTGATATAGGCACTCTCTTTCTCGTCATAATAAGGCACACGCAACCAATCAGGCTTACCTGTCATTATGGAAGTTCCTTCCTAACGTTTTTCTTCTTATATTCAGCATATAGAACGTCAATTTCAGCGAGCTCATCGTGAGTGAAGTCGTAGATTTTGTGCGTATTGTTGCCTATAATCCCATTTTTCAGCTCGGCACGAAACTGCTCAACTTTCGACTCTGCGCTCATACTCGGTTTTATGTTTGTAACTCTGCTTCGGATTGAGCGTATGCCTTTGGGGAGCAACTTATCATCGTTTGGAATGAGTATTTTAGTCAAAACATCGAGGTCGGTATCATAGAGCAGTGAAGCGTGAGTGCAGATAAAAGAACCTGCCGTAAACTGTGCCATTCCCACTATTTTCTTGCCGTCTAATAAAATATCATTTTTACCCTCACGATAGGCAGAGACACCCATTTTTGTAAGCGCATTTATCAGAATTTGGGCAAAATCTTCCATGTGAGTTTTTGCATCATTTTCAAGAGGGCAAACAAGCGTGCAGAGGACAGTGCCTTCATCTACATAGATTGTGCCGCCACCGCTTTGCCTTCTTATGATAGGTATACCTCGCTCAGCGAGAAAGTCCAAATTTACTTCAGCCTCAACCACCTGATTATTTCCAACCATGATACAGGTATCGACATGCCAAATCATAAAAACCGGTTCCTGAAACTTCTTTATGCGAACTAAAAACTCCTCTATGGAGAAAAAGTACGCCGCGTCGCTATTTTTATTTTCAAGAAAAATCATGCCTGTGCACTCCTAAAATCGACTATGTTGTGTTTACATAATATAGCATACACCAAATATGTTGTTAATGCAAATATTGTCAATAAAAAATTCATAAACGCTTGATTTTACTTGGTGTTTATGTGTATAATGAATGGTAGGGGAATTTCGGCTTTATCCCCAATAATGAAAGGTATGGTCATTTTATGTTTCAAATAGGGGATATGATAGCCCACCCCATGCACGGTGCAGGAGTTATTGACAGTATTGAAGAAAAGAAACTAAATGGCTGCATGAGAAAGTACTATATACTTAAAATGCCTTCAGGTGGGATGGTTGTGATGATTCCGACTGAAAGTACTGAACAAATTGGAGTACGCCCCATTGTTGACGCAGGTGCCGCAGACGAACTCATGGCATCTATCTGCAAAATAGATGTGGAGATGACTTCAAACTGGAACAGACGCTATAGAGAAAACATGCAGCGTATAAAAAGCGGGGACTTACATGAGGTTGCTCGTGTTGTTAAAGGGCTAATGACCAGAGATAACGAGAAGGGTCTGTCTACCGGCGAGCGTAAAATGTTACTTTCAGCAAAGCAGATACTTATTTCAGAGATAGTTCTGTCGAAAAAACTTTCATACGAGGAAGTGGAGTCACAACTCAACGCTTCGCTCGCATAGAGTGTTACAATGTCAATGTTTAATAAATTAAGCAAAATAACCGTTTCAAGAAAACCTCCCACTTGCTCAGTTGTGATAGTCGCAGCAGGATTATCACAAAGATGTAAGGGGGAGGATAAACTTGCCTTTTTAATTGATAACAAACCCGTTTTGGCTTACACAATAGAGGCGTTTGAAAAATCACAGCTTGTTACCGAAATAATTATAGTGACAACGGAAGATAAGTTTGAGCAAATTGGCTCGCTGTGCAAAAAAAGTAACTACAAAAAAGTGGTAAAAATAATAAAAGGCGGCGAAACCAGAACACTGTCTGTTTTAAACGGTGTCTTTGAAGTGAAGAAAAAAGCAAGTCTAATAGCAATACATGACGGAGCAAGACCATGCATAGAGACTGAGCTCATAGACAAAACCATAAAAAAAGCCGCCAAAACCGGTGCCGCGGCTCCTGCCGTGAAAGTGTCGCCCACCATAAAGCACGTACAGGGCGATGTTATTACCGAAACTGTAGATAGAGAGGATTTGTACGAGATCCAAACTCCGCAGATTTTCAGAGCAGAAATAATTAAAGCGGCACTTGTAAATGTGGTAAAAAAATCATTAATAGTCACAGATGATTGCCAAGCTGTTGAAATTATCGGCGGTTCGGTTCATATCGTAGAGGGGGCGCACAGTAACATTAAAATTACCACTCCCGAAGACATGGTATTTGTAAAAGAAATTCTTACAGGCGGAGGTGGCAAGTGAGAATTGGTCACGGTTATGACGTACACAGGCTAAAGCAGGGGAGAAAGTGCATTCTCTGCGGAGTAGAGATTCCGTCAGAACTCGGCCCCGACGGTCACTCGGATGCGGATGTTCCTGTACATGCGCTGATGGATGCGCTCTTAGGCGCACTGGCTCTGGGTGATATAGGCGCTCATTTTCCGCCTTCAGACAACAAGTGGAAAGATGCAAGCAGTATTGAACTATTAAAGACGGTGTACAAGCTTGTGAAATCAAACGGCTACTCACTGGTTAACGCAGATATTACAATAGTTTTAGAGTCTCCACGCCTTTTTGAGCATATTCAAAAAATGAGAGAAAAACTTGCCGAGACACTTAAAACAGATTTAAACGCCATAAGCGTTAAAGCAACAACAGAAGAAAAACTGGGCTTCACAGGCGACGGTTCAGGCATATCAGCAACAGCGGTTGTGTTGTTGGAGCCACTGTAACTGTTCACCGGATTCTGCGACTACGCGCAGAATGACGGGGAAGGACGCAGAATGACAAAGCTTTTGTGAAAAAATAGAGTACAATCTTGAATCATAAATATTGCCGCCCTACAACAGAGTGCTTGTTGTAGGGCGGTAACCGTAAGGAGAAAAATGGTAAAATACGGATATTGTGAAATCAGAAGATTTGACCCGCAGTGTTGTCTTTATTACGCCCTTATCGTCGAAGTTATTTTTAAATATCGTACAACAAACTCAGGTAATATCACAGCCAAAAATCAAATATTATTTTTATAGTGCGATATTCGCACTATAATTATGATTTCACCATGTAAAATTAATGTAACTTGAACGTTTTGGAGAGTTACATCAATGAAACCACGAAGCAAAGAGCCCGGTAATAAAAATGTCATAGGCTCAAATATTGTCAAAATTCGAAAGTCGCAGAACATGAAACAAAAAGACCTTCTGACCAAGCTACAAGTATCGGGCACAGATATCAGCCCGACGAGCTTGTCTCGTCTCGAAGGGCAGTATAGGATTGCAGCAGATTATGAAGTTATCGCAGTTGCTGAGGCTTTAAATGTTTAGGATCATTATTGAATGATTTACGAAAGCGTACTGCGCTAACGCGTGAAGCGATGTTGCTGTTTAGTGATATTGATGAGTCGAGCCTGCGCCGGATAGAAAGCGGTAAACAAGAGCCGAAACCCGA
>Ga0209755_10002454_pt1 | contig 25467 bp, 28 predicted proteins | sample TergutCo191P1_FD_187301 | JGI IMG/M metagenome (GOLD analysis project Ga0209755, IMG submission 187301) | Cornitermes sp. P1 segment gut microbial communities from Petit-Saut dam, French Guiana - Co191P1 (SPAdes) (version 2) | ecosystem: Host-associated > Arthropoda: Insects > Digestive system...
TATTTGTACAAAAATACATTTCATTTATTGACTCTCTATGTTTGCCAGGAACTACCGCCTTGGTGAGTGGATAACCATCTGCCCCAACACACGACAATATGAATGTATTAACATTTTTATATAATTTATTAGCCTTTTGCTTTATTATCATAATATTCCCCTTTTCCGTAATTGAATTATCATATCAATTATTGCATCACTTGTCAAGTAATTTCCCCGAAACTTCAATTTTTATTTCGCTTAACGCGTGACTTTACGAACCTTTCCCCCGTATCCCCGTTCCCTGTGGCTTTCGGGGCCTTCCCATTCTTTGGTCTGGACATAAAATCCTCGGTTATCATTTTTTCAACGTCGTACCCGGCGGGAAAATCGGCGTGGGGATCTATCATTCCCCGCTCCACGCCCACCCGAAACCAGGCCACCGCCGCAACTCGGTATTCCCTGTCGCGTGCGCTGGATGGCGGGTACAGCGTGACCACGGACACGAACCCCCTGGGGGTACCGCGAAGGTGTGCGCGTCCCTCATCACGATGTAGCCCGCCCCGCTCAGTCGGCCCGTCACCCTCTCCTGGGTGCCCTCCAGCTGGAAAAACTCGTTGAACGGGTCGTTCCCGCAGACCATGAAATCAAAGGGCTTGGAACCCTTTACCGCGTGAACCATCAAATCCCTGTCTGTCCGCTTCATCTTGTCCCCCGATATTCGTGTAATGAGGGGCGGGAAGGAAAATCGTGTCGCTTAGAAGATATTTTGAATAATCGGGGAACTGGTTTTTGCTAGAATGGGGACTGTCTGTATAGAGAATACCTATAAAATACGGGAGCCATTTCTGGAGAATGCTTTGAAATGCGGGAACAACTAGCAATAACCGCTACTCTGTCTACTTAGACACGCACGATCAATAAAGCCCACCCCAGGAAATTAAAACGGACTTGGAAGTCTAAAAATACCAAGAAACGTAGGCTGGCTAAATACTGGTATCGGCGGGACCCCGCTGGCTCCCATTGCCGCAATATACATCATGACATACGAATGTTCCATTTGACCTGTGGTCTGAAGCGCCACATCGACATTTATCTCTCTATCCCTGATTGTATCGGGGCCATACAACAGCTCATCGTGGTTAAAAAAAGGCAGAGCTCCATCGATATTTGGCACGGGCTCAAAGTCAAAATGCGGTCTTCCCCCAGCACGACGCAAGTCATAGTACCTTGCGTTTGGGGTTCCATAGTCCAGCAAAAGCCGAGGTGCCTGGCCAGGAATATCCGGAAAATCCAAACTCAAGTTTCTTCCTAGGGATCCACGTCCCAGCACATTGGCAATGGATACGCCTTCCAATTCCAGGCTAAAAAAACCTCTTGTGTTGACAAAAAAATTATGAACGCCTGCCGTGTTAACGCGTGTATTAGTAGGATCTGTCCAATGAGAAGCCGCGATATAGTCGGAATTTAGCTGGGAATTAATCGCAATGCGATCCTGGGAAGTATCTACAGTATCTGCAGCATGAGAATTATTACTCAGGTAAATTCTATAGAAAATCACAAATCGGGTAAAAGGATCCGTAGATCCAAATCCGTATTCGCTGCTGGACGGCAACCTAATGTCGCTAGTGCCATCCAGTCCAGTATGTACCGGATCCATGACACGGCTAATATAAGGAATATCCTGAAGTCCACAGGAGAGCAATGCAAAACCCAAGAAAAGACAAGCGGCAAAGGCAGGGAAAATTATTTTCGTCATTGTTTGCTCCTAATCTACGGCCCAGCGGCTTTAGGGCACGGCAATCAAAAGCAATACCTTGCCTTTAATCGTCCTCGGCCTCTACGGCAAAATCCGTCAAGTCCATAAAAGCCCCGTTATCATCATCAAACCACTGAAAGTCAGGCCAGGTTACGCCTACCTCATCCTCAACCGCCGGCCTTGTAACAGGCTCGTCCAGCCTCCAGGAGCTTGTTTCCAGCGCAACTATCCTTGAATGGGCAAGGTTCGTCCAAGTCGTGTCGTGGGGCCAACGGAAAATAATGTCACGGTAAGCCTGAATTGCTGCAGCTTCATCTCCCAGGGCCTCATGTAGCCGGCCTATGGAAAATTGCGCTCTAGGTGCGGCGAAAAAACCAGCGGGCGCGGAAATGCTTCTTTCATAATGATAAATGGCCTGTTCCAGCCTACCCTGCTCCTCTGCGGCGGCGGCGGCATTGAACAAGGCAATAGGCGCCATGTAGGATCTTGCTGTCGCCCTTGCCGCAGCCAGCCACGCGGCCTCCGCCTCTGCCCATTCACCTTTCCTGCCGTAAATACTGCCAAGCATAGACCAGGCCCTTCCACCAGCGTAGCGTGAATTCCGTGGGGCAAAAACTCGAAGTTCCGCAATAAGATTCGCAAGTTCCTCGTCTTGGCCATTCTCAGCGTCAGGGGAAATAAAATCACGCAGAGCCTCGTACCGAACGCCGAAATCCTCGACGGCTGCAATCGCTCTCCCCCTTGTGAAGTCTGTGATAACAAGCGCGATCACGCTTCCAATCAAAACCAAGATAATAGCGACTACCGAAACGAATATGGGTTTCCTGTTTCTCTGAATAAATTCGGTTATCCCCTGACTTATGGCAGGCTGCTTTTCATTGCTGGTCTGCATAGTTTCTCCTTATCCCTTCGTTATACCAAGCTCTTTTATGAGCCGCGACAAGTAGGTTCGCTGTATACCCAGCACCCTTGCCGTTTCCGTCTGGTTCCAACCGTTCTCGTCAAGCACCTTTCGGACAAAATTCGCCTTGAACACGTTAAGCGCAGTTTTTAGCTTACGGTCCCCCTTGTCAACCTCTTCCGTATCGATCTTCAACAGAAGATCCGCCCGTCCGATCCACGTACCTGTGGCAATCACACAGGCACGCTCAACGCAGTTTTCAAGCTCCCGCACATTGCCAGGCCACGAATAGGTAAGCATGGCATCAATGGCATCTTCCGAGAAGCCATCAAAACGTTTCCCACCATCCCGTGTGAATCTCGAAAGAAAAAAACGGGCCAGCTTTGGTATGTCTTCGGTACGCTGGCGCAGGGGCGGAATGAACAACGGTAGCACATTCAACCTGTAGTACAGATCGCTACGAAACTCACCCTTCCCTACCATCGACTCTATGTCCCTGTTGGTTGCCGTAAGTATCCTAACGTCAGCAAACAGGGTCTTGTCCGAACCGACTTTCTCAAAGGTCTTTTCCTGTAACACCCGCAGAAGTTTCGCCTGCAGTGCCAACGGAAGATCCCCTATCTCGTCAAGAAAAACCGTGCCACCATTGGCGGTTTCAAAACGCCCCTTTCGGTTGCCAGTAGCACCGGTAAAAGCCCCCTTGACATGACCGAATAGCTCACTTTCAAGCAAGCCTTCGGGAATAGCGGCACAGTTTACACGGACAAAAGGGGCTAAGTGGCGGGGGCTTCGCAGATGTACTTGCTCCGCAAAAAGCTCCTTGCCTACCCCGCTTTCACCCAGAATCAGCACCGCCGAATCCGTTCTTGCCGCCCGATCGATTATCCTAAGTTTTTCCTCTATAACCTGGCTTTCATACACCAAGGTATGAAAGCCTATCGCCACCGATTCGCCACGCAAAACTTCTTCGCCTGGCCCCGTAAATACCTATTCGGTCGCCGCAGTGGAATCATCGGCCTTCGATTCATCCCCTTCGTCTTCCGTGGCCACGGATTCCTCTACGTCGTTGGTTTTCGCCTCGACTTCAGGTTCGTCGGCCTTCACTTCCTCATCGGCCTTGGATTTAAGAAAATCCCCCAAGGTAAACGTGGAACCGCTGGATTCCCTACCCACCATATAGCGGGAAAGCTCCTCCCTCTGCATTTTTTTCTGGTAATCCCGAATCGAGAAGGCCAGCTTCTGCCGATCCCCCTGTATGTCAATTACCACGGCCTTGATCTTGTCGCCGACCTTGTACTTCCTAAGCGCATCGTCGGGGTTTTCGTCCTTGTTCTCGGTAAGGTTGCTCTTGTGGATAAGGCCCTCTATACCACCAGGGACTCGTACAAAAACACCGAAGTCGGTAACCGAGGAAACCTCCCCTTCCACCTGGGAACCAAGCCGATAGGTCTCGCTGAAACTTTCCCAAGGATCCTCCGAAAGCTGCTTGATTCCGACCCTTATATTCCGGCTGCTCTTGTCCAGGCCAATGACCATCACCTCTATTTCCTGTTCGACGGCAAGCTCGCTTCCAGGATACTTGACCTTCTTTGTCCAGGAAATGTCGTCGCCATGAAGGAAGCCGTCAATGCCTTCCTCCAACTGGATAAACGCGCCGGCGTTGGTTATCTTGACAACCTTGCGGGTCAGCCTGGTCCCTACGGGGTACCGTTCCTCTATATCATCCCATGGGTTAGCCGTCACTTGCTTAAGGCCCAGCGACACCCTACCCGCCTGCAAATCGTAACCCAAAATCATGCATTCGACGACATCGTTGGGTTTTACGATATCCTGCGGCTTGTTGATCTTTTTGACCCACGAAAACTCGGAAATATGGGCGAGTCCCTCGATACCTTCCTCAAGCTCGATAAAAGCCCCAAAGTCGGTAAGTTTGGTTACCTTGCCCTTTACCACGTCGTTTACCTTGAATTTTGTCTCAAAGTGGACCCAAGGGTCATCGGTGAAATGCTTAAGCGAAAGGTTTATCCGCTTTTCCGCAGGGTCTATGCGGATAACCTTCAGGCGTATTTCCTGGCCTTTCTTCACGAAATCCTTGGGCCGGGTAACGTGGCCCCAGCTCATATCGTTAATATGAAGAAGCCCATCGAAACCGCCAAGATCGATGAATGCGCCGAAAGACGTAAAGCTCTTTACCACACCCGTCACATCCGCGCCGATGGGGGTATTAGTGAAGAAATCGTTTCGTTTTTGCTCCAGCTCTTCCTCTAGGAACTTGCGGCGGTTGACCACTATGTTTACCTTGCCGTCGGAATACAGCCGTTCGACATGAAACCGCGCTTTAAGACCAAGGAATTTTTCCGGTTTGTCCACTTTCTGCACGTCGGACTGACTTATAGGAAGAAATGCCCTCATGCCGGCACCAAGGTTTACGTCGTAGCCCCCCTTGACCAGCTTTTCGATGACACCTTCGACCATCTCATTGTCCTGAAAGGCCTGTCGGAGATTCTTCCATGAAATTTTCGCATCCGCTTTCTGCTTGGAAACGATAACCTCGCCGCGCTTGTTTTCCTTGGTAATAAGGATAACCGATACCGTGTCCCCTACGCTGGGAATCTCGGTGAATTCCTGTAGAGGTATTTTCCCCTCGGACTTGTAGCCCACGTCAACGAATACCTGGTCTTGGGTAACTTGGATTACCGTACCCTCGACAAGCTGCCCTTCCTCAAGCTGCTCAAAGGATTTCAGGTATTGTTCCTGTAATTGTGTCTGAATGTTCTCGCCGTTCCTTACCGGACTCGTGTCCGATTCCACTTCCATCTGCGCCATGTTTTGTCCTTGCTTCTTGATTTTCATCTCTAGTATGTCGTAAACCTCATTAATCGTCAAGCCCGACGTGTCGATATGTGTGACTCCGGGGGCTAAAACAAGACTTCCTTCCTCTTTATTGCGGTCGATTTCGTCACGACTGGCAATGGCGGCTTTTATTTCGTCCAGGGTCAATTCGGATACCCCCTGATCGAAACGCCTTCGCGCTCGGGCTTCCTGGGATGCGTCCAGGTAAAAACGGTGTTCCGCATCCGGAAAAACCACGCTGGTTATGTCCCTGCCCTCGACTACGATATTGGCCCTGGCCGCGATTTCCCGTATTATGCCGTTCACGACGTGCCGAACAGGTACGTCGGCGGAGAGGGGCGCTACCCAGCGGTCTATTTCGTCGGTATGAAGATCGTCGGTAACGTCCTGGCCGTTCAGCAGCAGCCTTTCGGTATTGTAATTTATTTTGGCATTCCTGGCTAATTCTAAGACTTTTTTCCCGTCAATGGGATCTATGTCGGCATTAAGGCAGCCCAGGGTGATTGCCCGGTAGAGTTTTCCGGAATTGACGTAACGAAAGCCCAAAGGCTTACCGCCAGGACCTTTCATTTCGGGCAGCTTTTGTGCCAGAAGTTCCGCGATAGTGCTTTTTCCCGAACCTGCCGGTCCGTCTATGGCGATTACCATGTCAGCTCCTTTCTTGGTTTTTTTGGTACATCCAGTCGTCCAGGTTCCGCCGGGGGGCGGAACGTAGCGTTCCTTCCGTTAAGCAATGCGTCAATTTCATCGTCCGTAATCCGGCGCGATTCCCCTTCCTCAAGGTTCCCAAGTTTCACAGGGCCAATCCGAACGCGACGAAGCCTGAACGGATGCAGATGAAAATGCGAGAACACTCGTCGTATTTCCCGGTTTTTACCCTCTATGAGTACAATCCTGATACACCGCGAGCCGATTCTGCTTACGGCACGCGCCTTGTAATGCTCCCCTTCTATTGTAATGCCGCCCTCGAAAGCCCCCAAAACCTCGTCGGGAACATGGCCAGTCGCCTCCACGATGTATTCTTTTTCAACGCCGGAACTCGGATGCCCCAGTTTGGCGGCGAAGTCACCGTCGTTGGTGAAAAATATAAGCCCACAGGACATGAAATCAAGCCTGCCGACGTTATACATCCGCTCCTTTACTTCCCCAGGCAGAAGATCAAGTGCCAGCGGTCGCCCCTGCGGATCGGATGATGAGCATATGTACCTAGGCGGTTTGTTCAGGGCCAAGTAAATCCGCTGTAGTTCTGGTCGCAGAACATTTCCGTCCATCAGGACCGTATCACCGGGAAATACCTTGCTGCCCTGTTCGCTGACGGTTGTCCCGTTCACGCTGACCCTTCCCGCGGCAATGACCTCCTCGGCCGCCCGCCGCGATGCCACACCGGCCCGAGCCATATAAACCTGAAGCCTCACGCCTTTATCCACGGTTCTATCGTTCCCCTTCCAATTCGAAACGGTCAAGGTCGCTTTCGTTAAGCCTGGGCAGATCCGCTATGGAATCCAGCCTGAAGTGCTTAAGGAATTCCTTGGTCGTCTTGTACTGCATCGGCTTGCCCGGAACGTCCTCCTTTCCCCCCGCCCTTTCGATGAATTCCTTTTCCAGCAGCAGTTGGATCATGTTGTCCGGGGAAACACCGCGGATCGCCTTTATTTCCGCCCTGGTAATGGGCTGGCGATAGGCGATAATGGCAAGGGTTTCCATCGCGGCGCGGGAAATCCTACCCTCGTTTTTCTTGCCGTAGTTGTCCTTCAGGTCTTCCCAATGTTCCCGCTTGGGGGATATCGCCACGCCGCCGCCGATTCTGGAAAGCTCTATGCCGGAATCCTCGGATGCATAGCGTATGGCCAGTGCCTCCAGTGCCCCCTGCACGACTTCCTTTGAAAACCCCGAAAGCTTGCACAGACGGGCCTCCACCACCGACTCCGCTTCCATGAACAGTATAGCCTCGATGAGGGCTACTTCTTTGGGGGAGGCCTCTTTCAAAGCGACCTCTTGCAAGGCCGCTTCGTTCGAAACTTCCTCTTCCGAAGTAACCTCTTGCGAAGCTACTTCCTGTGTGCGCGCGGAAGGTTCCTCGGGTAATTGCTCGTCAGGCAAACGCTCGTCCACCTATGACTCCTCGGCTTCGCTTTCCCGCGTCGCGTCGGTTCCGACTGCGAGATTGGGCTTTATAAGTATGTCGCCGAACATCCGGTTCTGGTAAACTACGATCATGCGCACCTTTACCGCCTCCAGAATGGCCAGAAACGCGCACACTATGTCCATTATCGAGTTGGAACGGACGATTAAATCGGTAAAGGTACACTCGCCCTTGTTTTCCAGCAGTTCCGAAAGCAGCGTGATTTTTTCGCTGACATCGACTTCCTCGTATTTGATTATATGTTCGAAACCTTTGCCAAGCCTTTTCGTAACCGCGGCGAAGATTTTCACCAGGCTCCAGATATCCGCCTTTTCCCAGAGTTCTGTATCGGTAAAAGGCAGACTATGCTGAAGCTTGCGCCGTTCGATAACCCACTCGGCTTCCTTTTCCTTGTCTTCCATAAGGTCGGATAGCTTCTTGAATTTCTGGTATTCGATCAGGCGTTCGACAAGCTCCTGCCTGGGATCTATCGGTTCGCCGTCGTCTTCTATTTCGACGGGCAGCAAGGTCTTCGACTTTATCAAAAGGAGCATAGCCGCCATCGCGTGAAATTCCGTCGCGTTGTCCAGGTCCATGTTTTCGGCGTTACGCAGATAATCCAGATACTGCTCCGTGATATCTGCTATGGGAATATCGTAAATGTTGATGCCGTTCTTGCGGATTAGATCCAGCAGCAGTTCCAAGGGGCCTTCAAAATCATGCAGTTTAAAGCTGTGCGAGTGGTGGTCTGTACCCGACTCCGTAGATTCCATTGCCTAATTATAGTGTGTCAGGGGGGTGGTATACAAGGGCTTGGCAGATGGCCTTGCGCAAACTTGGCTGCCAGGTGCTACATCAGTATTCTACAGGGAAAATAAATACGCCAAGGGCTACAGCTACAAAGACCACTATTCCTGGGCAAAAGCGATCTACTACCGCCCCACGAACAGCACCGTCTGGGGGACAAAATCATCCCCATATCTTGGAAGCATCTATCATCCGCAGGCTTTCGTCAATATCCCCCAACATATTAATATGTCCCATTTTCCGTTTTTCCTTTGCCTCCGCCTTGCCATACAGATGCAGCTTTCCCTGCGCCAAAAGGGGCATGTAAGGTTCCAGGCTATACATCCGCTCGCGATCCATGTGATCGCCAAGTATATTAACCATAACCACTGGCGTGTGCAGATTGGTTTTCCCCAAAGGCAAACCGCAAACAGCCCTTACATGCTGCTCGAACTGCCCCGTTACACATGTGTCCATGGTGTAATGCCCAGAGTTATGGGGCCGTGGCGCAATTTCATTAATATAGATTTCGTTGTCAACAACGAACATTTCTATGGCAAGTATACCTATACTGTTAAGCCCCTCCGCAATCTTAAGGCCATAGCTTACGGCACGGTTTTCCAGTTCCTTTGATATACGTGCCGGCACTATGCTTTGGTGTAAAATGTTATTCACATGAATATTTTCCGCAACCGGGAAAACGGCAGTTTCCCCCTGCGTACTTCGCGCCACAATCACGGATATTTCCTTAGTGAACGGCATCCATTTTTCCAGAATGCATTCCTGCTTTTCGGCTATTGCTTTGGCTTTTGCGAGATCGTCCTTTGTTTTAAGCACGGCCTGTCCTTTTCCGTCATAGCCGCCCATGGTTGTCTTTAGCACGCTGGGGTAGAAAACGTTCTTTTCAAGATTTTCCACGCCGTCTATCAGCCAAAAATCAGGCACGGACAAACCCATCTCCTTGATCGCCGTTTTTTCCCTGTAACGATGCTGGTTTATTTTCAGCACCTTGCTTCCCTGGGGCAGATATGCGTGTTTTTCCAGATAAGCAAGGGCATCATAGTCAATGTTTTCAAACTCGTAGGTAATAACGTCGCTTATTTTCGCCAGTTTTTTTATGGCTTCCATGTCGTCGTAGTTTGCGGTTATTTCGGTGTCGGCAACCTGACCGCAAGGGCAATTGGGGGTGGGATCAAGCACGGCAACGTAATAGCCCATGGCCTTTGCCGCCAGACACATCATTCGCCCCAGTTGCCCACCGCCTATAATCCCGATTGTTTTATAAGGCATAATTATCATATTACAACTCACTTTCCAGAACGGACTTTGCCAGATTGGCCCTTCTTTCCTGTAGGCGTTCATAAATGCGATTGTCAAACGCGCCTAAGATTTGCGCCGCCAAAAGGCCAGCATTCGTAGCCCCAGCAACACCTATGGCCACAGTCGCAACAGGAACACCGCCAGGCATCTGCACAATAGAAAGCAGGGAATCCAGACCATTAAGGGCTTTCGACTGCACGGGTACGCCAATTACAGGCAGGTTTGTTTTCGCTGCCACCATACCAGGCAAATGCGCCGCCCCACCCGCACCTGCCACTATGACTTTCAGCCCACGACTGGCGGCTTCCTCTGCATATTTGAACATGTAATCTGGCGTACGGTGCGCCGACACCACCTTTTTTTCATAGGGAATTTGCAACTCTTCCAGGACAATACAAACATGTCGCATTGTGTCCCAGTCGGAAGTACTGCCCATGATTACACCTACGCATTTTTCCATTCTTTTGCTCCAGTCTCATTTGCCACACAGAAGTAGCATTAGGGCCATTGTATAAAATGCGTGCCAGTATTGTCAAGGGTACAGCGAAACAGAGCAAGTGTCTGTTTCGCAATAACCATTAGCATGACTTGTGCATGTCTTTAAACAAACCAGACAGATCATAGAGCGTGGTTTTAAATTTTGAATCCGTACATTGTCCAGATTGTCCACCCCACATTATATCTTTGACGATTTGCTGTAGGCCAGCCTCCATCTCAAGGCATTCGGCTTGTTTCCTTGTCTTTTCCCTTTCTTCAACCGACATCGGTCCATTAGAGTTCCCCATTTGTTTCCGTACCCCTCGCGCCTCAATCCATTTATGTGCGGAAATAAAACGGGGTTCCTTGTAGACAGGAAAAAAGACCGCCAAATGCTCGAAAAATTTTTCTTTAATTCGCACGCGCTGGGTATCATCAACCAAGTCTGCCATTGTAATGACAGGAATAATACGCTGGGCTTTCATATTCAAAAGGGACAGCCGTCTTACATCATCGGCATTGCCAAATTGCTTCGTGGTACTTACCCAGAAAGTACAGCTTGATTTCTGCATGTACTCCTCGACGATTTCCTCGATTGCAAAATACGGCGAATCGTACCCAGGGCAATCAACAATCTTTGTTCCCATTTTCTCAAGACTGGAAAGAAACTGATTCTCATCGGGCAATTGCTCAATATCAAAAAACAGCTCCAAATGATGGGCCTGCAAAAACACACCATTGTTTGAGCCATCAACCATTGCCTTTACCAGTTCGCCATAATCTTTTTTTTCCGTAAAGTGTCCGCTGAATTCCACTATCCTGCCCTTGTGCCCGCCACCCCGTACGAAATTTATTTCTGTAGCGACAGGAGTACATGGACTGCTTGCAGTCGGCAATAAGTTTTCTCCCAGCAAGGCGTTCAAAAGCGTGCTTTTCCCTGCGGAAAAACTGCCGATAAGCAAAAGCATCTGTTTGTTTGCTTCCTTCTTGATTTTTTCCACAGAAGCCAGCCATTCCGCCCGCTTCTCGTCCATCCCTTCCATTCCATCACATAATCCATGGATCAGATCCTGGATGCCACCCGTAACCGTTTGCAGAGCCTTCATTGTCTTTTCATCATGAACCATATCAAACCTCCAAGCTTGTACATCCAGTATACAATTATTTTCCGCATTCCACAAGCTTTTTTTCGCCCAGTCCCACGATAGAGACTCATTATCGACGGCGACAAACCAAAATGGCGGACGATATCTCATCGTTCCTCATGAAATCCCTTTGAAAACATTGCAATGCTCATAACTTCGGACCATCTAAAGCAGTTTACCAACATCGAAAACACAGGCTTTATCGAAAACACGCTTATCTTAACACCGCGCACCTGAAACGCAAGTTTGGCATTGTCGTATTCGTTTTTTATGTAAGGCATTAGGTTAATGGCGCAAAGCATACCGTATGCAAATTTTCTTGGCAGTTTTGCGTTTTTCTGCATGGCCTTTACAAGATCGTAAGGATTTGTCGTTAGGGAAAAAAGAAGGCCAAGACCTGCAAAGGCAAAGAAACGGGTGGCCATGTTCAGTCCGGCATGGGTACCGGCAAGTCTAGCCACACTAGCCACACCAAACCCTCCGGTGGCATCGCCCCCAAAACGTGCGCCTGTCATAAAAATGCTGAAGGCAAAAAAGGTAACTGGTATCAAAAACTTGATTGTCCGCAACCACTGCTTTGGTCTGGCACCCACAATAAGCAGAAACATACATGCGCCAAAAACCCCAATATTCAGCCACATCGATCGGGTAAAGGCTAGGGCTGTGGAAACAACAATGACAAGGACAAACTTGTAAAACGGGTTCAACTTGGACAAAAAGTCACTCATTCCAAGAGCCTCCTAATCTTATGACTTTATGGGAAAATTTCTGAGCAACTTTTTCATTGTGTGTAGAAAAAATAATCGTGAGTCCGTTTCTGGCCTTTTCCAAAAGAAGGTCCATTATGGCACAAATGTTTTCATAATCCTGGCCGTAAGTGGGCTCGTCTAAAAGGAGTATCTCTTGTTCCCCAGCAATCATGGACAGCACAGCCAGGCGACGTTGCTGGCCCTGGCTTAGCAAATATGGCGAATATTTTTTGTATTTTTCCAAATCAAAAACCCTTAGCAGTTCCAATGTTCTGTTCTCTTTCCAGGCGACACTTTCGCGTTTGTGCCAACGATTTACACTGAACAGTATTTCGTCATAAACAGTCAGGGCCAGAAATTGGTTTGATGGGTTCTGGAACACAATACCGCATTTCGAGAAAACGTGATTCTTACCAAGCTTTCTCAGACTTTTCCCAAAAAACCCAATCTCTCCTTTGTACTTGTGCTGTTTTATAAGGGTCTTAAAAAACGTGGTCTTTCCACAACCACTGGGGCCTAATATCGCCGTCAGTGAGCCTTTTTCAAAAGCCATATCTGGGTACGCAATACCGTTTACCTGCAATCCCTTTGTTGTTAGAATTGCATCTCCCACTTTATTTAGGCTAGGCGAAATATCTATATCGCTTTTTGCCACAACACCGTCCAAGGAAACAATATGGTCGTAAGCCCCTTCCCACAACGCTACATTGTGGTCAATGGCAAGAACCGTAGCATCAAGATTTTTGATGATCGCTATTATTTCCCTGGCCGATTGAATATCTATGTTAGCAAAGGCCTCGTCCAAAATAATGTACTTTGATTTAAGGGCCAAGATACAGCACAAGGCACATTTTTGTTTCTCGCCCCCAGACATCTGGTTAAGATTCCTGTGAAGCAAATGCCGTATACCTATGGTGTCAACAACATTATCGATAACACTAGCGACTTCTTCCAGCGGTGTACCGATATTTTCCAGGCAGAAAAGAAGCTCGTTTTCCAAGTTGTTCATGCAGAACTGCAAGTCGCAGTTCTGAAACATCATGGCAACATAGGCAACACGCTTGTCTGGCGTAAGGGCATGAATATCGTTTCCTTCATAAAGCACAGTTCCAGACACCAGGAATCCGCAATTCTCTGGGTAAAGCCCCGCCAGCACATAGGCCAGCGTGCTTTTACCCGAACCGCTTCTACCAGTAAGGATTGTTATCTTACCTTTGGGCAGCGAAAAATCCAAGTTCTCCAAGATATTTTTTTTGCTATTTTCAAAATACTTGAAGGTAACATTTTTCGCATCAAGGCCCATCGATGTTGCCAATGTATTTTTCACCAATGGGATAGCTTTTCAAAACCCCAGCTTTTGCTAATCTATCTGCAAGGATTTTAGAAATAACGCCAGCAAATAAGAAAGCGCTCATAAGTCTGACAAAAAAACGCATGGCAACAAAGCTAAAGGACAAGTCCGTCCAAATCCCCCGCTGCCATGCAAGAACAAAACTAAAAATCGTGCAGCCTGCGGCAGCCAGCAGCATCGTTCCCCAGTTGACCTTTTTATACCTAAAAAGCATGAAGGCCGACTCCGAGCCAAGCCCCTGTACCAAGGCCGACACTACAACCGTCGCAGCGAAGGGACTGCCCATAAGCACTTGCACCACCCCCGTCATCGTGGATGTAATCGTTGCAACACCTGGCTTTCGCATTATGTACGGCGCAAAAGTAGCGGCAAAAAACCAAATGCCAAAGACAAACTCAATGGTCATTTCCCCCAAACCCAAGGGAACCAAAAACGGCGTGATGAACAACGACAAATGCACTACCGATAAGCAGATGATTCCGAAAAATACCGACAATATGCTTACCAGGATAACGTCTCTCAGTTTCCATGCATAAAGGTTGAATAAAGTTTTCTGATTTTCCATGTTTTCCTCCTGTTTATTGCGCCTGTTGGTTGACCAGAGACGGACTGTTCACTGAAAGCGTAGTCTGCAAGACATAATGGGCAACGTTCTTTTCCGCATAGACCATTATTTCGTTAAGGCAATCAAAAACATCGTTCACGTCGCCTTGCAATTCCGTAGCATAGTGGGAAATGTTTTTGAATACTCCCCTACCCTTCGCCAAGTTTACCGCATGGGCAATGTGTTCCATGTATTGCGGTACGCCCATCGGGTAAAAGGATATCTTACCAAGAACGTTAAAATTCTTAACGGTACGGTCGTTTGTCAGTGTATCCTCTTCCGCAAGACAGTTGTCCCCATCGGTATCCATGGGACAACCCTTCGAAAATGTCGCTTCCATTGTAATATGAGTATGGCCATCATTGACATGCACAAAGCATGCTTTGATGGCATCTACGACATGGACCCTTTTGCCCCGATACACGGTGGATAACGCATCCGTAGCACTCCATACTTTCTGGGTGTTAACACGACCAATCGCATTCAGGATCACATTTGCATAGTCGTCGCTCATCACAGACAGGGAAAACCGACAACCAGTTATCTTCCCATTTGTCCCGCATCCATTACACGGAACCGAGGCATCTGCTGTTTTTTCCATAATAACGCACCTATTCCTACAAATTTCCCAAGGAAAAGGCACAGGTCAACCGATCACTACCTACGTTGGCATTATCCAAATCAGGTTAGTGGGTTAAGGCCCAGCCATTTAAGGCTTACCTTTCTCAGCCGCAAGAAGCAGCACCCCAGGATCAGAGAAAGAATAGCAGAGATTTACAGAAAAGGTCAAGTGCTTTAGTTTGCATTTTTTTGTCGAATTTATCGAGGGAAAACTTCAAAAACCCGCGCTTCGCCGTCAGCGATTCGGCATATCCATGCCTGTACCAGTCCCCGTACCGCTGCCGCCACCCGCGCCAGCCCCAAAACCATTACACGCACCTGTACCAGTGCCACTATCAGTGTTCATACCAGCTCCAAAGCCTATGCCTTCACTACTACCAGTTCCATCTGCCGAACTACCAGAGGCATAGGGCATAAGGCCGAGAACCAATGTTGTTCCATTTAAAGCAAAAAGTTTGTTCATATTAAACACCTTCTATGGGGCTTATTGTGCCGATGCAGACATCGCCCATCTATCAAGAATGTAGCATTGAAAGAGATTTTTGTCCAGCACTTTATTTCGCGTGTGGAACTTATGGAACCGCTTAGTACTTTCTTAGCAGTTCCATCGGCTTTTGCTTGCCCGCACGCCGCGCCGGAATCCACGACGCTGCAACCGAACACAGAACCGTAAAACAACCGATGAAAAGCACCGTATTCCAGTCTATGATGATAGGGATGGTCTCCAGGTAAAAATCAGGGTCCAAAATCCTAACCTCGCCGCCCGAAAAGAAGCTAAGAACGGTCTCCAGGGAACGGATCAAGGGATTGATGGAACTGCCTATAAGAAGCCCCAAGGCAATACCTATAACCGCACCGCAGACCCCGGTAAGGAAACTACCCCAAAGGAAAACACTGGTTACACCCCGAGGTTTCGCGCCGGTTACTTTTAGCACGGCAATGTCCCGCCGCCGCTCCAACGCCAACATGGATGTGGCGGAGGAAACATTGACCGCGGCGACAATCACGATAAGTGCCATTATGAAAAGAAGCATCTGCCTGGTTGACTCGTAGGAATAATACTGAGAGCGAAGTATATCCCTCCATGTGTAAACACCGAAGCCTGGGCCAAGGGCGGAAATCAGCTCCCAGCGCATTGCGTCCACCTTGGTAAAAGGATCGTATATTTTTACGAGAAGGCTTGCGGATCCCATTTCCTGGCTAAGAATCTGTCGCCCCCCTTCGTCCGTGATAATGCACCACAGAGCATCCAATTCGTGGTAGCCAGAGGACACAATGCCAGTAACCGTAAAGGGTGTAACCCTTGGTAGGATCATCCCGCCGGGGCCTGTATGAATGGTCATGAGCCGCACGATATCCCCGGGTTCCACGCCAATGGAGGCTGCAAGGTTTCCGCCAAGCAGCATGTCGCGCTCGCCATAGAGCCGCGTCGTCCCCGCAATCAGTTCCAGGTATTTAAGGCTTCCGCTGTCCTCCCAGAACGAAGGGTCAATGGCGCGAACGTTTGCGCCAGTTCTTCCGCCCCTACCGACAAGCACCCCCATGCCGCGCAGTTCCAGCCAGGCCCCTCTTACGCCGTCGATTTCCCTTACGGTATCAACGACTCCCTCTAATCTATCCATTCCAGTGAAACTGGAAACCTGCAAATGTCCAGTTCCCAATTCCAGGTAACGGCTTAGAATCCCGCGAATCATGCCATCCGCCACAATCAGCGTGACAAGAATCGGAATAAGACTTACCGCAATTCCTGCAACCGCGCCCCTAAGATAACGTCCCCCCTCATGGGCGCGGCCTAGAAGGTAACGCAACGCGATGAAAAAACTGGCGCGGCTTTTCATGCCCCCTCCGTAAGGAGGGTAGCCTCCGTAAGAGGAGCCTCCGTAAGAGGAGCTTCCGTAAGGGTCGCCTCCGCAGGGGCAGCCTCCGAAGGTAAATGCCCTTCCACCAACTGCCCTTTCTCCAAGGTATAACGGGTCAAGGCCCTACCCGCCAGGTTTTCATCATGCGTCACGACCAACAGGGTCTTGCCCCATTTCTCTGCACTGGCAAAAAGCAACTCGGAGACAATCGCGCTATTGTCCGGATCAAGATTCCCAGTCGGTTCGTCGGCAAGGATAAGGTCAGGATCGTTCACCATGGAACGGGCAACGGCCACCCGCTGCCTTTCACCGCCGGAAAGCTGGGATGGATAATGACCACTGCGATCATCAAGCCTAACATCGGAAAGCAAGGCTCTTGCCCTATCCAACGCCTCTTTTTTCCTAATCCCGGCAATGTAGGCGGGCAACATGACGTTTTCCAGCGCGGTAAAATCCTTCAGCAGATAGTGGAACTGAAAAATAAACCCCACCCTTTTGCTACGATATGCCGAAAGCCCCTTTTCCGGAAGCGATGTAATCTCCAGGCCGCCGACAAACGCCATTCCCCCATCGCTACGGTCAAGCCCCCCAAGAATGTTCAGCAAGGTACTTTTGCCGCTACCCGAACGCCCCGTTATAGCCACAGAAAAGCCGGCGGGTATATCGAAACTGACACCCCGCAGAATACGTAGAGTATCATTGCCTGAAACAAAGTTCTTCACAATGCCTTCGGCACGGACCATTATATTTTCACTATTCATAACGCAGCACCTCCGCCGGCAGTATACGGGAAACCTTGCGGGATGCAAACCATGCCGCAACCAGGGACGAAAGAAAACCGAAGCTGAAAATCAGTGCAACCTCGCCCGGAATCACCCGTGACGGGATTTCCACAAGGTAAAAAACTGCCGGCGAAAAAACCGCAAAGTCCCCTATGTCACCACCGCCGCCAAAAAACAGCGCGACGGCATTCATTATGTCGATAATAGCATTGACAGCCGTTTCCATGCCGATAAAAAACGGGCCGATATTCAGTGAAATAAGCAGACCAGGAATAAGCCCCAGCACCGCACCCGAAAGACCGATTATGGCCCCATCCAGGACAAAGATCAGTTGCACGGCCTTTTCGCCGCCGCCCAAGGCCCGTAAAAGCCCTATCTCCTCGCGCCGTTCCAGCAGAATCCTTCGCTGCGCCTGATAGATGTTCATGGCGACTACGATGAAGATAAGCCCTACCAGTATAAACATGAAAAGCTTTTCGGTACGCAGAGCGCCGAAAAAGGCACGGTTGTAATCGCGCCAACTTGAGAAATCCGCGTTCTCAAACCCCGGCCTGTCCCCCAGGTTTCTTCTTGCCTGCTCCAGCACCTGCCTGTCATGAAAACGATTCGCTATTTTCACGCCCAGAACAGGATCGCCATCGGAAAAAGCCTCGGCATCCTCAATGCCAACGAAAATCCAACTCATGTCGTATTCAAAAAAACCCGTCCTGAAAATCCCGGTAACGGTAAAGACACGGGAACCGTTTCCGTCAGCATCACCAACGGCGGCATCCCCAACCGCAAAAAGCGATGGTATCGAAAAAAGGGTTATCTGGTCCCCAGTCCTAACGCCCAGTCGCCTTGCAAGTTCCGCGCCCAAAAGCGCGTTGTATCTTTCATACAGATCGAAGGAACCCCACTCGAACGCAAGCCGCTCGGCCATCGCCGGGTCCATCGCCGGGGCACCCGCCGGAACCCCCCGCACCAAGGCCGCCTGTTGCCCCCACATTCTGCCACGAACTATCCCCTGAAATTCCCTGAATGGAACAACCGCATTTATCCCAGGTATCGTCAGAAGAGACTCCCTGGCCTCCTCCGTCCTTTCGACAGGCACGGCTCCGATACGCATGTGGTACGACGAAATCTCCAGTATGCTTTCGATAAAACCAAGCTGAAAACCGTTCATCACCGATATTATAACTATAAGCGCGAGCACACCGGTCGCTATTCCAAGAACCGACAGAACCAGCGACGAGGATCGCTTCTGCTTGCGAAAGATATAACGCGCCGCGACATAGCATATCCACTTAAAGTTCCCTTTACGATTCATCAACGCCGCACCCGTTCCTCGGAAATTCGCCTACCGTCTTCCCATACCGCCCTTAACATCAGAATACCGTCCATGTAAAGCTCTTCGGTTTCCGTCTTTCCATCGGTACGTACAATACGCTCAAGGATACCGTTACGAATCTCACGCTGAACAACCCTGTTACCTTCCCAGTCAAACTCGAATTCCGTAAGCCTTTCATCCCCATCCTCGATTCGCATAATGGCGACAATCCTGTCCCCGTCCCATGTGTTCTGGATTTTCCAGACAACCTCATCATTCTCGTCAAACATTGTCTGGGTCAGCACCCTACCCCTGACATCGGTTTCGTATCGCACGTTGAAACCGTCACCGGCATCGAAAAACGTTTCCATGAAGTCGGTACCAGGCGTTACCCTGGTTATAAAATCATCCTGAAAAGCCGCGTCAAGCAAACGGTAGGGAAAGGCAAGCCGAACAGGTTCCGCATACGCGGGCTCATAAAAGACCCGCCTGACATACCTAAGCGAAAAGGAACGATTGTAGCGGAAATGGTCGGTGTGTACGTTTCGGAATTCCCCCCCAGGATCCCTGCTTTTGGTCTCGGCCCTTATTAGCAAGCCCTGGTTATAGAAAAAGGCCGTCAACATTTCCGTTCCGTCCTCGGCAAAAAGATAGTCCCTGACAATTCGCCCAGTTTCGTTAAACACTTCGATAAAGCCCACAGGCGCGGAACCCGTAACGGGGGGATTTGGAATAAACGTAGGCTCCTCGGCGATGTAGTCGGCGGTAGCATAATCCAGAAGGTTTTCTTCCAAAAAAAGCTCCTCCTCGAGAAACGGGTCTTCACCCAGGAATGCAAAGTCGTAAAAGCCGACCTCCATTCCGTCGGTGGGTCGTCTGAAAGCGGCGTTTAGTCTGATGTTGCCAGAATCGTCCACGAACAGCCATTGCCTGCGGGATTCTATACCACCTTCAAACAGAACGCGGATTTCAATGTCAAAATCATCGGTGAAAAAAGGACGCAGAAACGGCTCCAGTTCATCTGGGCTGATAAAGTCTATTACCAGGGCGTATCTGTTGCGAAGGGCGGCAAGACGCGACGGGATTTCCTCCAAGGCCATTCCGCCGGCATTGGATCGAAACCACCGTGCCGGCGCCGGAGAGATCCATATCGGCAGATCCTCCAGTTCCCAGTATTCGTCGTCATCAAAAAAGGTAATGATAGGATCGTCCAACGGGATATTGGAAATATCAACATCATCCTCCCGCGTAAGGGCGAAAACACCGACAAACAGTAACAGGAAAAATATAATCAGCGGAATAAAGGCACCCGGCCTTAGAAGCTTTTTAACCAACACCGGCAAACTCCCTTGTAAAACCGCCCGGGTCAAAAGGCCGAATGTCCCCGTACTTTTCACCGGTACACAGGTACGCGATGGGCAGATGCAAAACGGAAGCCAGGGAAAAGACCACCCCCCCCCTGGCCGTGGAATCGTACTTGGTAAGAACAGCCGCCTGCGGGGATACAGCCTCGCAGAAGATTTCCGCTTGGGCCATGGCATTCCTGCCCGTGGTGGAATCTAAGACCAGATACTTGACATATCTTGCCCCAGAAGCCTTCGTTTCAACCACCCTATCTATTTTTCGTAGTTCTTCTACCAACGCCGACTTGGTATGCATTCTGCCTGCGGTGTCGGCAATGACAATCCCGTCATGGGCGGCCTCTATCGCGTCGTACACCACCGCCGCAGGATCCCCGCCGGGCTTGTGCGCGACAACCCGCAAGCCCAGACGTTCCCCATGTATCTTTAGCTGATCGATTGCCGCAGCCCTAAAAGTGTCAGCGGCGGCAAGAACCGGCTTTAGGCCGTAGGTATCGCGGTACATTGCGGCCAGTTTCGCCGCCGTGGTGGTTTTTCCAACACCGTTGACCCCAAGCATCAGGATTACCGCCGGTCCGTTTTCCGGCAGGGACTGGCTACCGCCTGCGCCACTACGAAGCACTTCCTCCAACAGAACGGTAAGCTTGGTTCGGGCATCCTCTGGCGAGGATATCTTTTCCTTTTTGCAACTATTGCGCAAAAGTTCGGCTGTCGTGTACGCTTCCTTTGCGTCAAAATCCCCTTCCACCAAAAGGTCGGCCAGATCGTCAAAGAACTCGGCTGAAAGACTTGGCCTTCCGGAAAAGAAGGACTTTATTTTTTCCGCAAATTTCATCGATGCTTCCCCTATCTGTCCCTTCTGACTATCGGAACGGCGTTTTCGTTGGAGGCGCTTAGGTAACGGGACATCTCGAAAATCCAATACCCGATGGCCGGGGCCAAAAGAATCAGCGACCCTGTACTTATAGTCTGTGCGCGTTGGGCACTTGCAAATAAATCATCGGTGGCATTAGCATGGCTCAAAGCCGCGATACGACCGTTGCTAACCCCATTGGCGATCCAGGCGGTTATTGCCGCACCCCAAAGGCCACCCCATGCCCAGTAAAATCGCGATCTGGCGTTGTTTACCCTCCTTCCCCCGGCGGGGGGGGGGATATTCAACCTAAAGGTAAAATCAAACGTATCACCTGGCATGTAAGGCGAGGCAATAACCGCCCTTGCGGTTTCGCCGAACCTGTTTTCCAGGGTAATGTATGCCAGACTATCGATGGGCAAGCGAAAGGTAAGGGGCGTTTCCCCCACGAACAAGGCCCCGTGATACACGGCGACACCAGGGCTGTCGGGTACGTCTATGGTAACCTCGGCCATGGGCAACGCGCCCAGGGTTACGTCAAGCTCCGCAAGTTCCCCTGCGACAAGGTCCATCTCTATGGTTTCGGGGGTGTGGCCATCCGCCGCCACGGCTACGGTAACCCTGCCTGGCGGGCGTTCCCTTACGTCCACCTCCCCGGTGCCGGCGTAACCACGGTTTATCAGAATCTGGGCGTCGGGCGGATAGGCCCGAACCGCCAGCTGCGCGGGGGGATTCCCAGATAGCACGGAAGTAAGCCTGACGGCTATTTCCTCCACTGCCCAGTCAAGATCGTCCATCGAAAAAATGATATCGTCCTCGTACACAAACGCATCGATATACAAAACGTAAAGCCGCAGCCTTACAAAAAAGCGACTGTGAAACTCCCTTATCTCCCCGGTAAGAAATGCATCGGCGTTCTGCGCCCGTGTAAACTGGCGTTCGGTACCAGGGGGCGGCGGGGACGGAAAGTTGTTGTTCAGATTTGCCTGGCTAAGGGCGAAGAGCGGCTCCACGTTTACGATTGGCCTTTCGGCTTCCCGCCTGGCAAGCTCCTCTTGAAGCCTTTCGATATCCTCGTCTATCCTTCGCAGTTCCCTTCGGAACCTCCAGTTAGGCTCCCCCCTGAACAAAAGCAGCGAACGGTCGTTCTGTCTCCTGGCAAGGGCCTGCGCCGTAGTCTGCACCGACCGCCTCCATTCGTAGCCTTCGTAAAACGCTATCTCCTGGGAAAGCCTAAGCCTGTAGTTTACGGTCTGTAGCTGCTCCAGCAGATTCCTGGTGATTACGTCGCCCACGATGCGCCTGCCTGGGGAAAGCATGGAAAGGTCAAACTGCGTCACGGAAAGCACCCATGTATCGCGAACCGTATCGACATGGCTCTCGTCCGTCCTTCCAGAGGCGGCCAAGGGCGCAAGGGGAAGAAATACGCAAAGGAGGATGAGGCAAGTCACCTTAGGAAAAATCGTAATCCGATGGGGTGCCTTCACCCTACTCCCAGCCATTTATCGCGCCTTTCCCGGGGAACCGGCCGACGGCAGGGTTTGCGCCGACCAGGAATGGCGAAGAAAATCCTCGATGAACAGATCTATGTCGCCGTCCATCACCGCCTGGATATTGCCCATTTCCGTCTTGGTTCGATAATCCTTTACCATGGTATAAGGCTGAAACACGTAGGAGCGTATCTGGTTACCCCAGGAAATGTCTTTCTTTTCCTGGTGGAACTTTTCGTTTTCCTTTTCCCGTTCCTGTCGGTAATGCTCGTAAAGCCTGGCCTTCAGCATACTCATGGCCACGGCGCGGTTCTTGATCTGGCTGCGTTCGTTCTGGCAGGCGACCACTATGCCCGTGGGCAGGTGGGTAAAGCGCACGGCACTGTCCGTCTTGTTGACGTGCTGTCCGCCAGCCCCGCCGGCGCGATAGGTGTCCACCCGCAGATCCTCGGGCCGAATCTCGACCTCGATTGAATCGTCTATGACCGGGAACAGGTACACCGAAGCAAAAGACGTATGTCGCCTTGCGTTCGAGTCGAAGGGGGAAATGCGTACCAGCCTGTGTACCCCGGTTTCCCCTTTAAGGTACCCGAAGGCGTAGTCGCCCTCGATTTTGCAGGTCGCGGACTTGATTCCCCCTTCGGCTTCCAGGCGATCAAGTTCTTCTATGGAAAAGCCCTTGCGTTCGGCCCAGCGAAGGTACATGCGATATAGCATTTGCGACCAGTCGCAGGCCTCGGTACCACCGGCGCCGGAATGGACCGTAAGGAAGCAGCCGCTGGAGTCAAGTTCCCCGCTCATCATCTCGAAAAGGTTCTGCTTTTCGTAGCGGGCGCTAATGTCCTTCAGGCCGCTTTCTATCCCGACGCTTTCGCCCTCGTCCCCTGCCTCCGTGGCAAGTTCGTGCAGGGTTTCCAGATCGTCTATCGCGGCGTTAAGCGACTTCCAAGGTTCGTAGCGGTTTCGCAGTCCCTTAAGCTCCGTCATGACTTTTTCCGCAGCGGCGGAATCGTTCCAGAAGCCAGGGTCGGCGGTCTTGGACTCAAGATCGGTTATAAGCTGACCGAGGGAGTCAAACCCGCCTCCAGGTATCGTGGATTTTTGCCTTTATGTCCCTTATGGGCGAGTTTAGTTCCGAAAGCAGCATGGCAACCTCTCTGGGTTATATGGTAGCGCAAAACGGCGCGGGGGTCAAGGCTGCATTTGTAGGGAAGGAATTTGCAGCTATTCCGCATTCTATATATCAACGCATCCGTAACATTCCGACTTGCTATTTCCTCAATTTTCCGCTTGGCATTCTTCGCCACTCGTGGTATAAACATAACCATGCTGGCAACAACCGAAACAAGGCTGGAAATTTTAGAAACTACTCCCTTGACAAATTGCGCCGTTTCCAGTAACACACACAAATTCGCCAATAGCTTAAAAAATTTGTCCTGGTTTTGCCTCCAATATCGCTGGTAGCATATTTATCCAGAATTGGCGGCGTGTTTCATTCATTTCAAGCACAAATTCAAGGAGGATAAAATGAAACAAAAAGCATTGGGGCAAACATCTGTGACACTTGCGCTAGCCTTGGCCTTAGCGCTTGCATTGATCGGGTGCCCCACAAGCGCTACCAATGAAGCGGCACCAGCCGAGATAGCCTGGACTGCAACCCCTTCTGGCAGTCCGACCAACGTCATCGTTCTTGGCTTTGATGCCATTCCTCCCAGCAATTCAAAGTTACAAATTTTGAGGGCAAAAAGAGCGAATTCTGTAGGTTTTGCCACTAAAACCAGCCTGTTTCTGTCGTTTTCTATCGGGCGTAAGAGCCAAAGTAAGGGTGAGATAAGGGGGTGAAAGTGCCACTGGGTACTCACATTAGCTACAAGCGTATACATTTTCACAATTGGCTAAGAAAACTTAACGATTTCGACCGCTGGCTTCTTCCAAAAGTTATAATATTTCTGAAACTTTGAATTGCTGCATTCCTACAGGATTGCTTGCAACGGACATCACCATTACCACTGGAACGGGCTCGGCAACCATGGAGCACTTGACTGGCACGGGAACAGCAAGGATATTGACGGTTACCGATGTAAGAACCGGAACCGTATTTGTTTCCATATAACAGGACTGGGATTGCATCTGAACCACAGACTGTTACCGTTTTTGCGACAACAGAGGGCATACCGTTTGTGCCTGTGACTGGGATAACCAGGGTGCCAGCCTCGGCGACCGCGGGAACGCCCCTTGCCTTGACCGGTACTGTGGCCCCCGCCAACGCGACCAATAACACGATTGTCTGGATTGTCTGGATTGTCTGGAACTCGGGAGCCACTGGAGCGACCATTGATGGAAACACATTGCGCACCGCGACAACAGGAACCGCAACCATAAGGGCCACCATAGCCGGCGGCGCGAGCGCAACCACCGCCTTCACACAGGACTTTACCGTAACGGTGAGTCAGGGGCCAGGCGAAGGTGGTTTTACCATCGGCTTTGCGGATTTCGTGGACATGGCCCCCGAAGTTCCAATAATAGGCCCAGTAATTAGACTTGGCGGTGGCTGGGAGACCATTACCGTGACAGACCCCGCGCAATACGACGTCGGCAGCATCGGATGGTTCTTTCTAGGAACCCGAATTACCGGAACCATGGTTTCCGGTTTCCACGGGGAAACCTTGACCTTGGGCCCGTTGATCCATGGCAACCTATTGGGCGTCGGGACGCACTTTTTGACGGTGGAAGTAAGCGTAAATGGCGTGCCGTACAGCAGACGCATCGCCTTTACGGTAGAGCGGTAAAGCAAGGAGGGACGATAAATGAGGAACATACGACAGATTAACGGTAACAGGCGGGAGGGTGGCTTTAATGCGATGGTTTTTGCCCTGCTGTTCGCCGCCGTTTGCCTTATGGCACTTTCGGGGTGCCGAAGCCCGTTTGAGCCGCAGTACGCCGCTGAAAGCGGGATGGGCACACTTTCGCTGTCGATAACCGTAAGCGGTCCCGTTGAGCTAATCGCGCCACCGCGACCAACCCCGCCGGTAATCATCCGCGCAAAACCGTTCCGCAAAATGGAATTTCTGATAGTCAAGTTGGCATGAGAACCGATAAGCCCGCCGTCATAGAACGTTCTTGCGTGTGGCTCGGAGAAATTCCGC
>Ga0209755_10002455_pt1 | contig 25464 bp, 16 predicted proteins | sample TergutCo191P1_FD_187301 | JGI IMG/M metagenome (GOLD analysis project Ga0209755, IMG submission 187301) | Cornitermes sp. P1 segment gut microbial communities from Petit-Saut dam, French Guiana - Co191P1 (SPAdes) (version 2) | ecosystem: Host-associated > Arthropoda: Insects > Digestive system...
TCCTCGTATCCATACTCATTGCTCCATTCCAGTTGAAACAGTTATGATTACTTTTTCAACCTTTATTGGAACTATTTTAGCACACTTTCTCAACGCTTGAATATGTGATACCTTATTTCACGCTTACTATGATTTTGTCAAAAGGTTTTGCAACAAAATAATTCGTCCTCGCAAATCGGCAAGCTGAAAACGTTAACTGTTCACGCCCAAAGTAAGCTCACAAAGACCGTGTGCGTGGAGTTTGATGCGGAACGTGGTATATATTAGTTTGAGAGTTAAATCCTTTTGACAAATTTCGTATTATGGCAACAAAATCGCTTTTACTCTTTTCACGTTGTGTGCCTCCCTCCGTCCGCTTCTCCAACCTCTGTTCACCGGTACCACATGCCCGACTATTCCACATAGCCCCTACCACTCATCCTCATGCTCAATTCTTGGTCCTGTCCATATCCAAACCGCTCTGCGGTCTTCATCCCACTCGGCTTGTGCGCCTAACGCCCTGAAAACTTGAAGCGGCACAAAAAGGCGATTGTTAATGACTTCCGCGGGAACGACTAAAACATTTTCCTCATCATTTAGATGAAAAACGTTATTGCCTATTTGCAGCCTAAGTTCCATATCGTTATGCTCTATGGTTGCAGTTCTTGTAACTACGTTCCAGTCTATCTCCGCGCCCATTGCTTCCGATATTCTCCTGATAGGCAGCAAAACTTGACCGTCTTTTATCATCGGAGGGAGGTCAAGACTCAGAAGCTCGCCTCGATATTGCGCTTCACCGTGTATACTAGCACCGACAGGATTATTATCTGTTACAAGGACTTCGATATTGTTTACATCGGCTACTATAATAGGCTCATTTACTAAATTTTCTATTGTTCCATCACGCAAAACATCACCCCTTTGCCATGATAGTCCACTCCTAAAATAAATACTGCTTTCATGTATGTACATGTTGATAAATCCATGTGCTAGTGCAAAATGTCTGTCCATAAAATCGTTTGAAATGTAATATATACCCCCATCAGTTGACAGTATGTTTTCATTCTCATCTCTAATCCATTGAAATTGCCCACGCTCATCCAGATTAGATATATTCGCATATATTCTCCCGTTTGACTCTTGGATGGCGTGTACCCAAGTATTTTCCCAAACGGTAATCACATTTCCGTCTAAATCCATTATGATTGTGGGATATCTGCCATATTTCCCATCCTCTGGTTCGGTATATCCGGTTATAATCAAGCGGTTATTGGCAACAAAATAAGTACCTGTCTCTCCGCCTGGCATCGGAACTAACAAGTTGGTGATAAAAACATCGACTTGATTATCGTCCGATATTTTTCCAACGCGAGTCATATCGCTGAAAATTACGCCACCGTCAACAATAGTCAAGTTAGATGTACCTACGTTTTCTGCAACTGTCACTCTATTGTTGCCAGTTAAATCAGATTTCATTATTTGAAAGCGTCCAGTATCGGGATTGAGCTTGCAATAGAAAATGCCGGAATCACTTACAGCAAAGCTTACTGTCTGTGCATCGATAATAAGTTGAACATTCTCACCGTTTATATCACTTGTGAACACCCCTTCATTTGTCAGCAGATAAAACTTCCCATCAATGAAGTAAAAGTCTCTTATATTTCTTCTCATTTCAAACAATAATTCAGTATTCCCCGTCTGCTTATTTCTGGCGAACATACTTGTAAATTCAATATTTCTTCGACCTCGAATAGGCGCAATTTGTGTAAACAATACCTCGTCATTATGGGCAGACATTTCAAAGTATCCGGAAAAAACATCTCTTGTTACAGTAAAAAATAAATACTCATCATGATTGTCATTTCTGCTGCCTTGTGCAAATGCCGTCGAAAATGTGCCAAGAAACAGACTCATTATCAGCAATCCAATAACTGTTTTCTTCATTATCTTTATGCTCCCCTTTATATTATTGAATATCAGCCGGGATAAGCGGCGAAAAGCTCTATCTAAAAATTGTTGTCGTGACATAAAATGCCCAGTCGTCATTATGCGTTCTTGAATATGAATAAACTCTTGCAGCACTCCACTCCCAGTTATGCATGACAGGACTTCCGAGCTCAATGAATAGCTGTGAATTTAATGAAGACCCAACGTAAATCCTGTCATTTCGTACTAAAACGTCTGTGGTTTGCCCTTGTGTGATTTTATCTAAGTCGCGAATTGCAACCTCTATCAACTGAAGCTCTTCATCTGAAAATGTATAGAGACGCGTATTTCCCGAATTGCTCCAACGTATGTCAAATGGGCGGTAATCATTTTCGCCATCAAGTCTGAGGAAAAACTGTACTGTGAAATTCTTTACGGTTTCGCCATCGTCATCGCCTTACGTTGGTCTCAATGTGGAAGCTCCAGTCGCTATTAAAAATCTCAGAGCGGCTATGAAATTGCCCTCCACCCCAGCTTTGCAATGCGGGGCTTACAAAAACAAGTAAAACTTGATCTTGAATGGTCATAGTTCCAACAATAACCAAGTCTTCACGCACTATCGCATTTATAGTATGTCCATTAAGAATGTCACCTAGTTCGCGTATAGCATTCTCAATCAGTTCAATTTCTTCATTGCCTAATTTGTATTGCGGCCTGTTACTCGGCAAACTAAGCGATATGTCGAACGGGCGATAGTTTCCATCCCCATCTAATCTCAGAAAAAACTGCATCTCAAAGGCCCGTAGAGTTACATCATCAGAATAGTACTCAGTTAATCTGCCTTGGATGTCAAGCAACAAATCAAAAAAATCTTCGCTACCTTCATAAAATTCAACAAACTTAGGAATTAGTTCAACTGTTTCGCCAATCAACCTTTGCGCTCGTGCATCCCTTGATTCACAAGCTGTCAGAAAGGCAAAGGTCATAATGATTATTGTGAGTAAGACTGTTTTCAATACTTTATCTGCTATCATCTCGTGTTCCAATCCCGCCTTTCAAGGTTTTCCGGCCATATGCGGAAGTACAACTCAGATAGCATTCCCGGGATTTTCCAATCTCCGTTGCCATATTTCTGAACCGTGTTTCGCTCAAATGCATACAATGCCATTGCTATATTGTAGGAAAACACTATGTCTCTACCTTAAAACGCTTGTCCATATGTATAAACTCCAGTTGTCATTAAACGCTTCCGTAAAAGAGTGTCTATGAGGGTCTCCCCATTCTTCAGCCGACATAACGGGGCTTCCGAAACCAAGTGACGTTGTGTACATCACATAAATAGTCGTCGGTGTTATAACTACAACTGTGCCCTCACTGTAGCTGCTTCTGGGTACTATACGTTTTTTTAGCGTATCTGCAAGAAGTTGCCATTCATCAACAGAAAGCAAATCATGCCTTCCGTTTTGTCTCACAACGCCACCATCTTGAACGCCGCTAAATGAAATGCTCAACTCCCCTTCAACAATCTTGAAATCATATCTTAGAATTTCCCCATTACCCTCAATTCCCAAGTAATCTATATGACCTAAAAATCTAGTATGAAAATCTAATAATAAGTCAAAGAACGCTTCGTTTTTATGATAGAACTCGACAGCTTCTGGAATATCCTTTCTGCTATCGTTAAGTTCCCGCTGTGCCAATAGCTCTCTTATCGAAACACAGGAGGTCAAGAAAACGCAAAGCAACAATGTTGTTAGAAGAATAATTTTTTTTCTTAGCTTCATCTCGTGTTCTAACCCCGCCTTTCAAGGTTTTCCGGCTATATGCGGAAATACAACTCCGATCCTCCCTGCGCTGACTGCCAATACCATCACCCAACAGACTACCTGTTCTCAATAATGCTTCGCACATGTTTCGTCAGCATTGACCATAAGGCTAATCGCTTACAACGCCCCGACTAGCATTCTGTAAGAATAAACTGACCTCTAAAACTTTCTTCGAAACTCGCATTGTTCACATTAAGAAGAAAGAAGCGTTCTGTACCATATTCATCAATGAACGATATCCCTCTATTTGGAAATGCCTCCCCTTCATGCCATGTTACGACAAAAGGCTGTTCCGGCGATATTTCCTGAGTTTCATATATTTCAACCTTATGTGAGCAAAATACGTCTATCCCGTACCTAATCTCTATCCATCTAAAATTGCTCAGGGGTACATTTGGCACAATGATGATCCTTTGATGATTTTCCATATATGGTTCAACAAGTTCAACATATGAATTGTAGTTGCCCAACAGTTCATCTGTTGCCAACGCAATCCCCAAAACAACTTCATTAACCCTATTTTTACTGTACGGGTCAATCACAACTTGTGAATCAAATATCTGAGCTCCAAAAAAGCTAGCAGGAACAAAAATATGTCCATCAAAAACAACAAGTTCAGCTGCTAAGAAAATCATCCTGCTTTCGTCAATAAAATACGCTTGACTTTCACCAACCCAAAGTTTATATGTGCCACCTATTATAACTTCCTGCGCGTCCTCATTAAAACTGACTTCATCATACCCCAATGCCTCTGCGACTTCCATAAGAGGAAGCATAATCACGGGAAGGTGCGTCAAAACATAAACCTCTCCACCGTTGTGCATACCGACAAAATCCAAACCATCCATCATATGCATCCAGCGCGGTGCAGGCGCGTCAATAAGCTCCCCATATACAACAATTTCATTACTTAATACAAATGGAGGTTCATTTACTTTTCTTTCAAGTGGTTCTATAATATACAATGTCGTAAACGGTGAGTCTGCCCAGTGGGTTTCAATGTTAATTGCATTTTCAAAATATGCCAAAACACAGTCATCCGTGACATGGTGTGACTCACTTATGTTGTATCCGTTGTATTTAGGCACTGTCGAATTTCTACTATCTGTATTTACCACATGCTCATCCTTTAGTAAGCTTGATTCGTACAAAACTCCATGCGGTATTCTTGATACATGGCTGCATGCAGTAAATGTAAAGATAATCGCCATCGCCATACCACATACCAACAAAAGGTTAATCGATTTATTGTAACCATTGGTCTTTGACATTTCCGTCTCGCTCCTGCCTCTCAAAATCGTTAGAAGAAATCGTCAAACCACGAACCGGGGCATTGTCCATGATGACGTTGAATGCTTTGTCATTCACGTTATTCTATTCAACCGATGTGTACCGCAATGGTCTGCCATCAACATTTTCCAAATGCTCAATCGGCGACCAATCAGCAATGGGGTTGCCGTTTAGCGATACAAAAGCCCCCGAAGTCAATCCGGACAATGGCGATATATCGCTGATTTGATTATTTTCCAGCACTAATTCTATAAAATGCATGTTTTCTAACGGTGAAATATCGCTTATCTGATTGTTTCTTAAATATAGCCATGTCAAATTTTCAAGCCCTCTAAGTGGTGAAATATCGCTGATATCATTATTGTTTAAGAATAACTCTTTTAAATTCGTCAGATACTGCAAAGGCACTATTTCCTCATCAATCATACCCATATTCGATAATCCTAGTGTTTCTATAGTTACGCTATACATCGAATCTCTGATAGATATAAACCCTGGTGCTGACAGCGTGCCTCTGATGGGGTTTCCTTGTAAATGAACCCATTGCAAGTTCATAAAATCAGGTAGCGATGAAATATCGTGGATTTGGTTATACATCACATGTAATCCTACTAAACCAGGTAGGCTTGACAACGGTGATATATCACTAATTCGATTGCTTTCCAAATCTAGCACTTGCAAACTAGTCAAACCGCTTAGTGCCTCTATATTCTCAATTTGATTGTATGCCAAACTTAATCCCCGCAAATTAGTCAAATCTCTGAGTGGCTCTATATTATCAATTTGATTGTTACTTACACTTAAACTCACCAAATTCGCAAGACCGCTTAGCGGCGTAAGATCACTTATTCGATTGTCCATCAGATTCAACTCGGTCAGATTTATCATATCCCGCAGAGGCGCTATATCCTCATCAGTTAATCCCATATCCGATAAACTAAGCTCGGTACGCAATGTGTTCACCGCAATATATCTGAAAGTTGTCATGTATGGCAATGAGAGTTCACTATCTATTGGGTTACCTTGAAAATTAAGCCACTGCAAATCAGCAAGTCCATTTAGCGGTGAAAAATCGCTGATTATATTATTTTGCAAGCTCAAGTGTCTCAAACTAGTTAGGCTGCGTAGGGGCGCAATATCGCTGGTTTGATTGTCTCCCAAGTTTAAGCTCTCCAAATTAGTCAACTCGCTGAGGGGCACAATATCACTGATTCGATTGCTTTGCAAACCTAGACTATCCAAATTACTCAGTCCGCTGAGTGGTGTAATGTCGCTGATTTGATTGCGGTTTAATTGCAAAGTGATTAAACTTGTAAGATGCTGTAGCTGTGAAATATCGCTTAAGAGGTTATCTGACAGAGATACACTCCTTAAATTTATGAGGTGCGCAAGTGGTGTAATGTCGCTGATTTGATTGTTTTGCAAGTTTAAACTCCGCAAATTAGTCAAATCGCCAAGAGGTATAATATCGTTGATTTGATTGTTGTCCAAACTCAGTCGTTCCAAATTAATAAGGGCATTGAGTGGCGTTATGTCGCTGATTTCGTTGTTGCTTAAAAATATCTCTTCCAAACCGACCAAATTGCTGAGTGCTGAAATGTCGCTAATTTTGTTATTGCTTAAAAATACGGTTTCCAAACCGATCAGGTTGCTGAGCACCGAAATATCACTGATATGATTGTCGCCCAACCCCAATACTCTCAAATTTGTCATATATTGCAAAGGCAATATATCTTCATCGGTCAAATCCATTCCATCCAGTGATAAAACCCTCTCTCCTATACCAAACTCAAAGCCTTTGATTGTTATGAAATCAATGGAAGACACCAGATAATCGTCTTGGTTTAATGGCATTGAGTTATGCGTTTGTGGGTTGCCTTCATCGGTAAGCGCAGGGAATAATGTAACACTCGTGCCATCCGTAATTGGCAACTCATCAACTACCGAGCCACACGATGCTATTGTTAATAACAATAATACGAGAAAGCCGTAAACCACTGTTTTCTTCATTATCTTTATACCCTCATCTGTTTTATGAATGTAAGCACACGGTATGCGGGTGTTTTGCCTCTTCTGCGGACGTCTGTTTTTGACCACCCCGGCGCTTCGCGCCACCCCTCCGCCGAGGGAAATTTTGGAGTTGCTATACCTAATCACAGCAGGTCTTAAATATCTTCACTTCTCTCGCATTTCATACCAAACGACGTTTATTATTTTATGGCGCAAGACAATCAATTGGAATTACGAACACACCATCTTCTCTTTGCCAAGCCATTCCACCTGATGCGGTTATAATCGCAAGAAAAGCTGGCGGCTGCGTTTCCCCGGCTAGTTTCTTCTTTAGCTTCAAAAGATTGACTGCTGCATGATCAAATTCAAATTGTCCTAGCTTTATCTCTATTGCACCCCAACTTCCGTCCGGCATCTGTAAAATAACATCCGCCTCAAGTTCGTCTTTGTCGCGATAGTGATAAACTTTGCCGTCCAAAGCATCCATATACACAGAAATATCCCGAAAGCAAAGAGATTCAAATAGAAAACCTGCTGTTTTAACGTCCCTCGCCAATATGCCCGGCGTTGCGCCGAGAGCTGCGGCGGCAACATGGACAAAGATACCTTGCCATTTGATATTCCTTTCTCAAAGAGTGAAAGAGGGCGCATGCGCATTCTGGCAAACCGTCCCGTTCCGGGGTGGGACGGCTTGCTGTCGCCGAGGAAATCAGGAACAGCGGAACCGGTGAATATATACATCCCCGGACGGTGCTCTTTATCAATTAGTCTGCGCGCCGTATCCCATAATACTGGCGCGCCCTGCCATTCATCAATCAGTCTTGGCGCCGGACCGTCTAATACGTCATCCGGTATCAGCATGGCGCGCCGCCTGTTCTCCGGAGAATCAATATATACTTCCGAACCAGCTTGATTTGATGCTGTCCAAGACTTTCCGCACCACTTGGGTCCCACAATCAAGACGCCGCCAAACACATGCAATAACGCCTCTAATTTCGCATCCACAATTCTCCGCCTATAGTTTTCGTTCTTCATTCTGTTCTCCAACATCAGTTTTGTCGATAATATAATATCACTTTTGCCGATATTGTAATATAAGAAAAAGCAAACTGCAAGGTTTTTGTAAATCTCCCTGAACATAAATACGACCCGACGTTTCACGCTCCAATTACTATCCGCACAGGATCAAGGCTAGGTTCGTTCGTGCCGTTACCCAATGCCGCCAGCCCTTGTTCATTATTGCTCCAAGCCCATAACGCACCGTCGTTGGTCACGGCGAATGTCCTGTTAGTTGTTGTTCCGTGGTCACACATAAAGCTCGACGAAACAGAGGCAACATTATCCAATATCCGTTCGGGAGAAAGGCGCAATTGTCCATTTTGCTGCCACTGTCTTGTATCTTCGTTGTATGACCAAATTAAGTTTGTTCCCCATGTCCACAGCCCGCCGTCCATCGTTATGGCATAAGCGGAGTTTGCCGCTAGTGAAAATGAAGATACGTTTTCCATTATGCGTACAGGTTCCCGGCGATTATCGGTCGTTCCGTCACCTAGAACGGGAATACGCGGATTGTCGCGCCAGTTATCAGAATTTAGCAAGTTCGGTTGTCCCCAGGAATATAAATCTCCGTCATTTGTTAACACAAACATTGCGTATGGGTACGCCCCCTGTGCATTGGAAACGTTATCCATAAGTTTGACATGAGGATTTCCCAATGCCCACAGTGATCCGTCCGTTGCTATCGCAAGAACCCTGCCCCTGTGATACACTATCACTTTTGCAGCATCGTCCATCAGCGGCACCGGCAAAAGCTGGGATATACTATTTAAGTCATCATTCATTTCAAATAGATTGGCTGCGGTATCACTGAATAATCCATCATAGTTTGCTCCCCAGCCCAATAATGTTCCGCACTCTGTTATAGCAAATCCTCCGCTATATGACGGTACAAATGACGCTACATTCTCCATTATTCGCACAGGCGTCAGACGATTTTCATAACTTCCGTCACCAAGATAGCCTCCCAGAGTATCATAAGAGTCACTTCCGGCTCCGCCCCATGCCCACAATTCCCTGTTTTCCGTTATCGCATAACTGCGCCAACTGAGATAGTCTAGCTGTCCGCTGTGAAAATTAGGTGCTATTACCGCTTCCGCAACATTTTCCATTATCTGTATCGGTTCGTGGCGACTTTCAGTAGTTCCGTCGCCGAGTTGACCCGCATGATTATTTCCCCAAGCCCACAGCGCACCGTCTGTTGTTATAGCCAAGGCGTGGGTTTCTCCCGCCACTGCGTAAATTACGTTGCCCATTATCCATGTCGGGTTAGAATTCCAAGCGTCCCATTCCCACAGCCCGCCATCTTCCATAACTACAACGGTACGCTCTGTGCTAACCGAAACCATAACAATATTTTGCGAACTGCCAGTTGCTCTGTCTTCCGTTATTGCAGAAATATCGGATATATAGGCAACTTGCTCATTTCCGCTAATTGACTGTTCCGTATTATTAGCAAAGCAACCCGAAAGTAAAATCAGCAGTGATAAAACAATTATAAGCTTTAACATTATACCCCACTCCCCCTAGAATTTGTTTTCCGACCCGGAAAGAGTTCGCTATATGCTAATTTTGGTATCGTAAATGCGGGAAAAGGTTTTACGGCTCCGCTTACAGCTCTGTTGTCCTCCGATAATGCGCAAGAGCACTCTAATATTGCCACTGCTTTGCATCATTTCTGCATCATTCAGAGCGCTTTTTGAAATGAAAAAAAGAAGTTACCAGTGGTCTGTGACCTCTAAGTAACCACTGATTAAATCCTCGCCTATAATTGTTCTTTGCAAGTACACGGAACAAGGATAGGTGAGCCGGCAGTTAATATGCCACACAGTCACCGGAGTAGGAGCGCCCGGATAATCAGACTGCAAGTATATAATACATGTCACGCATTTCTAACCAGCAGGCAGCAGCACTCCACATTAGCCGTCCTCGGGAACATGTCCACGACGCAGGCTTTCTTGAGTGTGTATGCGTCAAGCAGGCGAATGTCACGCGCCAGGGTGGCAGGGTCACATGAAACATAGACTATGCGCTTCGGCGCGAGGGTCTTGAGCGTGCGCATCGCATTCTTTGAAATTCCTCCCCGTGGCGGGTCTACTATCACGCAGTCGGGCTTGAGTTTCTCATACTGCCACTGCGCAGCGTCGGCGGCGACAAATTCGATATGAGAAAAGCCATTGTGCAGTGCGTTTAAGCGCGCGGCTTTTACAGAACCGATATGTGATTCGACCCCGATAACATGCCCTGCATCCCTGCCGACGAATATTGCTAGCGTGCCGACGCCGCAATACAGGTCAACCAGAGTTTCACCGGGCGACATATCGGCATATTCACGCGCTTTTTTAAACAGCAGCAGCGCCGCTTCGGTGTTTACCTGAAAGAATCCGGCTACCTTAAAAACCAGTCCGTCAAGCTCTTCCTCATATGGCGGGGTAATCCCGTTTCTGCCTGAGCGCAGGGTTATCTCTCCCTTTGCACCGTCGGTAGTCAAACCGCCTAGCGCATAGTTTAAGTCCCCCTTGAGCAGTGCGCAGCGCCCTATCGGCACCACATCATGGCTGCCTGCGGCATAAAATCCCCAAGCTTTGCCATCGGTGTGCAGCACTGCCTTATTGCGATAACCGTCAATCTGCCCCGTACTCAGGATTTCATCTACATATCCTCTAACGCCGCCGATGCGCTCAAGGGCGTCATTGACACGCTGCAGCTTGATACTGAGTTCCTCTTCATAGGTTATGTGCCGAAAATCACAGCCTCCGCACATAGGATATGAGGGGCAATCAGGCTCCACACGATGCACGGATGGCGTCAAAATCTTGATTATCCCGGCACGCGAGCTGCGGGACTGCTGACTCGTCAGCCGCACGCTAAGAACATCCCCGCGCGCACCGCCGCGAATAAAGCAAACTTTCCCATCCTCCAGCCTGCCGACCCCCTCGCCGCCGGAGCCATATCCGGTAACAGTAACCTCATGGACAGACCCTATTTCATTAGACTCGATTTTCATAGCGTTTTCATCCTTACTTCTCTCAAAAGACAAAAATAAAGAACGACATTATCCAATTTAAAAATGAACATATTTTGTGTGATGTTTAGTCTCTTAACAAGTCCGGAGCAGTTACTATAGATTGCAGCAAGTCAAAATAGTCATTGCGCTTTACTCCAACCGGTGTGATAAGCGTAATGTGAACGGCCTTCTTTGTCCCGGTTTCTTCTATAAACACGTTTCGTTTATTGCGGAGTTCCTGCGCTTGTTTGTTTGTAATTGAGAACTCAGTGTCAGAGTATTTCATTTCACACAATGATATTACCTGATCGTTACGGTTTATCAGCAAATCTATTTGAGCGCCCGGGTCTGATTGTTCACTACGCCATGACTCAATATGTGTGATGACGCCAGCAACACCGATTGCATTCTTGATTTGCCTGATATGGGACAGACAGATTTGCTCGAAAGCATATCCGCGCCAAGTGCGGAAAGTTTGCGTTTCGCGCATTTTTAGCCAGTAGTCGGCATCGTCATCGAAACTGCCTGCAACGAAGGCTAGATGGAACAGCGAAAAATGGTCGACAAGTTGAAAAAGCATACCCTTTTTCTTCCGCGCAAAGGGAGTATATCTGCGTATAAAGCCACTGAGTTCCAACTCATCCAAAGCCTCAGTAAGGCTCCCTCCCTCCGGTATCTTTGTAATCTTCTTGATTTCCTCTCTTGTGAGCCCGCGTTTCTTCTTACCCAATGCTTCGACAACAAGAATATGGTGGGTTGCGTTGCTAAAGATGGAAGCATAGAGATTGTTAAATTCTTCGCGCAGCTCGCCTCCGGGGGAAAAGCATAGGCGGCTGACATTTTGTGTCAGGCTGAGATTTTTCTTCATTAAACTCAAGTAGTAAGGGATTCCGCCAAAAGTCATATATGTCTCAAGCAGACTCATTTCATCTACCGGAAACCCCTCGCACTGTGCGTACAAGCGACATTCCGACAGGGTAAACGGTTGCAATAAAATCCGCCTAGTGATTCGGTTGTGAAGTCCTCCGCGGTTGCGAAAGAGTTTTTTGACAATCCATGAGGCTGCTGACCCACATACAATCAGCATTATGCTTTTTTGTGCGGCAGCCCATCCATTCCAAAAATGCTCCAACGCAGGAATGAAGCGTGAACCTTTAGTATCGAACCATGGCATCTCGTCAAAGAACACAACCTTGCGTTTCACCTTTTTTCTTTCCAATAAAGCCCGCAGTTTTTCAAATGCCGCATACCAATCCGGCAGCAACGGCACATCCGTGTTTCCATATTCTGACAGCGCAACAGCAAATGTATTGAGTTGTGATTGCGTGTTATTGTCCAGAACAGCAGTTACCTTAAAAGCATATTTATCAGAAAAAAGGCTGTTTACCAGAAAAGTTTTGCCAACTCTGCGGCGGCCATATATCGTTATGAATTCTGCACGCTCAGAATGGTAGAGGTCGAATAGTTCGTCCTTTTCTTTCATTCTGCCGACAAGCATGTTCTTCAAGGTACCACCCCCACTTGAACAATTACGAGAAATCTCACTAATAATAGCACATTTCTCTGACTGTGTATAGTGGAAGGTCAGAATAAAGTGCAGAAATATTTTTTTTAAGGAAATTGGACATCTACAGCACGAGTTTGATATCACATATTTTGTCACTCAATATAAGCCTTACTGCGCAACGTCATACCGAATTATTTCCGGCTGAGTCAGGAATAGCCCCTCTTGATGTAGCAGTGACCCCGGATTTACAGGTGATTTATGAAGCAAACACACACTCCCGCAGGGAGGGTCATGTTGGTATAACTAAACCTCAATGTGTATGTTTATTTGAGGCGTCAACCTATGTGCTATTCCATTATCTCAGCAGTTGACGGCAAATCAGCCGCGACCGATTCTGCTGCGTTTCCTGATGACAAATCGATATTGCTTGCATTTTCATTTTCTGCGGCTGCAGTTTCCTCGTCTTCATCGTCAAGTATGCTATCGTAATCCTTCGGGTCGGCTTTTTGTATTCTCATTTGAATCGCTTTACCATAAAGTTCGATGTCATTTTCTGCTAAAAACCGCTCGTCTTTAAGCGGAACATTGTCTCCTTTCATAATTCGCATAGCAATTTGCCGGCATTTTAGCATTATTTTCATCGCTTTTGCCATGCCTTCGCCCACTTCCTGCGCACGTTTAAGCTCATCTTGCAATGTGCGTAATCTATTGTTTGCATTCTCGCTTTTCTCCAGCAGTCTTTCCAGTTCAGTTTTCGGCACATGCTTTTCTCTTTCCGATTCGGACATAATTATGCTTTCTGCGGAAATAACCACAGTATCTTCCGGGACTTGCCCCTCGGATGGTTGCTGTGGTGCTTCTGTACCCTTTCCTATTTTATCACTGGAAAGATTTGCTCTTTTATATTGCTTTGGTTGGGAAATAAGTTGTTTTGCCGCTGCATCCATATTGCTAATGCCCATAAGTGTGACCTCCTGTCATTACTTCTATATATATGATTATCGAAACCGTCTTTGCTATTCTTTAGCAGCTCTGTCTTTTGGGTTTGCGCCATGCTTGATAATTTATATGCTACGCTTTCAAGATTGAGCGCCCACTCTTACATAGCACAGTTGCATCTCATAACCGCTATTTGAAATTGCAGAAATGAGTGTGGTGCGAAACTTTGGTTGTAGTATGAGTATTTTGGTGATAGAATATCATAATCAAACAATAAATGGTACCACAAAAAACTCAATGTCCGACAGATTGGTGGAGATTTTTCGCCAAGTAAGCCGGTTTTTCGCAGGAATAATTACTTTCTTTCATGAAAATCAGTGATAAGCGGTGGGAAAAAGCCTGTAAAACTGTGTGCAGTGGGTCTTAGGGGTGCCTTAGAGTAAGGGGCGATTTATAATGATGGGCATGAGACGATTGATGCTTGGATTAGTCTGTATACTAATGGTTTTTTCGCTTGTTTCGTGCAGCGATGGCGATATTTCTTCGCATGTTTCGTCAGGAGCTGATTCCGGCAATGATATTTCTTTGTCTGAAAATGATGATGATGATTATATACCGCCCGTTAATCATGAGCTTGTGGGTGCGCGCGTGAGAGTTGGGGTGCTCAGAGGTCCCTCAGGCATGGGGTTGGCTCCGCTTATGCAGTGGGCTGAGGGCGAGCAAAGAACAGTAAACAGTTATCACTTCACGCAGGGGGGCGCTCCGGAGGATATGACCGCAGGACTTATAAGCGGCTCTCTCGATATTGCGCAGTTGCCTGTTAATCTCGCTTCCGTCCTTTATCATCGATTGGATGGAGATATTAGAGTTATCGCTATAAACATATTGGGCGTCTTGTCCATCCTTGATCGAACCGGCGAGATTTCCGGTATTGAGGATTTGCGAGGCAGAACAATCCACATAACCGGTCAGGGTGCAATGCCGCAGTTTGTCTTTGAGCATCTTTTGCGCCAACACAATATGCAACCCGGCGTTGACGTCACAATTGTATATAACGCTGAACATTCTGAGTTGGCGGCACTCTTGGTTGCGGGTAATGTGGATATCGGACTTCTCCCCCAACCTTTTGTCGCTACTGTGTTGCAGCGTAGCGATGATGTCCGGATCGCCATTGATTTGTCAGAGGCTTGGGAAGAAGCAAACCCCGGATTGCAGCTTGTGCAGGGGGTCGTAGTTGTACGAGTGCCTTTCTTGGAGCAGCATCCAAACGCTGTGACGCTATTTTTGCGCGATCATTTTGAGTCGGTTTCATATGTAAACTTAAATGCAGACAGGGCTGCGGTTCTTATGGAGCAATACGATATCCTCCCCGCCGAAATTGCCGCCGCTGCCATCCCGCATAGCAATCTGGTTCATATAGAAGGCGCCGAAATGCGTCCTCTGATTGAGTCGATTTTAGAGGTTTTATATGAGGCAAATCCACAGGCTGTAGGAGGAGCTTTGCCTGATGAAGATTTTTTCTTCTTGGGATAATAAACTAAAAAAAGTATTTATCAAACTTTTTGCTATGCTTTTTTGGCTCCTTGTCTGGGAGGCAATCTATAGGTATGTCGGGAGGGAAATACTGGTTGTATCTCCTGTCACTGCTGCAATAAAGCTTTTTGAGCTCTCTAAAACCACCGCTTTCTGGATTGCAGTCATTAGTACGATGCTGCGTGTTTTAGAGGGCTTTGGGTTGGCTATTCTTGTGGGAAGTATTTTTGCCGTTTTAACCAGCATTTCACCTTTTCTAAAGCATCTTTTCCAGCCTTTTCTCGGAGTTATCCGCGCCACCCCTGTAGCTTCTCTCATAATTCTGGCACTTGTTTGGATGGCGACGTCTGCAATCCCGGTATTTGTTGTTTTTCTAATGGTAATGCCTATTGTGTGGACAAATCTGTTTGCAGGTCTTGAGGTCATTGACGCACAAATACTTGAAATGGGCAGGATATTCAAATTTGGTCATTGGAAAACCATTCGATACATTTACCTTCCATCGCTAATGCCGTACATTGTCTCTGCACTAACGACCGGTTTGGGCGCTGCTTGGAAATCCGCAATCGCCGCCGAGGTTATTGCTCGTCCTCCCGGTGCTATGGGCGGTTTTGTACATGATTCCAGAATCCATCTGCTGACTGCCGATCTTTTTGCTTGGACAATTGCGGTTATTGTGTTGAGCGTAATTTTGGAAAAACTTATGGTTTTTCTGCTCAAACTCATAGGTGACGGGCTTGCGGGTAAAAGGAGGCGGCAGTATGGGCATAAGGTTTGAAAATGTTTCCAAAAAATTTGGCGAAAATATTGTTTTGCACGACTTTTCGCTTGTGCTTCCGGACAGCGGCATTGTCGCTTTTTTGGGTCCTTCGGGACGCGGCAAGACCACGCTTTTACGGCTTTTGGCGGAGCTTGACAGTCCTTCCGGCGGTCGGGTTATCAGCGATTTTAGTCGGCTGACATATGTTTTTCAGGAAGATAGGCTTTTGGGCGGCGTCACTGCATTGGGTAATATCCTTGCTGTGCTGGACAAAAAAGATGATGCATTTGCCATGCTATGGCTGACGCGCATGGGGCTTTCTGATTCTGCGCATCTTTTGCCGGGCGAGCTGAGCGGCGGCATGAGAAGACGGCTTGCTATTGCGCGGGCAATGGCTTATGGCGGTGATCTTGTTTTGCTCGACGAGCCTTTTGCGGGGCTTGACGAACTAACGAGGCTGAGCATTTATCCCTTTCTCTTCGATAAAAATGATCACACAAAACTAACAATTCTTGTCACACATGACCGCAACGAAGCTCTTCGTGTCGCAGACCGACTGATTGTGTTGCAGGGACCGGTTCTTCACATTGCCGAGGATCTAATAATTTAACAAATCAGTAAGTCGCCCGCCCCTCTCTATAGGTAGAGGGTCGTACTTATGTCTAAAATCAGCGTCCTATTGTGCATTGTTTACAAAACTTTGTGTTGAAAGTGCATCAAAATTATGCTATTATGTATAGTAGGGGAAGTAGCATCAATATATGTATATGTTCGGTTTTTTCCGTCTATGTGGGGAGAGTTATTATGAAAAAAATCATTTGTGTTTTGATGGTTTTAAGCGTTCTTATCGCGCTTGGACTTCATGCTATTGTCGGCGCCGTCCCCGGAGATATAGCTTCTGCGAGCGGTTGGACACTTTCGCCGAGGGGAGTGGGAGCTATCTCGGCAGGACCCCGAAACTCTGCCATAATCAGAAACGACGGGACGCTTTATACTTTCGGCTCGAATATAACAGGTCAATTGGGTATCGGCTCCAGCACAGGTAACGACACAGCATTTCCCAACCCGAATAACATCACAGGCGGCTCGGCGACTTGGACGGCTGTTGCGTCTGGCGGAAATCCCTCGTATATATCTCTATATGAACCGGACTACGGCGCATGGACGCTTGCAATCGCCTCAAACGGGGCTTTGTTTGCTTGGGGCTGGAATCAATACGGAATGCTTGGATATAACGGAACAAGTAATAAATACACAACCGCCGATGCGCAAGTCGGCACATGGACTGACTGGCAAAGCATTGACGCAGGCAGGTATCATTCTGTCGGCATACGCTCCGGAGGTTTGCTTTGGGCATGGGGAGCAGGCGGACAAGGGCAGCTTGGCAACGGCGGAACAAGCAACACAACTTCAGGCGCTCCGCAAATGGTGCAAGTCAGCAATACCGCCGGAAGATCATGGGCAAGCGTGTCCGCCGGTTACTATCATACTGCTGCAATAGACTCCGCCGGTCAGCTATGGGCTTGGGGAGGCGCAGGCGAAGGTCAGCTTGGCATTAATAATACCACCAACCAAACCACGCCTCAACTTGTTCCGCTGCCCTCCGGCGTAAGTTCCTGGCAAAGCGTTTCGGCAGGGGGTTGGCATACTGCCGCAATTGATAACAACGGTCGGATATGGACTTGGGGCGGCGCTAAAGAAGGTCAATTGGGCATAAACAATACCACAAACCAGACTACACCTCAGCTTGTTCCGTTTCCCCCGGGTGTAAGCTCGTGGCAGAGTGTTTCGGCAGGCGGCTATCACACTATGGCAATAGACTCCCAAAACAGGCTCTGGGCATGGGGCGGCGTTGGTCAAGACCAAATGCAGCTTGGAACCGCTGCCGTAACCACACCCGTTCAGATAGGCAGCTACACAGATTGGGAAGCTGTTTCAGCCGGATTATTTCATACAATTGCGGTAAGAGCTGACAGCAGTTTTTGGGTTTGGGGTAATAACACCTATGGTCAGCTCGGTCTCGGCACTGGTAATACTACCTCACAATCAGCGCCGACGCTGAATATCTCGACCATAACAATAACCAGTCAGCCCTCTGCTATAACTTCGGTGGTGGCGGGAAGTATAAATACGTCTTTGACACTAAGCGCGACGCAAACAAGCGGCTATACCCTTGGTTATCTCTGGTACGCGACTGATTCAACCGGTAGTTTCAATCCGCTGACACAGCAACCGCTGCAAAACTCAACAACCCCGACATTTCCTATACCGACCGATTTGACTGTGGGAACGTATTACTTTGTTGCTCAAATAGTACCGGCGACCGGCACGCCCTCCCCCACTCCCGATCCGGTTGCATCTATAGTAGCCAGAGTTGATGTTCAGCGCGCTCCTACAAGCGGAACTATTGACTTGGGCAATTTGACCGATGGTGATTTCGGACCTGATGAAAATAATCCTACATGGTGGTATGAGGACGGTGTTTTGACAATAAAACCCGGCGAAACTGTTGATATCACCGGCTCTCCTAATGGCGATCTGCAAATAGTCACCGATCCCGGCGGTTCCGCTAATGTAACAGTCTCGCCGCCAATCAACATTGAAGACGGCGACAGCTTGACCCTTGGTCCCGGAATCACTGTTGACTTAGATGGGAGCGATACCGTAAACATCGCACCCGGCGGCTCATTTGAAAACAACGGTACAATTAACATCGGCGATAACAGCTCAATCGATGTGGGCGGGAATTTCACCAATAACGGCACAATTAATATTGATGAAAATGGCTCGATTGAAATTGACTCCGGCGGCACATTGGTTAACAACCCCGGCGCCGATTTGATAAATAACGGAGAGCTTATTAATAACGGCGATTTGACTAATAATGGCGACCTCACTAATAATGGCGATTTGACCAATAACGGCAGCGTTTCTAATCCGGGCAGCATTGATGGTAATGGCGAGATAACGAACAACGGCAGTATAAGTAACCCCGGAACGATTACTGTCAATCCGCCCGGTACTGTTGGCGGCGGCGGCGGATGGACCGGTACGACGCCTACATTTTCAATTACGCTTGGGTCTTCAAGATGGGTTTTCCCGCCGGTCGTGACCGGATATAGCCCGATTGCAACGCAAAGGGTGGTTGTACTCAACTCCGGCAACCAAGCCACAGGCGACTTGACAATAACCTTGAGCGGCGCTAATGCGGCAATGTTCCGACTAAATGGCGGAGCCGGTCCTGTCTCACTTGCAAGTATTCCCGCGGGCAATTCAAGACCGTATTTTGAAATCGCCCCCGTCAGCGGGATTTCCGTAACTTCAACCACTACCTTCACAGCTACAATTACCGTCTCCGGATCGGCGATGATAACGCCGCGAACAATGGATCTTTCCATCATAGTACATCCGGCGCCCAGCCTCTCCGTAGGAGCGCAGAGTCCGTCCCGCACCTTTGGACAGCCGAGCGCAGTTGCAACCTTTGCGATTACCCACCTAAACTTTGGAGCACCCGCTCCGACATACAATCCCGAGATCGTCTGGACCGGCGCGGCGCCCACCGGGGTGAGCGCGGTTTTCGACTCAACCGGGGACAATCTTATCATGACTGTTAATTCTAACACGGCACAAGGAAACTACGCATTCACAGTAAGGGTGCCAAATTCCGACGCCACATCTTTTATAACTGCAACCGGTTCTCTGCTGATATCGCCCGCAGTAGCAACGGGACTTGTAAATGCGGTTCCCGACCCTACGCCGCTTACGGCATTTGACACAAGAAATGTATCATCCGGTGCACAACTGCTGGCTCTGGCAAATCTGCCAACTACGGTACTCGTCACCAATAGCGGCGGCGGTACAAATCCAATGCCTGTAACATGGTCCTTGCCTGCCGGAGGCGTTGGTTTCCCTCCCCAGGGAAGTACAGTTCCGATTGTCTTAACCGGTACAATTTCAGACAGTACTGACGGCAATGTACTGGCAAATGGCTTTACCACAACTGTTAATCTATACATAAACAGGGTTAATCAAGTCCTTCCTACTTTCGCTTCCACAACTATCACGCCGGTATCGGGCGGTACAGTAACAGTGCCGGACTTGACTTCCGCCGGTTTATTGCCAACAACCGGCACTATCACAATTGAAGGGATTCCTGTGTCCTATACTGTACAATGGACTGCATATTTCTATCAATCCGGATATCAATACACAATGACAATAAACGGCGGCGAAACATTTACCGCATCAGGTCTTGTAACATTCGACGCCCCGTGGCTCACTCCGACTTCAACCGCCGATCGAACGGTCTACAGGACTTTCGTTGTTACCGTCTGCGATCACGATTTTGAAAACCCTGTTATTAACCCTGCCGCAACTTGTACAACGGACGGGGTAGAAACCCTGACATGCACAAAATGCGGAGCTCAGGAAATCAATATTCTACCGGCGCTTGGTCATGATTGGCAGCCTGCCTATTGGGAGATAACGAGAGCTCCTACATGCGAAAATACCGGAGAGGAACGCCGGACATGCGATAGATGCGATGCGGTTCAAACTCAGCCACTTCCGGCTTTAGGTCATGAGTTGTTAGACCCTGTCACAGAAATTGAGCAGACCTGTACCTCCGCAAGCCTGGTAGTGCAGCAGTGCTGTAGATTTGCCGATCCGGTTATTCCCTGCGGCTACCAAATAATCACTTCCGAACCTGCACTTGGGCATGTGTTTTCTCATGGCTGGACAATAGTTACAGAGTCAACCTGTGCAGTTCACGGAACAGAGTTTAGGCAATGCGACCGTTTTAGTATCTGTAATTATGAAGAAACGCAGGAGCTTCCGTTCTGTGACCACACATGGGTTGCGGGCAGCCTGCAGCAGCCTCCTCCAACATGCACCGAACCAGGTGTTGGAACGCTGATTTGTTCGGTTTGCGGACTTGTTGACAGCAATCCTGACAATATAATACCGGCGCTTGGTCATGACTTCATTGTTGTCTCACAGATAGACCCCACATGTATTGCGGCAGGGTCTATTTTAGAGCAGTGTGAGCGATGCGGAGATACTCAGACAGTAATTTTGCCTATTGATCCTGATGCTCACGTATTCGGCACGAGTACTGTTGCAGCCCCCACATGTACTGAGGAGGGGAGAACAACGCAGACGTGCACACTCTGCGGCGCTATAAAAGTTATCTCTACTGTACCGGCACTTGGTCACAATATGAGCGCGTGGACAGTGAGCACCCCCGCCACCGCAAATACTGCGGGCGTAGAATCACGCTATTGTCTGAACAACTGCGGACTTGTTCAAACGAGGGTCATTGCTGCTCTTGGAAGTTTTCCTCACAGCGGCGGCGATAACCAAGACTCGTCCGAGACAAATGGCGGAAGCTCCGTATATAACCGCACTCCGCCGGGAAGCTCATCAGGGTCCGAATCGCCGGGGTCCACAGTCAGCGGCGGCAGCACTGAAATGGGCAGTCCGAACAGACCCGCGCCTGACGCTCCACTGCCCTTTACCGACCTTGATGGTCACTGGTCTTCCAGCGAGGGTAGTGTTGAATTTCTTTGGAGGCGCGGTATCGTAAACGGTATTACGGATACCAATTTTGCTCCGGACGCCCCGATGCTCAGATCCATGCTTGTTACAATGCTCTATAGGGCAGACGGAGAACCTGCAGTTAACATCTCACATCCTTTTGAAGATGTGTCACCGGGAACTTGGTACAGTGACGCAATAGCTTGGGCATTTAACGAGCAGATTGTATTGGGTCTAAGCGACAGTATTTTTGCTCCGGACACGCAAATAAGCCGCGAACAGATTATCGCTATATTATACCGCTACGCAATAGCAAGAAATCTGACCATTGACACTTCGCCTACCGCCGGAAATGAGTATGATGACTTTAGTCTCGTCAGCGCCTGGGCAGTAGAACCTATGCGATGGGCGGTACAAACAGGACTAATCGTCGGCTATGACGGTAAAATATCTCCCCAAGCCACATCAACAAGAGCCGAAGCAGCCACTCTTCTGGCAAGGTTTATCAAATTTTATAATATGTGATTTGCAGCTAGGTTTCTACACAGTTTCGAGGTTGGTGGTCAAAATGACCACCAACCTCAATTATTGCGTTTTTGCTGGAAATCAATAATAGCGGCGAAGCTCAAAAATGAGTTCTGACTACGGTGCGAGCTGCCGCCCATAATGGTTGGAGACATACAGATTTGTCAAACCGCCGCAGTATATATTGCTTTGATATCATCGTAATCCAACACCTTAAATGACCCGATTGTGCGGGTGCGCTTATACGAGCACATCTGCGACAGTACCTCAACATCATCTTTTACCCGCTCCCCCTCAGCCTGTGCAAGTGTTATCGGCATCGACATGGATGAAAAAAACTTTTCAGTCTCAAAAATCCCCGCAAGCGCAGCCGCATCATCGTCTTGCCCGGATATTTTCCAGACTGACCTTGCATATTTTGCAAACCTTGAGGAATTTTCACTGTACACATATCTTGCCCAAGCCGGCCAAACAGCCGACAGACTCGCTCCGTGTGCAGTATCGTATTTTGCGGAAAGTGGGCTTCCGAGCTGATGTACCGCGAAATCCATAGTTTGTCCGAGACCAGCCAGCCCATTATGAGCCAAGCTTCCAGCCCACATTATCTCCGAACGGGCTTTATAATCATGAGGTTTATCAAAAGCAATACTTCCGTATTTTATTATAACCCTCATCAAACCCTCTGCTATTTCATCCGTGACCGCATTATCAGCATCAGGTGCAAAATATCTGTCTAATATGTGCATCAGCATATCAACAATCCCGCATGCAACATGATATTTAGGCAGGCTATATGTCAGCACCGGGTCCATAATCGCAAATCTCGGACGATTAAGCGGCGAATTAAACCCGCGTTTCATGCCCTCTGTCTGGTTGGTCACTACTGCTGAATCACTTGTCTCGCTGCCCGCAGCGGCAATCGTAAGAACTGCACCTACCGGAAGCGCCGCAGTTGGCATTTTCTTTCGGCAGAAAAAATCCCACATCGGGGTTTTCTCTGCCAACAAACCCACAGCTACGGTTTTTGCCGTATCTATTACACTGCCGCCCCCCACAGCAAGCACAAAATCAATGTGCTTATTTCTATATTCATCAATAACTTCTTGCGCAAATTCCAGCAAAGGATTAGGCTGTACGCCTCCGACACAGAAATACTCAATATCCTCTGCTTTCATACAATCGCACACCAGCTCCAGCAGTCCGCTTTTTACCACACTGCCCGCGCCATATAAAATAATTACACGGGTGCCGCCAAATGCTTTTACCTCACTTCCCGCTTGGCTTGCAACGCCCTCTCCGAACACAACTTTGGTCGGACTGCAAAACGAAAAACTATTCAAAATTCTTCCTCCTTCCTTTTCCACGCCACTATATCACAGTCAACACATGGCCGCAAGCAAAGATTGACTGTACATTAAGCTCTTCCCTCTTGACAAAGCGATAAACAGGCATTATAACATGAGAATAGAAAGTACATTCAGAGCACGGCTATAATGCTCTAATTTTTATGCAGAAATTATTTTATAAAACGGAGGATTTTCTATGAGAAATATCATTATTGTCGGCGGAGTTGCCGGAGGCGCTTCGGCAGCCGCTCGTTTGCGCAGATTAGACGAAAATGCAAGGATTATTATGTTCGAAAGGGGCGAGCATATCTCGTTTGCCAACTGCGGTCTCCCATATTATATCGGCGGCGAAATCACTGACAAAGAAGATCTTACTCTCCAAACTCCTGAGAGCTTTAACGCGCGTTTTAACGTAGATGTAAGAGTTTTTCATGAAGTCACAGCAATAGACACAGCCGAAAAAACAGTTACTGTTGTCGATCACAGTACAGGCAAAAACTATAAAGAAGCTTATGACAAGCTGATTTTATCCCCCGGAGCAGAACCGATAAAACCAAGTATCGAGGGTATAGACTCGAATAAAGTTTTTACTTTGCGCAACATACCTGACACATTCAAAATCAAAGATTACATTGACAACAACAAGCCAAAAAGCGCCGCAGTCGTTGGCGGCGGTTATATAGGTATTGAAATGGTTGAAAACTTGCATAATGCCGGACTTAATGTAACTCTGATTGAGATGCAAAATCAGATAATCGCTCCGCTTGACTACGAAATGGCATGTAGTGTTCACTCGTATTTAAGAAATAAAGGCATAAAACTAATACTAAGCAATGGTGTAAAAGCAATTACTGATAACTCTGATTATCTAAATGTCAAGTTAAATGAGGGAGAGCTTGAGACGGATATGCTGATAATGGCAGTCGGCGTCCGCCCCGAAAGCGCACTGGCAAAAAACGCGGGGCTAAAGCTAAACGAGCGCGGAGCCATAGTTGTCAATGACAATATGCTAACTTCTGACCCGAATATTTATGCAGTAGGAGACGCAGTAGAAGTTACAGACTTTGTCTTAGGTCAAAAAGCATTTATCCCATTAGCTGGTCCGGCAAACAAGCAAGGTCGCATTGTTGCGGACAACATCTGCGGCTACAGCAGCGAATACCACGGAACCCAGGGGTCGGCAATTTTGAAAGTTTTTGATATGACCGTGGCAGCAACCGGAATAAACGAAAAAACAGCTAAATCCTTAGAGATTGATTATGATAAGTCTTATATCTATCCATCCAGCCATGCAAACTACTATCCCGGCGCAGAAATGCTGTCAATCAAAACTATTTTTGAAAAAAGTACAGGTAAAATACTAGGCGCACAAATCATCGGTTTTGACGGCGCTGACAAACGCTGCGATGTTTTCGCCGCAGCAATACGCATGGGGATGACCGCACACGATCTTACAAAGCTTGAGTTATGTTACGCCCCTCCGTATTCTTCCGCAAAAGACCCCGTTAATATGGCGGGATATGTCATAGAAAACCTTCAGACAGGCAAAGCAAAAACATTTCACTGGCATGATGTAAAAAAACTGCAAAACAGTAACGACGTAATATTGCTGGACGTCAGAACACCTATGGAATACGCTAACAACTCAATAAATGGCTTTATTAATATCCCTCTTGACGAGCTACGTAACAGACTAGGTGAGCTTGATAAGACAAAACCTATTTATGTGACTTGTATGGTTGGCTTGCGCAGCTATATCGCGGCAAGAATCCTGACACAGAATGGGTTCGACTCATATTACTTGAGCGGTGGACAGATGTTGTACGGCAATATTGTGTGATTAGGTGGGAAATGGGCGCAAACTCTCATCATTATTCGTGCTTCGCTTCTACTCATCCGCGCCCTTTGTCGGTTAACCTTGTTTGCGCCCATAAACGATACTCCTCCTAGGTAACCGTCGCTCCGCGCGCTGTCTCCTCGTCATGCACTCTCAGCGTGCCTTGCGATTACATAGGCAAGTATTTCCACAGGCCAGAGTTCAGGACCTCTCGCCCCACCATATACTACAGTATCTACGTCATATGCCTCGCCAAATAAATCCGTTATTTCATCCCTTATCTCTATGGCTACTGCTCCCAGTGCTCTTCGATACGCTTCATGGCTAGCATTATAAGTTCCAATATGTTTTTGAAAATCTCGCATTATCGCTCGCTGAAGCCCAGCCG